>SXGS01041028.1_pt1 | contig 11915 bp, 8 predicted proteins | sample 3174681 | NCBI WGS metagenome assembly SXGS01 (sample SAMN11356861, study PRJNA531348) | freshwater metagenome | isolation source: freshwater sample F1-80 | place: China: Fuxian Lake, Yuxi | collected 2017-12-25 | reverse complement strand
GAGACGGTTCAGAACATCCTGACCTTCCGGTTTTCCAATGCGATCTGGGAGCGGTTGTGGAACCGCGAGTGCATCGACCATGTCCAGATCACCGTGGCCGAAAAGTTGGGCGTGGGTTCGCGCGGCGGTTACTACGAAGAAGCGGGCGCCATTCGGGATATGGTCCAGAACCATGTGCTTCAGGTGCTCTCACTGGTGGCCATGGAGCCGCCGAGTTCTCTGGAGGCTGAAAATGTCCGTGACGAGAAGGTCAAGCTGCTCAAGTCGATCCGACCAATGACGCCGGCTCAGGTGGCTGAAAACGTGGTCCGCGGCCAGTACTTCGCGGGCGAAGTCGATGGCGAGCTACGCCCGGCCTACCGCAGTGAGACCAAGGTGAAGCCTAACTCGCATGTCGAGACCTTCTTGGCGATGCGCCTCTTTGTGGACAATTGGCGCTGGCATGGCGTGCCCTTCTACATTCGTACCGGCAAGAATTTGCCCCTCAGCGCCAGCGAGATTCGCGTCCAGTTTAAGAGCGCCCCCAACATCCTCTTCGCGGCCAAGGATCAGCTCGATGCCAACTCCCTGACGCTCCGGCTTCAGCCCAATGAGGGAATGACCTTGCGTTTCAACGGCAAGGTCCCCGGCGGTGCGGCTGAGCTGCGGCCGGTCCGGATGCACTTCAGCTACGACACTGAATTTGGAGCCTACACCCCGGAGGCCTACGAGCGATTGTTGCTCGAGTCGATGGCGGGTGATGCCACGCTCTTCATCCGTCGCGACGAAGTGGAGACGGCCTGGAAGATTGTGGATGCTATTCGCAGTGTCTGGGTGGGCAAGCCGTTGACCAACCGCGAGTTTTATGCGGCCGGTACCTGGGGGCCCGCTGCGGCCGACGACCTCTTGGCCAAGAGTGGTCACGAATGGCGCAATCCCCAGTCGAAGCACTGATCTTGGGGGGGCGTGTGACCTGAACAGGTCGATCACCGCAGCAACGGTGGTCGACCGAGAGGAGGGGGCGCCGCTTGTCGCTTATTCTTTGTCGTACTGCCGGCTGAAATCGAGAACGAGCTGGCGCTGCTCTCCGTTTCGCAACAGCACGACGATGACTCGATGCTTTTCGGAAACATTGCCGAGGGCCTCGGTGTGGACGGCCTTCACGTCGGCCGGTGTGATCACCGCTTTGCCGTCGATCTTTAGCAGGATGTCTTGCGGTGTCAGGCCTGCCTGGGCCGCGTTGCCAGGGAACTTCACGCCATAAATGAAGACTCCCTGATTGCGGTGGAAGAACAGGTCGGGATTGTCGAATTGGTTGATGGCCTTGACCGTGAAATCCCAGCGGCGGCACTCAATTTCCTCGCCCTCCACCTTGCCCTTGGCGCGTGGCACCATCGTGGTCGTCTGGGTCTGACCCTTTCGGACAAACTCTAGAGCGGCGGGCTTGCCCTTGGGTAAGAGGCCGATTCGCTGGCGCACTCCCGGTAGGTCTTCGACCGTGAGCCCAGTGACCTCCATACCGTTGATTTTCACGATGCGGTCTCCGGTCTGAATCCCGGCGCGCCGGGCGGGGCTTTCCGGATCGGTTTCTGCCACCATGACGCCCTCATTCTCGGGAAAATAGACGTTCCGGTTGAAGTCCTTCAGGGGCTGCAGTTGGAGGCCCGTCCAGCTCCAGTCCATCTTGCCATGTTCCCGAATTTGATCAGCGACCACTCGGGCCACCTCGATGGGCACGGTGAATCCGAGATCGCCCCCTCCGCCCATCATTCCTCGGGTATTGAGTCCGACCACCTCGCCCAGCGTGTTCACCAGCGGGCCGCCGGAATTGCCAGGGTTGATTGATGCGTCGGTCTGGAGCCAAGAGCTGTATTCGCTCGACCCGGGTAGGTAGCGGTGGGTGCAAGAAATGATGCCGATCGACACCGAGCGGGAGAGTCCGAAGGGAGCCCCCATCGCCATGACAAAATCGCCCTCCACCAGGTTGGTTGAGATGCCCAACCGCGCGAAGGGCAGGGGCGGGGCATCGGCGGGCCGCTCTAGTTTCAGGAGGGCGACATCGGTGTCTTTATCGGAGCCAAGAACCTTCGCCTTGAAAGCCTGACCATCGGAGAGCAGGCAGCGGACCTCGGTCGCCTTGTCCACGACATGCCAGTTGGAGAGCAATTCGCCATCGGCTGAGATGAGTACGCCGGAACCGGATACTTCTTGGGCTTGGCGCTTGCCTCCTTGCATGTCTTCACGGACGCACTTGATGAAGACCACCGAAGGGAAAACTCGATCCTTCGCCGATCGAACTACCTTTCGAAAATCCAGTGTTTCTATGCCTTTGGGAAGAGCGTCGTCAGCCAAGACGGTGCGCGGGGAATGTCCCAAGAGGAGACCCAGTGCGAGAAGGGGTGAGAGTATCCGGTTCACGTGTGGGATCATCCTACAGTCTGCCGCCGGCCTGTCGAGTTGGAGGGACCTCGCAAACGATCGATGCAGAAATCTGTCGCTCCTTGGCTCGTTCTCTGGCAGTTCCATGTGATCCTGTGGAGCACAACCGGCGGCGGTTCGGGGAGGATTGTCAAATCCGGTTGAATCCCAGGAGTTTGCCAACGATGAGCAAGACCAAAGCCACCGCATCCGTAGCGCCCGCGCCCGCACCCAAGCTGAAGCTGGGGTTGCCCAAGGGTTCGCTGCAAGATGCCACCCTCGAGAAATTTGCCAAAGCCGGATGGAACATCACCGTGTCCAGCCGGAGCTACGAGCCCTACGTCGATGATCCTGAGCTGCAGATCCGCCTGATCCGCGCCCAGGAAATTGGACGCTACGTGGCACTCGGCTATCTAGATGCCGGTCTGACCGGTGTGGATTGGATCCACGAGAACGGCGTGGCCGGAGATGTGCACGAGGTGGGCGAATTTGTCTTCAGCAAGGCCACGCGTCAGCCCACTCGCTGGGTGTTGGCCGTGCCCGAGGAATCGGAGATCCGAACGGTGAAGGACCTGGAGGGCAAGCGCATCGCCACTGAAGTGGTGGGCATGACGCGCCGCTGGCTCCGTAAGCACGGGGTGAAGGCCGAGGTTGAATTCTCCTGGGGCGCCACCGAGGTGAAGGCCCGTGAGTTGGTCGACGCGATTGTCGATGTCACCGAGACCGGGTCGTCGCTGCGGGCCAACAAATTACGCATCGTCGATACGTTGATGGTCTCCACGCCACGCCTAGTGGCCAACAAGACGGCCTGGAAGGATCCGTGGATCCGCTCGAAGATCGAGACCATCGCATTGCTGCTCAAAGGAGCCATTGAGGCCGAAATCAAGGTGGGTCTTAAAATGAACATCCGAGAGAAGGACTTGCCAAACCTGTTGCAAAGCTTGCCCTCGCTCCGTAATCCTACCGTCTCAAGTTTGAGTCAGTCGGGCTGGGTAGCCGTGGAAACTATCATCGACGAACCGGTGGTTCGTGAGCTGATTCCTCGACTGAAGGCTTTCGGAGCCGAAGGCATCATCGAATATCCGCTGAACAAGGTGGTTTACTGACAACGACAACTCAAGACCAACACTGATATGGGTTCACTCAAGAAACGTCGCAAAGCGAAGATCAACAAACACAAGCGCCGGAAGAAGCTTCGGCAGAACCGGCATAAGAAGCGTACTTGGCAGAAGTAACGCGTCCTCTTCGGCCGTTTCTCCCAACATTCCGCTTTTCAGAGCGCGGCCTTGGTTTTCAACGACTGGGCCGCGTCGTCTTTTATGTCAGGTGTTTTTTGGGCTGAAGTATGACTGTCTCTACCTGTTTGGGTGTTTTCCGGGCTTACCGCTCCAGGCCCTTCCCGGTTTTGGTCGTGGTTTTGGCCATGGTCGTTGCCGGGTGCAGAACGCACGGTTTGGGCAAACCCGTGGGTGCCCTGTCGGCGAAGCGTTCTGCGGCTGCTCCAGCCGACTGGGAGCGACGCGCGGAGGCTCATGCGGCATTCGCAGCGGGTCTAGTCCGCGGCATGAATGGGGATTCGGAGGGGCTCCTGCGCTACTTCGAGCGGGTCACCGAAAACGATCTCTCCAACCATGAATTGGTGGCGGATGTCGCTCGCCGACTTTTGCAGCAGGAGAAGATAGATCGTGCGCTGAAGTTGCTCGATCGGGTCTCGGCCCGTTCGGACACCCCAGGAGAACTCCATGCCCTCCATGGCGTGGCCCTGACGCAAGCCGGTCGCCCTGCCGATGCTCTGAAAGCGTATTTAAGGGCAGCCGAGCGCCCCCCGGTGATCGTGGCTGTTTATCAGGCCGTGGTTCGCATCTTGGCCGAAGACCGCCGGACCTCGGAGGCGTTGCCCTTGTTAGCTCGAGCTCGAAACAGTTTTGCCGCGGAACCGGGCCCGCTCTTGGAGATTGTTGATCTCTATCGGGTCATCGGTGCGGCGGATGCTCGGTTAAAATCTCAGACTCAGGCGGCTGCTCTCGAGGTGCTCACCCAAGTTCGTGCGTTGAAGCCCGAGGATCCTGGGGTTTCGCTCCGTCTGGCCGACCGCTATGTGCAGTTGGGTCAAGCCGATCAATCCGAGGCGGTGCTCCGTGAACTCCAAGAACGGGCACCCCGCAATCCTGCAGCCCTTTCTCGTTTGGCCGAACTCTACCTGCGCTCCGGGCGAATTCCGGAAGCCAGTCGCCAATTGGAGGCCCTGCGCAAAATCGATCCGGCCAATCCCGTGACCTACTATTTTCTGGGGGTCGTGGCTCTTCAGGAGAAGGAGTTTGAGCGGGCTCGCAATCATTTCGAGCGGGCCGTCCTCCTCAATCCTGCCTTGGAACCGGCGCAGACAGATTTGGCTGTGGCCTTGTTGAGTTTGCAGCGTCCCGAGGATGCGGTGGCCGTCCTCGACCGGGCTCGCAAAGAAGTCCCGCCCTCCTTCCGCTTGGAGTACCTCTCCGGGGTGGCTCGCTCGCAGCTCAAGCGGTTCGATCAAGCTCTGGAGGCCTATTCGGCGGCTGAAAAGCTGGGAGCCACCAACCAACCACCGCTCACCGACCATCGTTTCTACTTTCAGGTGGGGGCGTTGTTGGAACGCAAAGGCGATGAGGCCAAGAGCATCGAATACCTCGAAAAATCCCTCGAGCTGAAGCCCGACTTTGACGAGGCCTTGAATCATCTGGGCTACATGTGGGCCGAGAAAGGCAAGAATCTGCCGCGGGCCCGTGCGATGATCGAGCAAGCTCTCCAGGCCGAGCCCGAGAATCCGGCCTACATGGACAGCATGGGCTGGGTGCTCTTCAGGCTCGGGCGCTATCCTGAGGCGCTCGAGTGGCTGACCAAGGCCCGCCAGCGATTGACCGAGCCGGATGCCACGGTGTTGGACCATTTAGGCGATGCGGCAGCTGCCTCCGGCCGTTGGGATCTCGCGCGCGAGGCCTGGGCGGCGTCCCTTAAGGTCGAGTCTTCGGCCTCGATTTCTAAGAAGCTGGCCGACGCTCCGCCCGCTCCGGTCTCACCCACCTCACCTCGGAAGTAATTCTCCGCAGGCCCGCGGGTCGGTGCGCAAGAGTGGCCTCGCCCCGTTTTCAGACTCCTCTGATAACGGGGTCAGACCGGCTCCCACTCCCGCTCACAGCATCGCAAGAATGCCTCCTGAAGGAGTGACTGTCGGGCTTCGGTTGGGACGTTCTGGGAGTCCAGCGCCCGCACCGGGACGAGCCCTCGTGTGCTGAAGCTCAGGAAGATGCCGTGGGAGGTGCACAGGCGCGAGGGAAGGGCCGCTGTCTCGCTGACTGTCCAGTCAAGTTCACGAGCGGAGTCCAGGACTGCGCCGCGGGTCACCCCAGGCAGGACACCCGCTGTGAGCGGGGGCGTGTGAAGCGAGTCCTCTTCCCACCAAAAGACATTCCCGCTGGAGCTTTCGGTGATCAAACCGTCGGTGTTCACCAAAAGGGCGTCGTCAAAGCCCTGAGCTTCGGCCTCGGCCCGCGCTAGCACATTCAGAAGTTTGTTGGCGGATTTGTGGGCCGCCAAAGGGTCACCAGTGGCCACGGCGAAGGTACGGCAAGTCTTGAGGGCAATCGGTGGCCATCCACCCGGTGGCATCGCCGGAGCCGGGTAGACTGTCAGAATCAGCCGTGGAGCATCGGCTCCGCGCGGGGAATACCCTCGAGGGCCCACTCCTCGACTGAGGTGCAGGCGCACGGTGGCTTGCGGAGTCTCCAGCAACGCTGTGATGGCCCGGATGCCGGCGCGGACCTGGGCTTCCTCCCAAGCGATTCGGATTCCGAGAAAGTGGGCACCACAGGTCAGGCGATCCCAATGCTCGCGCCAGCGAAACAGGCGTCCAGAATCCCAAGGAAGGCTTTCGAAGAGACCATCTCCGTAGAGAAAGGAACGGTCGGAGACGGAGACCACGGCCTCTGCCGCCGGCAAGACCCGGCCGTCCATCCAGACCAGATCACTCACGATTGCCTCCTGCTCGAGTGGACTTCGGGAAGCGCCACGGACGTCGTCTGCAGCGCTCTCAGGAGTCCGCTCGCCTTGGCTAAGGTCTCGTCGTATTCGGCCTCAGGCACCGAGTCGGCCACGATGCCCGCCCCCACATGGAACCAAGCTCGGTCATTGAGGGTGATAGCGGAACGGATGGTGATGCTCAGTTGGCTTTCTCGATTGAATCCGAGATATCCGAGACAACCGGTGTAGGGACCTCGGGCCACGGGTTCCAGTGCATCGATAATTTCCATAGCTCGGATCTTGGGTGCACCGGTGATGCTTCCGCCGGGGAAACACGATTCGAGGACCTCTAGGTGAGTCAGGGGAGAGCGGATGCGTCCTTCAATGGTGGACACCAAGTGCTGGACCTGGGTGAACCGTTCCAGGCGGACCAATTCGGGAACTTGCACCGTTCCATATTCGCAAACGCGGCCGAGGTCGTTGCGCAGCAAATCGGTGATCATGACCAACTCGGCCATCTCCTTACTGCTGCGTTGGAGTTCGTACATCCACTGCGCATCCCGAACCGGATCGGTGCTCCGCGGCCGTGTCCCCTTAATGGGCCGAGTCAGTGCATGGGATCCGCTGAGGCGAAGAAACAACTCGGGCGACGAAGACGCGATCGTGAAGTCTTCGCCATCCAGGAATGCGGAGAACGGGGCAGGGGACACCTCCAGCAGTCGGCGGAAGAGTGACCAGCCTCCCGCGGTCCAAGGTGCACTGAGGCGCTGGGACAAGTTGACCTGATAAATGTCGCCACTGCGGATCCACCGCTGCGCCGCCTCGACGGAACGGATGAATTCTGCCCGCGTCACTGAAGCAGTGATTTCTCCGGAAGGCCTTGCGAGAACGGGTTCTGGATCGTCGGAGGGCGGAGTGGTCAGGCGTTGGCGCCACCACTCCAGGTCTTCGCGAGCGGTTTGCTCGCAGCGGTCTCCGTTTGGGCACAAGCCGGTGGCGATGATGGTCGCGGTGCTCAGTCGATGATCAAAGACCACCAAGCTCCCGTGGAACCCGACTCGGCAATCCGGGATTTCCAAGTCGTGCACCGCATGACGCGAGAGACGGGGCTCCACGAAGCCCTTCAGGTCGTAGCCCCAAAAACCAAAGATGCCGCCCAGGGGGAAGGGGAGGTCGACCTCATCGAGGATCTCGCAGCGCTCGGACAATGCGCCCAAGATGGCCCAGGGATTGCCGAACTGGATCTCCCGCGTGCCGTCATTGCGCCGGGTCTCGCATCGGGACCCCATGGACTGGAAGGTCTGGAAGGGGCGAGCAGTGACGATCGAATAGCGGGCCGAGGGGACCTCGAACATTCCTGTCCGAAGGACGACCCGTCCGGGTTCGTCCTGCAGGGCCGCACCCAGTGATTCTGGAGTGTGCGCAGTCTCTAGGGTCTCGACGAGAGTTCGCATGGGTGCGGTGAGCAGTTCGCTTCTCGTGACCGTGGGCGTCTTCGGCGCGGAGTCAATCGGTACTGCCCCGAGGAATGCAGTCCTTCTAGAATTCAAAAAAGCCGGAAGCGCTTGGAAGCGCCTCCGGCGTTCAGGAAAGTGACTGCAGGTCGATTACTTGCCCGCTTCGATTCCGAGGAGTTCCACCTCGAAGATGAGGGTGGAGCTCGGCCCGATGGCGCCGCCCGCAACTTGCTCGCCGTAGGTCAGGGCCGACGGGATGGTGAATTGGAACTTATCGCCCATCTTCATGAGCTGCACGCCCTCGGTCCAACCCGGGATCACGCCATTCAGCGGGAAGGAGATCGGTTCACCGCGCTGCACAGAGCTATCGAAGACTGTCCCGTCGATGAGGGTGCCGTGGTAGTGAACCTTGACGGTGTCGGTTGCCTTCGGGCTCTTGCCGCCGTCGGGACCGGCCTTCATGACCTTGTACTGAAGGCCGCTGGCGGTGGTTTTCACGCCTTCCTTCTTGGCGTTGGCGGCCAGAAAGTCGGCTCCCTTCTTGATGTTCTCGGTGGCAGCCGTGGCCTGAGTTACCTGACGCTTCGCCATTAATGCGGTTTTGAAGTCATTCATGGCTTTTTCTAGTTCAGCGTCCTTCAGTTGCAGCTTGCCGCTCATGCCATCGACTAACCCGGCCGCCAGGGCCGTGGTGTCTAGGTCGAGCGCGTGGCGCTTCATACTGTTGGCAATGTCTGCCCCGATGGCATAACTGGCGCGGGTCTTCTCGGCCGTGAGGTCGAGTTTGTCCTGTGCGAGTGCGGCTGTGGCCGCGAGCGTGGTGGTCATCAAGAGGCGAAGGGTGTTCTTCATGGGTTGAAGCCGGCGGGCGCCTCAGGCGCGGCAACGGCTCGGGGAAACTGCGGGAGATCCCGTTGCACGGGAAGCAAAATGAGCGTCCAAGGTCTCGGAATGTCGCAACGGCGTTCCAGTGTTGGCGTCGTTTTTCAAAGGATGAACTTTGGACACAAGGCCGCCCAAAAAGCGTGCCAGCGTCGCGGTGAGTCAACCCTTGGGATCGAGACTCCAAAAAAGAAGGGCCCAAGTCTTGTAAACTTGGCCTCGAAGAATTTGCAGGAGATCCGATTCAGAGATCCGACTCAGTGTTGGCGCTTCTTGGTGAACACGTGGGTGGAGTGACCGAAGAAGACTTCTGCACCTTCCATCAGCGTTTCACTGAGGGTGGGATGCGGGTGCACGATGGCGCTTAGATCACGGACCGTAGCCCCCATTTCAATGGCCACCGTGCCTTCACCAATGAGCTCACCGGCACCATGGCCGACAATTCCGACACCGAGAATCCGCTCGGAAACCGGGTCGATGATGAGCTTAGTGGAACCGTCGGTCCGATCGTAGGTGAGAGCCCTGCCGCTGGCACCCCAGGGGAATTTGACCACTTGGACCTCGATCCCCTTGGCCTTGGCCTCGGTTTCAGTCAGACCCACCCAAGCCACTTCGGGATCGGTGAAGACCACCGCAGGGATTAGATAGTCGCGATTCACCGCGTTGCCGTCGCCGGCGAGGTTCTCAACAGCAATGCGGGCTTCCTTGCTGGCCTTGTGCGCCAGCATGATGCCGCCAGCGATGTCGCCGATGGCGTAAATGTTCGGGTCGTTGGTGACCATGCGTTCGTCCACCTTGATGAAACCCTTGTCATCCCGCTGAACGCCCGTGTTCTCAAGAGCAAGGTCTTGCCCGTTGGGCACTCGGCCCACGGACACCAGCACTCGGTCATACTTTTCGTCTATCTTCTGGCCGTTGAACTCGGAAGTGACCTGGATTTGCTTGCCTGAGGTCTTGATCTCCAAAACCTTCGATTTCAGGCGCACTTCCTTGAAGGCCTTCTTGGCGTAGGCCGCCACCGGTCGGACGAGGTCGGGGTCGGCCCCGGCCAACATCGTTTCCATGGCCTCGATGACCGTGACCTTGGAACCCATCGACGCGTACACCGTACCGAGTTCCATGCCGATGTAGCCGCCGCCGATGATGAGCAACGTCTCCGGGATGTCGGCGATTTCTAGGGCCTCGGTCGAGGTCATTACTCGGGGGTTGCCGAGGTCGAATGCTTTCGGTAGGGCCGGTCGGGAACCCACGGCGATGATGGCCTTGTCGAAGGTGACGTACTTCTGACCTTCGGGGGTCTCCACGCGCAGCTTGTTCGAGGACTCGAACATGGCCTTGCCGTGCATCACGCTCACCCCCCGCATCTTGGCTAAACTGGCGATGCCGGAACCGAGTTTCTCAAGGATGGACTCCTTCCAGGCTCGCAGGCGGTTTAGATCGATCGTGGCTTCGCCGAAGCTGATTCCGCGGTGCGCGGATTCCTTTGCGGCGGTGATCATGTGCGAGGCGTTGAGCAGCGCCTTGGAGGGGATGCATCCGCGGTTCATACACACCCCCCCGAGACGAGGATCCCGCTCGATGAGCAGCACCTTTTTGCCTAGGTCGGCGGCGTAGAACGCGGCAGCGTAACCCCCAGGGCCTGCCCCGATAACAACGATATCAGTCTGGATCACTTCCATGTCGCTTGGGCTGTTAGAGCTTCACTGCGGAGGCCGGGAATGTCTCGATGGCTTTGACCAAGTCCACCGTGAATCGGGCGGCTGATCCGCCATCAATGACCCGGTGGTCATAGCTGATGGTCAGCGGTAGGATGGGACGGGCTTCGATCTTGCCCTCGGCGGTGACAACGGGCTTCAGCGAAGTTTTGCCCAATCCTAGGATGGCGACCTCGGGTTTGTTAATGATCGGAGTGAAGTGGGAGCCACCGATAGCGCCTTGGTTGGAGACGGTGAAGGAACCTCCCTTCATCGAATCGGGGGAGAGCTTGCGATCCCGGGCCAAGGCCGCGATCTCGGTAAGTTCTTTAGCGATTTGCAGCAACGACTTCTTGTCGGCGTCGCGCAGCACCGGAACCAGCAACCCCGCGTCGGTATCGACCGCGATGCCGATGTGGTAGTAGTGCTTAATAATTAGGGTCTCGGCGACCTCCTGCAAACTGGCGTTGAACTTCGGATACTTCTGCAAGGTTTCGACCAGCGCCTTAATGAGGAAGGGGGTGGGCGTGAGCTTGGATCCAGCCTTTTCGTAGTCGGCCTTGAACTGGGCCCTCAAAGCCTCGATGCCGCTCATATCCGCGTCAGCGAACTGGGTGACATGGGGTAGGGTAACCTTGTTCTCGACCATCCGGACCGAAATGATCTTCCGCAGCGGGGTCAACGGCTCGCTGGTGACTGGACCAAAGACAGCGAAGTCTTGGTTGACGAGGGGGAAGCTGAGTCCTTGGGGAGCTTCGGCGTACTTGCCGGCGCGGGCCACTTGGGACTCCAGTTTGCCGATGTAGCGGGCCAGATCTTCGACGACCACGCGGCCACCGGAGGCGGAACCACGCACTCGACTCAGGGGGATCCCCAGTTCACGGGCGACCTTGCGAACATACGGGCTGGCCGCGGGGACCGGGCCTTCGTCTTCAGTGGCGGCCGGCAAGAGGTCGTCGTCGTCGTCGTCAGCGACCACGGGCCGCGCCGCCCGAGGGGCTGCCGCCTTGTTGGTCGCCGGCGATGCGGATGCCGATGCGCCGTCGCCGTTCCCGCCTTCCAGGCTCAAGAGCACCGAGCCGACGGTGATCGTGTCACCCTCTTTGACGGAGATGGCGGTGATCTTCCCGCCAGCTGGAGAGGGGATGGGCGCGATGGCCTTCTCCGACTCGAGCTCGAGGATTGTCTGACCGGCGCTAATGGTGTCGCCGACCTTGACTAGAACGCTGACAACCTTGCCGCCGTCAGCGCCTTCTCCGACCTTGGGAAACCTTACGTCCATAATTTTGACGTGCTAATATGTGGCAAGTGCTCTCCCGGGTGAAATTGTTTTTTTGTGGGGTCGGGGTGGAGCGGTGCATCCCGAAGTTGTTGGTGAATGAGCTGGACTACCAGGGTGGAGGTTGGGAGAAAGGGGGATGGACGCAACGGAAGTGATTCAAGGGCGAAGGCTCTCCGAGAGGGATGTGGAGGAGTTGAGGAGCTGGATGGG
>SXGS01056318.1_pt1 | contig 11916 bp, 12 predicted proteins | sample 3174681 | NCBI WGS metagenome assembly SXGS01 (sample SAMN11356861, study PRJNA531348) | freshwater metagenome | isolation source: freshwater sample F1-80 | place: China: Fuxian Lake, Yuxi | collected 2017-12-25 | reverse complement strand
TGGGGGCACAGGGGCGGATTTTCAGTGCATGCGGGCGAGCGGGTGGCAGCGCAGGATAGCGCCGGGCGCGAGCGGCTGTTGCGATATTGTGCGCGGCCGATGTTTGCCGCGGAGCGGCTGGTGTGGGCGGGAGAAGGGGCGCAGGTGGGCTAGCGGCTGCCGTGGTCGGCGTTGCAAGAGCACAGGGTAGGGCAGCAAAGACCAATTGAACTGCGACTGAGCGCAAGCGAGTTTCTGGATCGGGTTGCGTTATTGATACCGCCACCGCGCAAGCATCGGCACCGCTACTTTGGGGTGCTGGCGCCGAACTTGCCGTGGCGGGAACTGGTGACGGCGCAGGCTGGGCGGAAGCTGGCTGCGGGGCGTAAGCCACCGCGGCCACAGGCAGCGGATTCACACAGCGGTGCTCCGCGGAGCGGACACCCGGCGCGATATTTGTGGGCACAGTTGCTGGTGCGCATCTACGGGGTGTTTGCGCTCAAGTGCAGCGGGTGCGGCGGGCGGGTGCGCCTGATTGGCTTTATTACAGAGCCGGCGACGGTGCGACAGATACTGGCGCATGTCGGCGAGCCAACAACTGCACCGGCACTCGCACCCGCGCGCTCACCACCGGGGAAGGCGAATGCACAGCTCCTGATTGCTCCAGAAGCAGTAGAGGCGATCCCCAAGCTTGAGTTTGACCAGACGGCAAACCTTACAGCAGAAGCTGGGGATTATCAGTGGACGTCCCCTGTGGATGCGGATGCGGAGCCGGTCCCGGAACTGGAGTTTGATCAGACAGCGGATTGGTAATTCTGCGCTGCAGGAATGGCACCCGCGGCGCAGCGTGAGCAGGCGTGGTGTGGCTGCTGGCAGAGCGCACTGAATATTCAGGGCTGCCGATGCTGGTCGGTCCAAATCGGGCAATTTCCGCCTGTTGCGCTGAGCGTACCCCTCGGAATATCCAACAAGAGTGATCGTTTACCACTAAGCAGTGGCGGGGTGCAGGTTAGCGCGATTTATTGGTTGACAATTGCGGGGCCAGCGTGTAATACTGGGGGCTAGGAAATGGATCGCCTACGGCAATCCTTATGCTGGCGTAACTTATTGATTGGATGATAAAGGAGTTGAATATAGTAGATTGCAAAAAATTTTATGTTGTTTAGGATCTATTGTGTCGCATATTCGTGAATTAGGAGAAAAATATAGTGAGTAGTAAAAAAGTAAGTCGCCGGAATTTTTTGAAGGCAACAGGATTGGGTCTCGGAGGAGCAGCGCTAGCCGCTTGCACGCCAGCGGAGCCCGCAGCAAGTGTAGCCCCTGCTGCGGCCGCGACGGCGGAGCCCGCAGCAACTATTGCCCCCGCAGCAACTGTTGCCCCTGCTGCAACCGAACCCGCCAAGGAGCCGATAACTATTCGTTATGGCCGGCATGACCCCTCCGACGGTATTGTCCCTACGATCAAAGCCTTTGAAGAGGCAAACCCAGGCATAAAAATCGCGGTAGAAATGGTCGGCGAGTTTAATGAAAAGATTCCAGCCATGGCCGCGGCGGGCACGCTGCCCGATGTGGTGCGCAGTTGGGAGGCCATGGTGCTGGAGTTAGGGCGCAGTAGCCAGTTTATTGACGTCCAATCCTTTGTGGATACCACCAGCGATTTCAACCCCGAAGACTTTTATGAGAACTGGTGGAACTATCCAGTGGCTGAAGGCAAACGCTTTGGTATTCCCGATGCGATCGCGCCTCACGTGACCTATTACAACGCCAAACTCTTTGACGAGAAGGGGGTCGAATATCCCGACCCAAAGAACTTTACTTGGACGGATTTTGAAAAAAAGGCGCGGGCGATTAGCGATCCAGACAACAAAATTTGGGGATCGGAGTCCATTCCCGTGGGCTGGCATTATTACAGCCTGAAGCAGGTCTGGCAAAATGGCGGCGATTTCTTTAGCTCCGACTACAAAACGTCTATGATGGACAAGCCAGAAGCCATCGAGGCGATTGACTATTGGGCCGGGCTATTGCTCGACGGCAATGTAATGCCTACGCCTTCGCAGATCGTCGGTATGGGCGGCGACGGTGCCGCCGCCGAGCTGATGAGCGCCGGCAAACTGGGGATGCAGCGCATGGGCAGTTGGATTACGGGCGGTTTGATAGAAGCCGGCATTAAGTTCAACATTGTTCCAGAACCAAGCAAGGACCGCCGTGACACAATAACCCATGGTGCGTTCAACGCCATCTCTGCCAGCTCGGAACACAAGGACGAAGCGTGGCAGTGGATCCATGCCAACTGTAGCACTGAAGGCATCTATAACTACTGCTCCCTAGCTAAATTCCCCGGTGCGCGCCGTACCACCAACAAGATGGAGCCAAAACCTTGGATTGCCCAGGTGGATTGGGATGTGAACTGGGATGTGATCCCGCAGGCGCTGGAATATGGTCATGTCTTGCCCGGTCCCTGCCAAGAAGGCGAAGCTTTAAAGGTGATCGGCGATGCGCTCCAGACAATCTATGCCGGTGACGCCAAAGCCGCTGATCTCTTCCCGGAAATTTCTCCCAAAGTTACGAAAATTCTACAGGATTGTTAGGGGCTTCTCGACTTAGGGCCTTAGTCATCATTCAGGAAAGGGATATAGCAATCTTGGGACAAGAGGGTGGTGGCGGCGTTTGTCGAATGATATTGAAAATATCTTACGCCACCACCCTCTCGTCCGTCTGCGTAATAATGCAGTCGGGCACGAAAAGCATCGGCAAAGCACATCTTCGCATTTCAAGGCGACTTTTCCGCGGTTGCTCATCATGCCCTTACGGCTCAGCTTCTTTCTGAAACGATAACCAAGACACAATCTCTCCGCCCCGATGCATTACATAGAGAAAATTAATCGCTAATGCTTACTACTGCTCAGCAAAGCCAAATAATAACCAAGCGTACTTGGCGTAAGCGGGAGGCGTTGACAGCCTATGGCTTTATCGCGCCCTGGATCATTGGCTTCTTGTTTTTTACTGGCGGGCCGATTGTAGCGTCGTTTGGCCTCAGCTTTTACAAGTGGAAGATGATTGCGCCACCAAAGTTCATTGGCTTGGACAATTATGTTAGACTGTTTACCAGTGATGAACTCTTTACACACTCGCTCCGGGTCACACTGCAATATCTGCTCTTGTACATTCCGCTGTCACAACTGCTGGCATTCACGTTAGCTCTTTTGCTCAACCAACGGGTGCGGCTATTGGGGCTGTGGCGCACGATCTTTTACCTGCCGGCGGTGGTGAGCGGCGTGGCCGGCTCTGTGCTGTGGATGTGGATGTATCACCCGCACCTGGGGGTGGTCAACAATCTACTAGACTTGGTCGGGCTTGAAGGTACCAACTGGCTGGTCAATAAAGAGACAGCGCTGGGCGCTCTGGTGGTAAAAAGTTTGTGGAACGTGGGGGTGCCAATGGTCATCTATCTCGCCGCCCTGCAAGGGCTACCCCAAATGTTCTACGAAGCGGCTGAGATCGATGGTGCCGGGGAATGGGCGAAGTTTCGCAACATCACACTGCCCATGTTGTCACCGGCGATCTTCTTCAACGCCGTGTTGGGCATTATCGGCGGCATCCAGACCTTTGCCGAACCCTATGTGATGACGCAAGGCGGGCCGCAGAATGCCACGCACTTTTTGGGTTTGCATCTCTACCAGAACGCCTTTAATTTTCTCAACATGGGCTATGCCTCTGCCATGGCTTGGATCATGTTTCTCATGATCTTTGCGCTCACGGTTATGCAATTCCGGTTGGCGGGACGCTGGGTCCACTATGAAGGGGAAGGGTAGTGTGACAACACGTAAGGAAGCGTTGACCCCAGCCAATATTAATTTCACGCCCACTGCTGTGAAGGCCGAGGGGCTGAGCAACTTGTTATTTGGCAACCGTTTCCGTGCGGGTCTCATCCGCCAGACGATCACCTATGCGCTGCTGATCGTAATGGCGCTACTTTTTCTATTACCTTTTTATTGGATGATCAACACAGCATTGAAAACACCGCAGCAAGTCTTCACCCTGCCCCCCACTTGGATTCCACAACCGGTTCAGTTGTCCAATTTTAGTAAGGCGCTGGTGACCCGATACGAATCGACGCCACCTGTTTATGTCTACGCTTGGAATACGATCATTATCACCGTCAATGGTGTGGTTGCCACGCTGATTTCCAGTTCGATGGTGGCTTATGCTTTTGCCCGCTTGGAGTTCCCCGGCAAAAATGTGCTCTTTCTGGGCATTCTGAGCACCCTGATGATCCCCTTTGCCGTGGTGATGGTGCCGCAGTTTATCATCTGGAAAAATCTTGATTGGCTGGATACACTGTGGCCGCTGACCATTCCGCATTGGTTTGCTTCGGCCTGGAATATCTTTTTACTGCGCCAGTTTTTTATGGGCATTCCCAAAGAATATGACGAAGCCGCTCTCATGGATGGCGCTTCGCGTTGGGACATCTTCTGGCGCATTATCCTCCCCCTGTCTACCCCGGCGTTGGCCGCGGTGGGAGTCTTTGCCTTTGTCTTCTTCTGGAATGACTTTCTGGGTCCGTTGATCATTCTTTCCACCCCCAAGAACTTTACCTTGACGATCTTCCTAGCTAACTTTTCGGTCCCCTATTTGCAGACTACCGCTTGGCATCTCTACATGGCGGCGGCGCTGATTATCATTGCGCCCTGCTTGGTGCTCTTTTTCTTTTCGCAAAATGCGTTTTTGAAAGGGATTACCATTAGCGATTTTAAGCGTTAGCACTTAGATATCCTTCGCCGGCAGTCCGGTGAGCGGAGGGCGCAGCCAAATAGGCTATGCCACTGCCATCGCGCTAGTGATGATGGCATTGATGCTGGTTTTTGCAGTTCTCTGTACCCGCGCTTACTGGGTCATTGATTACTAGTGAATTGGAGCCTAAGTTTGGCAACAAATTAGGCCGTGCGTGTTGGAGAACCAGTTTTTTTGAGACTTGCAGGCCCACTTTCAGGCGACCGGTTGCGCGAGTTCCGGGTTGCACTAGGCGGTACTGACAATAACATGATTGATGATCTGGATGCGACTGGACCAACTGCCCTTTAGTGCGAACATTGGCCAAACAGATTGTCGACGAATATGAGCGGCGCGATTGTTTAAAAAATTGGCGCAAGGTTAGACCGCCTTGTCTTTCCCCCGTGCGTGGTAGGGAATACGCTCTAAGAGCACCACGACCACCCAACTTTCAATGAACTATTTTTATGAACAACGGCAACTTCCGATTTTTCAAAACCGCATGTATGGTGGTGCTGAAGAGGCGAAGTCATGCCCCAAAGGCGGCATGCGTTTGGAGGAAAATCTTGGCAGCGTTGTTGTATATAACGCAGCTTTCTTACCTTAATAGATAGTCTACGATACGCTCTAGCAAAACGAACAGGCGGTCAGCCAGTTATTACAAGATCATTTCGGAATCGTCACAAGCATCCTCGATCGAACTCTTGGTCGCGAATCTATTAAGAAGTGGGTTGTGGCAAGGGAGTGTCTCTTGACCTTCTTCAAGCCAAGAGTTTTGATATCGCAGGTTTGGGCCCAACCTATGAAGGAACAAATCTCCGTGTGAGGATGGATCACCTAAAGGCGGTTATGGGTACTCAGGGCATAGGTTTGGTGCTTCTTCATTTGATTGAACATATTATGAGTCCAACATAGTTTCTGCATCAACTAAAGATAGCTACTGGTGGCTGCGGAAAGATCTATATAAAAGTGCCCGTATTTGGTTGGATTTGCACACATTGAGCGTGGTTCGACATCTTTTAGGAGCATGTTTACTACTTTTGACTCTGTGGATTTCACCGCATGTTTGGGAAAGTCTTTGATAGCGTAACGATATTTGGTTGGCATTATTTTTAGGTTGTCTCTGATCTGTCGACTATTCGGAATCCAACAAATGAAATCCACGAACGAGTTCAGTTCCCGAAATAATTTTGTGAAACACTCTTCAGGAAACCCTCTGCGCTCACGGCTGCCGCTAGTTTGGGCAGGGTTTCCAAGGAGGTCATCTTTGCCTTCTTAAAATGCTGCAATGGGCAACCCGTCGACATTGCAATCGACAATTTCCTGCAAAGTACGGCAAATTTTTGTTCGAGCTGTTAATGTATCTGCCGTACGATTGTGAGCCTGTGCTAACAGTTGGCGCAGACAAGAGACTCAACGCCGATTCATCCGCGACGAAGAAAACGAGGGCCGCAGGGAGCGCGTTATGATGGATACCGCCGGACCGGGTGCGATTGTGCGTTTCTGGCTGACGGGGGAAAACAAGACCGGCGTCCTGCGCATCTATCTAGACGGCGCACCGGCACCCGCGCTGACCTTCAACTCCTTTGACCTACTTGATGGGGACCTGAAAGCTGCTGCGCCGCTGCTCCTGGCGCATTGCAGTTACACCTAGGCCAAGGGTGGGAATAATCTCTACTGGCCTATCCCTTGCGCTAAACACTGCAAGGTCACTTGGGAGGAGAAAGGGACGGGTTGGCGCTTCTACCAAATCAACTACCGCACCTATGCGGCGGGTACCGAAGTGCAGACCTTTGCCCTTCCGCAAGTCGAGGCGTCTAAGGCGCTGATCGAGCGGGTGAACTGGGAGCTGTTATCCCCCGCGCCCTTCGCCGATGGCAAGGTCGCGTCGCTGAAAAAGGAGATCGCCGCGGGAACTGAGGCGTCGCTCGACCTGCCCGACGGTCCAGGTGCGGTGCGTGCGCTGGAGTTGCGACTCGAAACCGCCGACGCCAAAGAGCGGGAACGCGCGCTCCGCAGCGTCATCGTGAAACTCACCTTCGATGACAAGACGACGGTATGGGTTCCGGCCACGGACTTCTTCGGAACGGGCGTCGGCATCAATGCCCTGAACAGTTGGTATCGCAACGTCAGCGCGGAAGGCGTGATGCGCTGCCGGTGGGTCATGCCTTATTCCAAGTCCGCGCGCGTGATCCTCGAAAACCTCGGCGCGCAGCTGGTGAAAGCCACGCTGGAGGCCACGACCTCGCCGTGGAAGTGGGACGATCGCTCCCGGTATTTCCACTCGACTTGGCGCAACGAGGTGGGACTCAAAACCTCGCCGGTTACCGACTGGAATTACATCTGCATCACCGAACGCGGCGTCTATGCCGGTGACTCGCTGGCCCTCTTCAACTCCGCCCCCACCTGGTGTGGCGAAGGCGATGAAAAGATCTGGGTGGATGGCGAATCCTTCCCCTCGCACATCGGCACCGGAACCGAGGATTACTACGGTTTCTCCTTCGCTCCGCAGGGCATCGCCCAGACCCCGTTCGCCAATCATGTGCGGATCGTTAACATAGAGACGCAGGGCTGGAACATCTTGAGCCGCACGCGCCAGCTCGACGGAATTCCTTTTAGCAGGTCGCTGCAGTTTGACATCGAACTCATGTCGTGGAACCCAACCACCCTCAACTATGCCGCGACGACCCACTGGTATGCCTTTGCCGGTGCGACCAGCAACGTATTGCCTCAACCCAAGGAAGCCGTCCTGCCGATCCCGACTCTAGCCGAAGTCCAGGCGGGCGGCGCAAAGAGCTAGCAGAAGAAATTCACGGTCGAGAACAAGTATTTCACTCTGCCCACTTAAAACAAAGGCGGGTACTCGACTCTCAAGCTCCCCATCGACGGCAGACTAGTTCGCAATTACTGGCTGAAGCTTGTGGGCAGCGAGTCTGAGACCAGATCCAGCGTCGGTGTGACAGATACTGGTGCATGCCGGCGCGCCAACAACTGCACCGGCAAACGCACCCGCGCGCTAACCACCGGTGGAGGCGAATGCACAGCAGCTGATTGCTCCAGAAGAAGTGGAGGCAATCCCCGAACTGGAGTTTGACCAGACAGCAAACCTGACAGCGGAAGCCGGGGGTTGTCAGTGGACGTCCTCTGTGGATGCGGATGTGGAGCCGGTCCCGGAACTGGAGTTTGATCAGACGTTGGGTTGGTAATTTTGCGCTGTAGGCATGGCACACGCGGCGCAGCGTGAGTAGGCGTGGTGTGCCTGCTGGCAGAGTGCACTGAATGTTCAGGGCTGCCGATGCTGGTCTGTCCAAATCGGGCAAGTTCCGCCTGTTGCGCTGAGCGTACCCCTCGGAATATCCAACAAGTGTGATCGTTTACCTCGAAGCAATGGCGGGGTACAGGTTAGCGCACAGTGGTGCTTGACGGGTGCGGGCCCAGCGGTTAGAGTTTAGCGGTTCTTGTATGATTGAATTTCCTATCCGTTTGGAGTACAAACAACCAAGCGATCGCGTCTTATGCTTTCCTTACAGGCCGCTTTATGCCTCTTTAGCCGAGCGCGATTACGCCGTGCGAGAGCTCAATATGAATAGCTACGACAATGTTCAAATTCCTCAGCAGCAGCGGATGATCCGCGACCTTGAAAGCGTGCCTTATGCGGTCCTTGGCAATGATCGCGTTGAGAGCGAGTTTAGTCTCAGGTACCATAAGGTTGTTTCAGAATATTTCAGAACCCATTTATGAGGAAGTGGTGACCTTTGGAGGACCATGGGTTGTCAAGAGTCCCGAACGATTTCATGCTGTGAAAATCTGGAAGAGAAAATCCCTGAAACGGGAAATGATCAATGTCTACACGCTCGCAGAATAACATGGCCGTCACGCTTTTGTTGTTAACCTTAAATGAAATCGATGGAATGAAATTAATTATGCCGCGTGTCAAGCCGGAATGGGTTGAGGAGATCCTTGTGATGGATGGAGGCTCCACGGATGGGACTGTGGAGTACGCTAAGACTCAAGGTTATCGAGTCATGAAACAAAAAATGGAAGGCGTGACGGCGGCTTATTGGGAAGGCGTTGAAGCCGCTCAAGGGGATGTCGTGATTGCCTTTAGCCCCGATGGAAATTCCGTACCCGAACGAATCCCGGAGCTTATCGACAAAATGAGACTAGGTTTCGATATGGTGATCGTTTCGCGGTACCTTGAAGGTGCTAAGAGCGAAGACGATGACCCGGTCACGGCTTTTGGAAATCGACTCTTCACCGGCATGATCAATATTTTCTTCGGAGGTCACTATACCGATACTCTTGTGATTTTCCGCGCCTGGCGCAAGACGCTCCTCCCTATGCTTAAAAAAAATCTGTCGAGGGCTGGGCTCGAGACGCAGCTTTCTATATTGTGCGCTAAGCGGAAGTTAAAGGTGGCGGAAATTCCCGGTGACGAACCCAAGCGCATCGGCGGCATCCGAAAGATGAGCCCTATCCTCAATGGCAGCGCCGTGTTAGTGATGATAATCCAGGAATTGTTTTCACCCCGATAATTCCCTTTGTGGGAATGATTAAAGCTACAAATTCTGCAGGCCGTTAGAACCTTAGGTAAATCAATGAGCTATAACAGCCCTTAGTGGTTGGATCTCCGTTATAGCATGATCCTCACAACTGGTGTTGGAAGCGGCCTCGGCCAATACCTTCATGAAAAATTTGGAGGGCGTGGTCTTACCCGCAGCAATCGATCTCGAATCATCCTAGAACTTCGGCGTACCGGCTTGGATACGATTATTCACTGCGCTGCAAACGGCTCGCGCGGTATTACGCACGAAAAACTTCCATCTTATCTTGATGATAATTTGTTCTTAACTCAAGAGCTTCTCACCATCCCACACCGTAGATTCATTTTTTTTTCAACCATCGATCTTTACCCTAAAAATGGACTCACGCATCATGAGGACGAGGTGATTGATGCCGCTCAAATTCAGGGTATTTATGCTGTCGCAAAATTTGCCTCTGAGGCCTCGATACGCCGCTCTGCAAAAGATTTTTTGATTTTGCGCCCAACCACAATGATTGGCCCTTATGCCCGTCCGAACGGCCCGCTCCGTATTTTGAGGGACCAAGAAAAGGCGCTTACGCTTTCTGCAGAATCAAGCTTTAACTGCATTCATTACGAACAAATCGCTTTCTTTTTGCATGATGCGCTCGAAAAAAATATCAGCGGTATCTATAATTTGGCCTCCTCTCGCAGTCTCACGCTTCGCGAAATTGTGTCCCTTGCTGGTCGAGCGATTGAGTTCGGCGCCCATCGCTATGAGGTAGGGAATATTGATACGCATAAGGTAAATAGTTTCGTTGATTGTTTTCACCGCACGACACGGGATGTCCTCCTCGCTTTCATGAAAGATCGTGCTGTCTAACATGATTCAATCCAAGCTCCGCGTTAACCACCTGTAAGTCGATGTCGTGCAAATCAGTAACAGCTTTTTAAATCTGAACTATCTTCCTTACTCGGTAGGACTGCTGTAGGATATGCGAATTAAACACACAGGATGCCTCGCAGTTGGAATTTATGCCCCCGGATCATAAGCGCATGTTGGTGGCTGAGGTTGTAAGTCAACTGCTTGATGTGGACTCCGTGGGTTTTAGTGTTTATTTATGGAATAATCGGAACTCTCTTGAAATCGCGAAGGCGCTTAATGGTAGGTAACCCGAAACGATCATTTTTTTTGGTTGCCATAAGTGCCGGTTCGCGCAGAAGTGTTTTTTGCGGGCAAGCATCTTTCTTGATCTCTGTTGCCATGGCGAAGGGGAGCGGGTCTTCTTTGAAATTTGGGTTCATTCGCGCAACCGTAATTGGGAAAAAGTCCCTTCCAACAGTTATTTGCGAGATGGCCAGCTCATCACTAGTCCCTGGATCGAGCGCCTCATAGGTTCAAGTTATGTCCCTTCTCCATATTTGGAGGGAGTGTTTGACCGATTGATGGCGGTCCACCCCGAGGAGCAATGGCTGATTTGCTGGGCAACGAATCGGGGATGCACTTTTTCCTGTACCCTTTGTGAATAAGGTACGGCGATTGCGGTCAGAGTATTGACTTTTGATCTCGATCTTCTGGACCGCGAAAGTGATTGGTTTAGCAGCCGCCGGATTGAATTATTTTCAGCTGAGGTGCCAAATCGGCATTCTGCCGCGCGATCTCGACATTGCGCAGTATGTAAGCCGGGCCAAATCAAGTCGCTCCTTCCCAAAGGCGCTTTCCGTTCAAAATACTAAGGGCGCAACCGAGCGCGCCTATTAGGTTCAAAAACTCTTCTTGGAGTTGGTCTAAATAAAGGCGTGACGCTTTCTCTTCAATCCATCTATACAGGCCTGCTGAAAAGCATTAAGCGCCAACATATTTCTTCTGACTCTTGTTGAAGCGGCCCGCGGTGTATCAACGCCGGCGGCCGGAACGCAGTGCGGCGTAGTATATGGTGCGTCAGAATTTGGAGACATGGCTGGCGAACCAACAACTGCACCGGCAATCGCAGCCTCGCGCTCACCACTGGTGGAGGCAAATGCACGGCAGCTGATTGCTCCAGAAGCCGTGCACGATAGGTTGGTGGCTGATGCGGGTGTGCATGCGCATGCAGAGCCAATCCCAGAGCTGAAGTTTGATCAGGCATTGAGTTGGTAATTCTGCGATGCAGGAATGGCACACGCGGCGCAGCTTGGGTAGGCGTGGTGTGGCTGCTGGCAGAGCGCACTGAATGTTTAGGGCTGCCAAATTTGGCGTGCAGAAGTTGTGTAATTTCTGCTTGTTGCGCTGAGCATACCTCTCGGAGTTTCGAACAAAAGTGATTATTTACAATTAGGTAATGGCGGGGTGGCGGTTGTTGTGGAGTCGGACTTGACCACTGCGAGGTTAGCGCTTACCATTTGCTTGGAAGGCAGATTTCCTATATGTCATAGTTGGGAGATTGATGCCTTGAACGAGTGGGGACGGCTCGAGGAGTTGTTCGGGTATTTATCTGAGCAGAAGGACTTGCAACGTGTTTCCAATGGTACGCTTTTCACAACGGGTTTTCAATGAAAGAGGATGGCGTGAATACTTCCAAAGACGAGATTATCCAAGTCTTTGACAGCATCGCCTCGCGAATGTCTTGGGAGAAATTGTACTCCGGCCAGGTTGACCGGATCAG
>SXGS01050272.1_pt1 | contig 11918 bp, 8 predicted proteins | sample 3174681 | NCBI WGS metagenome assembly SXGS01 (sample SAMN11356861, study PRJNA531348) | freshwater metagenome | isolation source: freshwater sample F1-80 | place: China: Fuxian Lake, Yuxi | collected 2017-12-25 | reverse complement strand
GGCTTGGGCGGCAGAACAGGAGCGACTGGCTTTGGTGGCGCGACTGGAGCGTCAACAACTGAAGTTCCTCCATCAGTTCCCTCGCTCGATTGAATTTTCGCTTTCGCAGATAAAGTGGTCGCAGATGATTGCTTCGCCGCAGCTTCGGTCGGGGCAATTGGCGTTTCAATGGTGACCGCGCCTGCACTCGCGGCAACAGAAGTTTCCTTGACCGATTTTGGCGCATCAGATGCCGCATCACCCGCCGCTTTCTTGCGCTTCGGCGCTGTCTTCTGAACACGCTCACGAATTCCAGCAACATCAACGCTAGCGGCTGTCTCCGCTCCAGTTGTGGAACCTGATCCACCGAACCATTCCTTGATTGTCTCGGCCAATCCAATCGGGATCGATGCTTGTGGCGTCGTCACACCTTCAATGCCTTCGCTTATGCACTTCTCGATGATGTCCTTTGTGGGGACACCAAGCTCTTTAGCGACCTGCGTGATTCGGATTTTTTTGACTGTCTTAGTTGCCACAATTTGCTCCGATGGAAAGTAAAAAACGAACGCGATTCAAACGGTCATTACAACGAAAAACAGCATAAAAGTCCTTGACTATCACGATTTAGAGTTCTCCGATGAACCGAATCCAAGGATATTGTCCGCGGCTGCTTCGCTGCGCTGATCGGTTGAAACGGCGATATCTGAACCGCCGCCGAGCATTGCATCGACCACGGCTCCGTCTTCGGCCTGCTTCAATTCTGCGGCAGTGCGCTCAAGCAGCATTTCTTCAGCGACGACTTTGGCACGGTCAGAGCATGCATCGACCACCTTGGTCGCCAACTCCTCCGTCATTCCGCAATCGGAAACCAAACTGGTCTCGCCGATTTCTTCAACATCGAAAACGCTGATCATGCCAAGTGCGCCCATGCGATCAAGCATTTCATCCGTTGCGCCTTCCACTGATTTCACAGCGGCCTGCAAGGTTTGCAATCCCTTTTCCAATTCTGGCGGAGTCAAAATATCGACGTCCCATCCAGTCAATCGCGCAGCAAGGCGCACATTCTGTCCACGACGGCCGATTGCCAGCGACAACTGATCATCGCGAACGATGATCGTCGCTCGTCCGAGTTCGAAGCACAAACTGACTTCTTCAACTTCAGCGGGCTTGAGCGCATTGGAGATCAGCACTTGGCTGGATTCATTCCAACGAACGATGTCGATCTTCTCGCCGCCGAGTTCGTCAACAATATTTCGGATGCGCGAACCACGAACGCCGACGCATGCACCGACAGCATCGACTTTCGTATCCACTGAAGAAACCGCCAATTTCGTGCGGAATCCAGGTTCGCGGGACATCGCCTTGATTTCAATCGTTCGCTCCGCGACTTCCGGAACTTCGGACTCAAAGAGCCGACGAATAAAATCAGGATGCGCACGGCTCATCACGATCTTGACCTGACTGCCCGCATCGCGGACATCAAGCAGAATGCAACGAACTCGATCACCTGCTTGAAATTGCTCGCCTGGAATCTGCTCACTTTTTGGCATAAAACCTTCGGTGCGTTCCAATTGCACAATCAATGCGTTGCCTTCGTAACGCTGCGCCACGCCTGTGACCAGTTCGCCTTGGCGCTTGGAATATTCGTCGAGGAGCGAAACTCTTTCGTTTTCACGGAATCGCTGAATCATCACCTGCTTGAAAGTTTGCGCTGGGATGCGTCCCAAACTCTCCAACGGAATGACTTCACGAGTTTGATCTTCATTATTGCGCCAGAGCGAAATTCCACCCCCAAGGCGGTCGATCTCGCAACCAAATTCGTCTGGATCCTCTGAATTGAAGTGTTTCCTCGCGGCACTCACCATGGCCAGTTCAAGGTCTTGAACCAAGAGTTCTCGGTCGATATTTCGGTCACGGGCAACGGAGTCAAGCAGTCGGATGATGTCATTCATTTGAGAGGTCCTTTCGAATTGTCACCGCGAATAAAAAAGGTCATGATCGCCGCGGTAGCGTTCATGACCCGTCCGACTGCGCTCGGCTGATCGATCAACCCATTTGGGTCTCCGACCAAACGATCGCCTTTGCCGAAACAAAACGCGGATGGACGCCAAAATGCGTCATACGCGGTTTCGGAATGCCGATTCGATACGAGTCCAAAAAATACGATGAAATAAATTCGTAGACATGGTCGTTCTCAAAGTGCGACTGACAAAGGACGGACGGGCACCCGTGGAGGCCATCCCCACGGGAGGGGCAATTATAGCGTGACAAAGGCTTTTTTTCAAGTGACTCCCACATTCAAGAGCAGATTCGCTCATAGAATGCTTGAAATGCGCTTGGCACTATTCACTTTGTTCGCAGCGATTTGTATGGGAAACGCGGCGATGGCGCAGGACGGCGCGAGAGATTCTGCGGATGTCGTCAAAATTCAAGCGATTCCTGCGATGCAATCTGTCTCTGCGGGAGCCGACCTCCCTGTTGCAATCGTGTTGGAAATCAGCCCTGGTTGGCATATTTGGACCAACGATCGCATTGGAAAGGGTGATGCCGCGAATGGTATTGCCACATTTGAAGGCGCGGTTTTCACTTCAATTCAAGCATCAAACGTATGGAAAGTTGTTCGTGCAGCGAGCGCAAGCAAACCCGAGTGGCTGACAACTCAACCGAGCGATTCTTTCACCGAAGTGCGTGTGCAGTGGCCCGAATTTCATCCTGTGAAAGCGGACGTTGGCGATGGCATTCAAACCTATCCAGTCTTTGAGGGACAAGCTGTCATCTTTGTGCCATTTTCCATAGCGCCCGATGCGCCACTGGGGCCGCAGACAATTGTTTTCAAACTCGAATTTCAAGCGTGTACAGCTACGAATTGCGTCGCTCCTTCGACTGTCGAAGTTTCGATGGAGGTTGAAGTCAAAGCAGGCACAGCGAGCGGTGCGCCACCTGCAATTTTCGCGGAATTCGATTCTGAAATCTTTTCGCAGATTCATTCTGGAATTGCCCCATCCGGGATCATCCAATTTAATTTCTTTGATTGGGATTTTTCTATCGATCCAAATGGAGGCGGCTTCTTGCTTGTCTTGATCATCGCTGCCACTGGCGGACTCTTGTTGAACTTCACCCCATGCGTTTTGCCTGTGATTCCACTGAAAATCATGGGTCTTTCGCGTATCGCCGGAAATCGCCGACGCTGCTTATTGTTGGGCGCAGCGCTTTCGATTGGTGTGGTCATCTTCTGGATCTGCTTGGGACTCGCAGTCGCGCTTCTCAGCGGATTCACCAGTGCGAGTCAACTCTTTCAATATCCGCTCTTCACAGTCACAGTTGGATTGATCATCGCGTTGATGGCGGTGGGAATGTGCGGGTTCTTCTCGATTCAACTTCCGCAATCAATTGCAGGAATTGATTTTCGACATGACACGATCGTTGGTTCAATTGGATTTGGCGTGATGACCGCAGTGCTGTCCACTCCTTGCACTGCGCCTTTGATGGGTGCGGCGGCGGCTTGGGCTGCGACACAAAATCCGTGGGTTGTGTTCTTGGTTTTTGGATCGATCGGATTTGGAATGGCGTTGCCCTATTTCATACTCAGCGCATTTCCACAAATGGTCAGCCACGTTCCAAAGAGCGGTCCCCCAAGTGATGTTGTCAAGCAAACTATGGGACTTCTGCTCTTGGCGGCTGCGGCATATTTTGTCGGAGCTGGTCTCGCCGGGTTGCTGGTTGATCCTCCAACTCCTCCGACCAATGACTACTGGTGGATCGTGTCAGCGCTGGGAACAATCGCAGGATTGTGGCTGTGCTGGCGCACGCTACAAATTACAAAAAGCGTCAAATTCCGCTGCATTTTCGGCTCTCTTGGAATTGCGATCGCCGCCATCAGCGTCGGTGTCGGATTTCAATTCAGTGACGATGGCATAATCAAATGGGTTTTCTATACCCCCGCTCGCCTCGACACCGCGCTCAAGAGTGGTGATGCAATCATGATCGATTTCACCGCGGAGTGGTGTTTGAATTGCAAAACACTTGAGAAGACGGTGCTAGAAAGTTCCAGTGTGCTTGCTCGACTCAAGGCTGGAGGAATTCAATCGGTCAAAGTTGACCTGACTGGAAACAACATCGATGGCCGAGCATTGCTGAAGAAGTATGACCGAGTAACGATTCCTCTGCTTGTCATTCTCGATCCAGATGGCAATGAGATTTTTAAGAGCGATGCGTATTCACCATCTGAAGTTGTTAAGGCGCTCAACGATGCGACCAGCCAAAATGAAACTCCGCATTCGAAAACCAACTGATGTCTTTTCGATACACAGTCACGCTTACTTTTACCGAGCCTTCTACCGCCGTTGAGTGGTTGGCTTGGATGCGCGAAGAGCATGCCGCGAAAGTCGTTCAGGCGGGAGCACAGAGCGCAGAAATCCTCAAAATGGACGGGGTTTTACTTCGCTGCGAGGCAAGATATTCCTTTGAGTCTCGCGCGGACTTTGATCGATATGTTCGCGATCACGCCCCGAGACTGCGGGAAGAAGGGCTTCGCCTTTTTCCAACGACACGCGGGATCCAATACGAGCGCAGTTGCGGTGAAGTCATCGTACGCGCTTGAATCAATTTAATTCCAGCATTTGTTTTTCGATCAAAGCGCGCCGATCAGCAGAAAACTGCCGCAACGGATCGAGCGAAAATGTTTCGTTGGCTTCGAGCGCACTTTGCAATGCGGCATGTGCCCCTGGACGATCACCCAACTGTTTCAACACCTCCGCCAAGCGCAACCAACTTTCAGAGTGGCGTGGATTCATTGCAAGCAATCTTCGCAGTGCATCCCGAGCAGCTTCCCACGAGCCGCTCGATATCTCTGCTTCGCGAATGGCAATCGTCGAGAGCAACAAACGCGCCGCGAATTGACATGATCCAATTTCCTCAACGCTTTGCGCCGATTCGCGTCCACTTCGAAGCCATGATCCAGCCTCGGTTGGCAGCGGATCGCACGACGCGGCCGATTGCAACTGCTCGGCAGCGCGGAGTGCATAGACCGTTCTTCGCGGCCAAATTTGAGATGCGCTGAACAGAGATTCGCCCGCCTGTGCGCGCGCAGCGGCGAGAAGTTCACTCGAACTCTTCTGCGCTTCTTCGTTCAAATGATTCGCCGCCTGCATCGCGAGTTGATCTTGGCGAACGAGCGCTGGCGAAACGACAAAAACTAATCCAAGCGCAAGCACAAGAAAAAACAGAGAGAATCCTGCAAGCGCAATGCGCTTCAATTCCATACGCGGCATCGCTTGCACAGGGATTTTCGCAAGCGCGTCCACATCCCAATCGCGGCGATTCCACCAAGTTGCAATCCCCAAGACCAACCACGCCCACAGCGCGCTTCCTGGAAGCCAGAACACCATATCGATTTGACCGTGGGTCAATACAACTGCTGCAATTCCACACAATCCAATTCCAACTGCACGATCCGCGGAAACTTTTCCAGTCTCCATGATCTTGACCACGGCCCACGCGCTGATCGATCCAGCCGCGAGCCCACCGAATCTCCAAACATATCCCATGGAATCCAATGTTGGCGCTTCAAAGACAATCGAGATAATCGACGAAAGAACCACCACCGCAATAGAGAGTTCGACCACTCCAACCATTGGTGTCGATCGAGATTCCTCATCTACGATTTTTGACTTCGCAGTTGATTGTGGTGCCGACCACAATGCAAGAACGAGTTGAATGGCAACAAGTCCAAATCCCGCGAGGCCAAATGCGATCATCCAGTCCGCAAATGCTCCATGCGCGCTCACCACTTCTTCCACGCATTCGACAGGACGAAATTGCACGAACGATGATTGAAAACCCGCGGGACCAACGCCAATCCACGGCGACGAAAGCAATGTTTTTACAGCACCAATCAAGTAGTACCAACGAAACAGCAGGCTTTGTTCCCCCCATTGCAAACCAATCATCCCTCGCAGGATGACTCCACAAATCGCAATGATGGGTAGTGCCACCAAAAGTGGACGCGCCAATGCGGACCAACGTCGAACGACAATAGTGACAACCAATCCAAGAGCCAATGCGCTCACTCCACCTTTCGATCCGCTCGCGATGACCAGACCAGCAGAAAGAAAAGTGCAAAACCACAACCAAGAACGAGCGGCAACAACTCCGCGCCCAATCGCTATGTTCGCAATCAACACAGCAGATCCCGCGGCAACCGTCGCAAAGATATTTGAGAATCCAAACCACCCGGTGGCTTCATTCTGAAAGAGCCGTCGTTCATAAGACAATGTCTGCGGCGAGTTGGGCAACCAACCTTGCGACCTTAAAAAAGTATCCCGATTCTCCGTGTAATACTGGACATTCGAGATGTGCTCGCAAGTCAATTGAGCCACACCTCGCACGCACATGACCACTGCAATTCCTGCAAGTGATGCAACGACCATTCGGCGCAAGAATGTCGCAGAACTCCCACCGTTCTGCGCGATCAGAGCAAGCGCGATTGCGATTCCCGCAACCCACGTCGAACCACGCCAAAGTTGTTCTGCATCCGTTGCTCCATGGAACAATGCCAAAATGATGGCTGGAATGCATGCAAGTGCAATCAAGACCCAACTCCAATCGATTGTTTTTTCAGAAAGCATCCGCCGAACAAGCAACCATGATGCGCTGCCGAATGCCAACGCATCCAAGAGCAGACTTTCAGCAGGAGTTGCGCCAATAAACGGCGAAGCATCAATTGCGGGATCCATATCGAAAATCAACATTGAGGAAAAAGCGATCATGACTCTTGCCCCAACGGCAACCACGATCGCACCGAAGGCAATTCGATCGACAAGAGGTACCGCATCGCGATTCATCGTCCACTATCGTATAGAAACCTATGGTTCCCCCTATGCAGCGTCCCGCCATCACCGTCTACTGTGCAAGCGCACGCGGAATCAATCCGGACTTTCTCGCGGCTGCGCGAATCTTTGGCGAAGCGCTCGGTGAATCTGGCATGAATTTGGTCTATGGCGGCGGCGGAATTGGATTGATGGGCGAGTTGGCTCGAAGCGCGCAGAAATCGGGTGCGCATGTCACGGGCATTATCACGGAACAATTTCTTCACCTCGAACAAGGTTGGACTGGATGCGATGAAATGATTGTGGTCGATTCGATGCGAGAAAGAAAGCGTCAACTCGAGGATCGCGGCGCGGGATTCGCAATCTTGGCCGGAGGTCTTGGAACGTGGGAAGAGTTTTTCGAAACATTTGTGGGCCGTGTCATCGGACGACATTCCAAACCAATTGGGCTGCTGAACACGAATGGATTTGCAGATCCTCTGTGGGAACTTGTCAGCCATGGAGTCGATCATGGCTTCGTTCGCAGCGCGGCTCGTGAACTGATGTGGATGGAATCAGATCCTCATACTCTTGCCAAGCGATTGCATACTGCGGTGACAACGATCGTTGCAGAGACGCACGACCCAAAGATTTTTCTTCCAATGCACGGACCGCAAGGATGAACGGACTAGAGCGATGAACCGCGAACAGGTACTACCAATGCAAATCGGAATGATCGCAGGCAGCGGAATGCTGCCGATCTTGGTTGCGGACGGCATTCGCGCCACTGGCCGAAAAGTGGTTTGCATAGGCCTTCGTGACCAATTTGACGCTGCCCTTCCAAGCCACTGTGACGCCTTTTCCACTGCTGGAGTGCTGCAAATTGGCAAATGGATCAGGATTCTTCGGCGGGCAAAAATTGAAGAAACTGTCATGGTTGGCCGTGTTGGCAAAGCGCGGATGTACGAGCCTTTTCGACTTCTTCGACAAATGCCCGATCTTCGGGCGGCTCTGCTTTACTATCGTCGCCTGAGGTTCGATCGACGAAGTCACGTGCTGCTCAGCGCGGTCGCCGATGAACTTGCAACAAGCGGAGTACGACTCATCGACTCGACCACATATATCCCAGAACATCTCGCGACAATCGGCTTGATGGGAAAAGTGAAGTTGACCCCAGTGCAACAACGCGATGTGGATTTTGCGTGGCCGATGTTGCGATCAATTGCGAATCTTGGAGTTGGTCAAGCGATCACTGTTCGTGAATGCGATGTGATCGCTGTCGAAGCGATGGAAGGAACGGATGCGATGATCGATCGATCTGCGCAACTCTGCAGAACAGGCGGATGGGCTTTGTTGAAAACCGCTCATGATTCGCACGACATGCGAGCGGATGTGCCAACGGTCGGAGTGCCAACACTCGAAAGGCTCGCGGGTGCGGGAGGAAGAATGCTTGTGCTTGGTGCGGGACGAGTCATAATGCTTGAAAAACCCCGCATGATCGAAGTTGCGGATCGACTGGGAATCGCCCTGCTTGGTGTGTCTATTTCATAGATGATGAAATGAAAATGATGAAACGAAGCTGATGAAACGAAGAGAGTGATATTGTGGAATATGTCTCGCGAGCTGGAATCAAAATGGCCCATGCGCTCGCCGCGTTTCAGATCGATGTCACGGGGTTCGAATGCGCGGATTTCGGCTGCAATGCTGGGGGTTTTACAGATTGCTTGTTGAAGCGAGGCGCAACGAAAGTCATCGCCGTGGATACGGGTTATGGCATGCTCGATTGGAAACTTCGCAATGATCCTCGCGTGGATGTTCGCGAAAGAACCAATGTGCTTTATTCTCCCGTCCCGCCTGAAGGAGTCGACATCGTCGTGCTCGATATGGCGTGGACCCGACAACGACATTCGATCCCAGTCGCTGTTCGTTGGTTGCGCCCAACTGGATGCATCGTGGCGTTGATCAAGCCTCACTACGAGTCGCAAGGAGAAGAACGAAAAGCGCTTGTCAAAGGTTGCCTCCCTGCGCATATCGCGGCGGATGTGGTGCAACGAGTGCTGGCGGAAATGCCTGAATTTGGAGTGCAAGTGATCGCCGATTGTCCAAGTCCCCTCGAAGGAGGCGGCGGAAACAGCGAACATTTGGCGCTTCTTCGACTGACGAACAAGCCAGCGGTTGAGTGATCGCAAACACTTGCAAAGGCGCTCATTTTTGTGGGTAAAAAGATGCGCCAAGGCAGGCGAACTTTGTCCAAAATGGGTATGATTTACAGTTCGTCGTGACCGCTGTTCCTCCTGCAACTCCTGATCCAAATTCGACTCTCGGTCATGTGATCGATAAGACGATCGACCGTGAATTGCACGAGTCATATCTCGTTTATGCAATGAGCACGATTATGGATCGTGCGCTTCCTGATGTTCGCGATGGACTCAAGCCATCACAGCGCCGCATTCTTGTTGCGATGCACGATTTGAATCTCACACCTGGCCGCAAGCAGATTAAATGCGCCAAGATTTGCGGCGACACAAGCGGAAATTATCACCCGCACGGTGAGTCCGTCATCTATCCAACGCTTGTCAATCTTGGCCAATCGTGGAAGACACGCGCATTGTTGATCGACAAGCAGGGAAACTTCGGATCTATTGAAGGTGATACGCCAGCAGCGATGCGATACACGGAAGCTCGAATGACTGGCGTCGCAGTTGCGATGTTGGAAGATCTCGACAAAGAAACCGTTGATTTCAAGCCGAATTATGACGACCGCTTGATGGAGCCGATGGTTCTTCCAGGCAAGTTTCCAAATCTGCTTGTGAACGGATCGTCTGGAATTGCTGTGGGTATGGCAAGCGCGATGCCTCCACACAATCTTGGCGAAATTGCCAATGCGATTGTGGCCACGATCGATAATCCAGACATTGGATTGGATGGACTTCTTGCGCTTGTGCCTGGACCAGATTTCCCAACAGGCGGTTCGATCATCGGTCGTCGCGGAATCGCCGAGGCATATGCCACCGGCCGCGGACGTTTGACTGTGCGTGGGCGTGTCCGTCACGAGACGAAAGATGGTCGCAACATGATCATCATCGAAGAGATTCCATATCAAGTCGTGCAGAGCATTCTCATCGAGCGCATTGTCGATGCGAAGAAGGATGATCGAATCCCGGACATCGTCGATGTGCGAAATCATTCGGGACGCGACGCGCAAACGCGCATTTTGGTTGTGCTTCGCAAGGGCGCAGATCCAGCAGTCGTCGAACGCCAACTGTATGAATTCACGCCACTGCAAACGACATACAGCATCATGAATATCGCGCTGGTCAATGGCCAGCCTCGAACGCTCCCCTTCCGCAATCTGATTTCGTGCTACATCGATCATCGCTGCACGGTGATCCGTCGCCGAACCGAATTTCAACTTCGCCAAGCGCGACAGCAAGCGCATCGTCTCGAAGGACTTGTCTATGCGGTGTGCGACATCGACGCAGTGATTGCGATCATTCGAGCATCGCGCACGCGAGAAGAGGCGATCCAGACTCTGATGGAACGCGCGTTCCGCATCGCGGAAGATCATCCAAGCGCACATTTGGTTCCAGAGCGCATCGCGCGTGCAAGCCGAGTCGGCGCAGGCATCAAATTGACCCGCGTTCAAGCGGATGCGATCGGCGCACTGCGGCTGATTCAGTTGGTTGGATTGGAAGTTGAAAAACTCGCCAGCGAATTCGCCGCGCTTCTGCTCGAAATCGATAGATTTGAAAGACTCCTTGGGGATCATGCGCTCGTCTTAAAAATCGTTCGCCAAGATGTGCTCGATATCGCCGAGAAATTTAGCGATCCACGACGCACAATGATCGAGGCCGATGAGGCCGGCGACTTCGATCTTGCGGAACTCATCCAAGAACACGATGTTGCGGTCACCGTCAGCCATGAAGGATTCGTCAAGCGACTTGCTGTCGACACATTCCGCACGCAAGGCCGCGGCGGCGTTGGCGTTCGCGGGTCCGATGCGAAGGATGGCGATTACATCGAACGCGTCTTCATCGCCAGCACGCACGACGATCTTCTGTGCTTCACGAATACTGGGCGTGTCTATCAAATCAAAGTCTGGCAAATTCCCGAAATGTCGCGAACAGCCAAAGGCCGTGCGATCAATAGCGTGGTCGAATTGAAGGACGGCGAAAGAATGGTGGCATATCTGCCGATCAAGGACTTTGAACGCAGCGAGGACTATCTCTTCTTCGCTTCATCAAGCGGTCGCGTCAAGAGATCATCGCTGAAAGATTTCCGCAATGTCAATCGCAGCGGAATCATTTCGGTAAAACTGAATGAAGGCGATCGACTGGTGAATGTTGTGCAGACACGCGGCAACGATCATGTCCTCTTGGCGACTGAGGAAGGAATGTCCATTCGCTTCGATGAAAATGATGCGCGCGTGATGGGTCGTGCCGCCGCCGGAGTTGCAGGGATCGATCTCGCTGAAAACGATGCTGTTGTTGGACTCGTTCGCTGCGACGATCAAGCGGCCCTTTTCACTTGCACAGAAAATGGATTCGGCAAACGAACTTCGATGACCGAATATCTCGTCCATCAAGAAGATGGACAAACACGCGCGCAATCCCGCGGCGGCAAGGGACGAATCGACATCAAGACGGACGAGCGAAATGGCCGCGTTGTCGCAGTGCACTCAACCTTGGAAGATGATGATTTGATGTTCATTTCCCGTGGCGGAATGATTGTCCGCATCCGCGCAAGCGAAGTTCGCCTGGTCGGCCGCAATACTTTGGGCGTCCGAGTCGTCAAACTGCAAGAAGACGACGCTCTCGTTGGTGCAGCCTGTTTCGAATCTGGCGGAGTCGCGGAATCCGAAACGGCCATTGCGCCACCAACCGAGTGATAGGATCACAATATGCCACTAAGCGATTGGTCTGAAAATATTGTCATCGGCGAAATGACCGACGAACCCGTACTGAGCGATGATCTGAAAATGTTGATCGCTCGCGCGGAAAAGAAACAAGCAGATTTGCATCTCGTGCTCGATATGCGAGGCGTGACATATCTCAATTCATCCAACATTGCGCAACTTCTTCAGCTTCGAAAGACCATCGTCGCTGCGAAGGGAACATTACATCTCTGCGGAGT
>SXGS01654727.1_pt1 | contig 11919 bp, 7 predicted proteins | sample 3174681 | NCBI WGS metagenome assembly SXGS01 (sample SAMN11356861, study PRJNA531348) | freshwater metagenome | isolation source: freshwater sample F1-80 | place: China: Fuxian Lake, Yuxi | collected 2017-12-25 | reverse complement strand
GGTCGCCCCCTTTCCAGTGGACACAAATGCTCACGAACTCGTGAGCATTCTCCGGAACGGGACGGCACAGGGGAGCAGAACAGCAAACGAAAAGGCCGTATTCCATAGAACTGAGGGCACTCAACGGCACAGGAAGGGACTGGAAAGGAGAGTCCTGCCGAACTCAAAAACCGGTTCCCGTGAGGGACTGGGGGTTCAATCTCGCCCTTCGGCATTTCCGGATGAGTCTTGTGCTGGGCTGCGTCCGTAGAGGTGCCTCGGCCCGCTACGCGTGCTCGACGATTTCGCAGCCCAGCCGGGCAAGGGTGGGCGCCAGCCAGTCCGGGATGCAGTTGCCGGCCTGAATCTCCCGCACCTTCGCCTCCTCCCCCGCCGCGATCTTCCGCGCCCGCGCCAGCACGGCTGCGGCATCGGCGCGCGGCACGATCACCACTCCGTTGTCGTCCCCCAGCACCAGGTCGCCCGGCAGGATCGGTACTCCGCCCACGGCAACGGGCACGGTGACCTCGCCGGGTCCGTTCTTGCGGCCGCCGTTGGCCACAAACCCCGGGCGTGCGAACACCGGCAGGCCGGCGTCGCGGATGCCGCCGATGTCGCGCACGACTCCGTCGGTCACCATGCCGCCGAGTCCGAGTTTGGCCGCGACCTGACTGGTCAGGTCACCCCAATGCGCGACAGTCCGGAGGCCACGTGCTTCCAGCACCAGCACATCGCCGGGGTGGGCAAGCTCAAACGCCTTGTAGACCATCAGGTTGTCGCCAGGCGGCAGTCGCACGGTGACCGCCGGACCGCACAGACGCATTCCGGGGACGACCGGTTGGACCTCCGGGTCGAGGCTGCCGAACCGGTTCATCGCGTCTGTGACGCAGGTCGTCTCCAGAGTGACAAAGCCGGCTACCACCTCGGCCGCCACACGCTCGATGCGGGTCAAAACCCGAAATCCGACGTTGTTCGCTTCCGCCATGATCGTCCCTCCTGATCGCCCTCGCGGTACCGATGCCTTCACTGAGTCACACTCGCGCGCGGCGCCGAACGCCGTCAGACACTCCAGGCGCTGCGAGGCTGCGCTCCGGCTGTGCGGGCATTCCCCAGCCGGGCCAGCAACACACCGCGGAAGTGAGGCGCGCGTTGCCTGCGGAGGGGACCGGCCCAGCAAGTCCTCCGCCTCGCCGGCAGGCTGGAGCGGGGCGAAGGCGTCAACGGGATCCGGTGCGAATCTTCCCTGCACCCGGGCAATGACGTGGCGCCGCGATCTGGACCCCGCGATCGCTTCCCAGTGGTCGCTGCCCGGCGCGGGTGGGCCGCTCCCGGCGTGTGCTCCGCCAATTTTGCCTGCTTGTGTCGTACTGTAGTTTAGCGGTTTTCGGGGGCGGCCGGGGTGAAATCAGGCCGCCAAGGGCCACTTGGGGACGTCTTGCGCGGTTTTGGGCTCCGCTGGTGAACCCGAAAAATGTGGTTCCCGGCCTGCGAGTCCGACCACCGCTTTTCCTGGCTGAGCGTCAGCTACCCCAGCGGTTTACGCCGGCCGCCGCGGATGGGTTGGGGGCTGGCTTTCCAGCATCGGAGCCGCAGCACGCCCTGCGCCCAGGGACACAGATGCACGAGCCGCTCGATCCTTATCTTCGGATTCCTCCGGGTCGAGTTTTCTGAAGGTTCGTCGTGCCGCCTCCCCCTCCTTCTCTCCGCTCTCTTACGTCGCGTACTCGGGCAAAACCGCTCAACTGCAGCAAACGAGGGGGAGACGTGCTTGACGGAGAGTGGAGCCTTGTCGGGTCGCCCGGCGCGGGACGAAGCCGCTGCCGACGTAGATGACGCGGGGTGCGCGCCGCCTCAAAAAGAAAGAGCCCGAGGGATTCCCCTCGAGCTCCTACGGTCTCAACTAGGCGGTGGGCCGTCTGCGTCGTCGCCGCCACGGCACGAGAATGCCTCCGCGCCGCGCTTTGCGGGCAAGCAGCAGTCCCGCGACCGGCAGCAAGCCGAGCCACTCCGTCATCGCCAGGCGAACCGGACGTGTCAGGTTGGCTTCGGGCGCAACCGCCTGGCTCGGGAAGTCGTCGCTCACCCGGAAGAGCTGGCCGTTTCGCATGTACATCCGGCGCTGTTCGTCCAGATTGAACGGCCGGGCGCCCTTGCGGCCGAAGACCGACAACTGATTGCCGCTCTCGTCCACCGCGCGGTCCCGATCCAGACCTTCAGAGACGTTCAGGGCAGGCCCCGGAGTCTTGTAGGTAGCGATCAGTTCCGGCATCGGGCGCGGACTGTAGCCGTGCAGCCCCGGAGTCCGGTCCGGTGCGGTTAGCTGAAGAATCCGGAGCCCGTTCTTGCCGTCCGCCACGTAGGCGTAGAAGCAGTTAATGGTGGTGCCGATCTTCACGTCGTGGGCGTCGTTGATCTGCCCGCCCGCGTTGAAGATCTGGTCCAACTTCGGGCGCTCCGGGTTCTCCACATCCACAATCGCCACGCCGTGCGGGCCCGCGGCGATGTAGGCGTAGGTCCGGCTCAGATAGACGCTGTGGCAGTGGTCGAGGCGCATGGTTGCGCCCTGCACGAGTGCCGCCTGCTCGGGCGTCGTGATGTCTACGACCTTCAGTCCCTCTTCGTCCGTCACGAAGGCATAGCGGAACTGTACGGCGACCGCGTTGGGCTTGTGGAAGCCGCTGACCACGCGCACCAGTTTCGGCGCAGTGGGCCGATCAATGTCCACGATCGCGAGGCCGCGCTCCGAGGTGATGTACACCCAGCGTCCGGCGATCTGGATGCTGGTTGCCCCATTCAAGACCCCGTCCGGATTCCAGGCACGCAGTCCATTGGACAGTTTTTCGCGGCTCAGGAAGTTGTTCGTCGGGTTCCCGTCCATCAGGGTCAGAGCCTTGACCACGATGAGCCCCTCGTACTTGTCGAGGATGTAGATGTACTTGTAGAGAGGGTGGATCGGCGTCTGCTCGCGGTTCTCCGGAAACTGCTTGCGTGCCGGATCAATCAGCATTGTGCTCGGGCTGGCAACGGCTACGGCGTACTTGGAGCGGACAAAGAACCGTTGTCCCCACGGAGAGACCGGTGAGGTCACAATCCGCTCGGAGAAGTTCTTGTTGTCCACATTCGCCACGTCGTAGATCACCGTGCCCTCAGGGCCCTCGGCCGCGTAGAGGTACTCCCCACGCAACTGCACGGACAGCGTGTGACCGTGGTGATCTTGCGCGGTGCCGAGCCTTCGACCGCGGTCAACGTGGGACTTGTACTTATCCGGGTAGGCCAGCCGGTGCAGGTAGCTGCCGATTACGGCCGTCGGCTCCTCCCGTTCGGCGACCATAATCGCTGACATCCCGTCCTCGTTGGCCACGTAGGCATAGCGCCCGATGTGGTTGACCGAGTTGGTCCCCTGCAGCATCAGGTTGGCCATCCAGGCGTTATTGTCGTTGCGCTCGGAGAGGTGGCAGTCCGTACACTGCTTCGTTTCCTTGCCCCGCACCGTGTGGGGCACATAGGAGCTGAACGACGTGCCGGAATAGCCCTCGCTAGAGACCGTCTGCTGCTGGTAGTAGATCCAGTCGCGCTGCTGGTTCTGTGAACTGACCAGCACGGCACACGCAGACCGGACCGGCGCCACCCGGTTGCCGGTGTTCACGCCGTCCTTGCCCAGCATGTACAGGTCATCGCGCAACGTCTGGAAGTTGTACGCAACCCAGTTCCGGCTGTACTGACCTTCGTTGTGCAAGTTCCGCTTCTTGTTGTTGGCCGTCATGCTGAGGTGACAGCCGAAGCAGGAGGTGGTCCAGGCGCTGTGGCAGCCGAAGCAAGTCATCTTGTTCCCGTCGTGCGCAAGATGTCCACTCGGGCTCGACGACATCGAGCCCGGGGCCGGCGGGATGCCCCAGGTGCGACCGTCCTGCCGGATAGTCTTCGCCAGCGCTGCCTTCGCGTTGTAGGACTTGCTCTTTGGGTCAATCAGGTCGGCAATCTGGGCCACGGGCCACTCGCGCGCCACGCGGACCTTGACCTTCTTGCCGTCCGTTTCCTCTTCACCCTCGACCAACTCCACGGCGGAACGCTGCCAAATGGTGCCGTCGTCCTTCTTGTACCAGCGCTCGGTCAGGTCCCCCGTGTCGTTCTTCCGGACTGTGTCGTAGTCTTCGATCTTTCGCCCGCCCGCGGCGGCACTGGTTACTCCCGTGGTGTCGTCCTTGCCGTCCAGATACAGAGCGAGCGCGGACGGCTTGCTGACTCCTCCGTGGCAGTCCTCGCAAGCGATTTCGATGGCGGCCCGGCCCTCGGAATAGATCTTGCCCGTGCCGTGGTTGTCCTGCTTAAAGTGGCAGTCCACACAGTGCATCCCCTTCTCCAGGTGGATGTCTTTGAGGTGGACGCCCTTCTTCCAGTCCGGAACCGGGATCGAATCTCCGGGCTTCCAGTTGTCCGGCGGCCAGAACTTCTTGCCTTCTTTGTCCAGCAGATTGCCCTTCCGATCACGCTTGAAGGCGGCACGGAAAACCCACCCATGCCCGTGAAAGTCCGCAAACTGGGAGTGCTTCAGCTTAGGGTTCAGGTCGGTGACGTTCTCCAGAAACTTCGTGTCGCCCCAGTTCCCCTTCAGCGCCGAAGCCTCCGGGTTGGACTGCTGAATCCGATCCCGCTCGTGGTTGGACGGAGTGCGGGGCGTCGGGGGATACATTCCCTGGTCTGCATCGGTCTCGTTGTCCCACCACGTGTACCCCAGGTAGGTGGAGACCATATTCGTTCCGGGATGGATATGGCACACGATACACTGGCTGGTCGGCATTTCCTTCCACACCATACCGTGGGTGATCGGATGCCCACGCTCACCGGTCTTCTGGGCCGTGGCCAGTGCTTTGTCCTTGCTGAAGGAGTGGCCCAGGTGTCCGTACTTCGCGTACGGTCCCGAGTGAGTCGGATCGCGATCGTTGGCGTATGTGTAATGGCAGCCACTGCAGCCGCTGGAACGATAGTCTCCCGGATGGTCGTTGGTGCCCAGGAGACTGAGGAGCGGGTCCAGCAGACGCGTCTTCTGCGCTCCCAGCACCTGCGGATCGGTGCGCAAGACGGTGCCGTGTCCCCGGCTGCTGAGTTTCTCGTCCGGCTTGCCGGGATCTTCTTCGCGATTCGGGTTGCCGACTTCAGACTGCGGGGGCTTCTTCAGACCGCCTCGTTCAAACTGGCGGAAGATGTTGCCGACCTGGGAGATCTCCCAGCGCGGTAGCGGAACTAGAAATGGAAGCACACCGCGGGCTGCTTCTTCGGGCTTGGGTGGCCGCGAACTGATCTGGCCATCCATCCCCTCCGTGATGCCGAGAATTGCCTCCGGTAAGCTGTGCCCATATTGGTCCTTCGTCTTGCCGTCGGCGCCGTACCGGACCGGGCTGTAGCTCTCTCCGACGAGAGCGTCCTTGTTCGGCAGCACGCCATTGTTGTAGAGCGCCGCTCCGTACAGGAAACCGCCGTGGGTCATCATGCACTTGCGCACCTGGTGGACGATATCGCCGTGGCAGGACGCTCCGGTCCCGATCGTGCCGCAGGAGCGCTGAGCCACCCGCAGGTCACCCGGATTGACAAACCGGATGAAATCCGCTTTTTCCCGATTCAGCAGGGCGTACGTCCGTTCGGGATTTCCGCTGGGATACGCGTAGGGCCGCTGCGGATCCCCGGTTGCTTTGCGGTACTGGGCGGATTTCTTCCACAGGTCCGGAAACCGGGGCATGACATGGTAGAGATTCTGGTCCAGAAGCGGTTTCCCGTCGCGTCCCATTTTCCACTCGCCCGTACCGCCGTGGCAGCCCACGCAGGTCACACCCCGTTCGTCGCCTCCACCTTCCTTCAGTACGTTGGTAACGGACGGGTGTGCACTCTCGATCTCGCCGTGGCAAGACAGGCAGCTGGTACTGTCTCCTGGCTTCTCCTCGGCAGGCTTGGCTTCCGCTGCCGGCTTCTGCTCCTGCACCAGCGATGCCAGTTGAGCGGCCCCAACAGGCTGGCCTTCGTGGGTAACCGGGCATTCTTCCGCAGAGGCGGCTGCCGGCATCGGGCGCGCGCGCTGCTGGGGCTTGACAGTGAGACTGGCCAGCGCCACGGAGCCCACCACCAGGTAAAGTGGCAGGGCGATCAGCATCGGTCTGCTGAGCCAGCCGGGTCGGGAGTTTGCTCTGGAGGGCATACGCGTTGTTCTCGGGGGACAGAGTTGGATCGGGGTGTTTGTGCCGGCGAAACGGAAACGCCGGGAGGGCTCAGAAGAGGAGTTGGACCTTGGTGAAGACCGAATACAGGGTCTGGTCCTGGAAAATTTCCTTCACGCCCCGGCTCGGCATGAGGGCGGAGGCGCCGAGGAACCAGATGACGTTGTCGTTCAGGAATGGACGGTGGCGAAGGCCGAGACTGAAGTCAATGCCGACACTGCGCGAGATGTTGTTCTGGTTGAGCACGACCTCAAGGGTCCGCGTCTGGTTGAAGCGGATATAGTTGATGTTCGCCGAAAGCTTCCACTTCGGCGTCAATTCTACATCCGTCCCCGCCCCGGCGATGAACACGCCCGGATTGACGAAGTTCGCCTGTCCCTCAATCTTGCTGCCGCGCAGTGTGGCCAGCAGGCTGTTCTCACCGAACAGGTCCACGTTGGCGCCGGTTAGGCGCAACCCCTGGCTGTTAATGAAGCTGAAGGGCCCGCCGAAGAAGTTCGGGTTGTCCACGATCGCGTCGAAACCCCGGGCGGTGCTGTCATTGGGGCGATTGTCACCGGAGGCGTAGAAGACCGAGGCCTTCACCCGGTACCAGTCGCGGTCATAGGAAATCTCCGCTGCCGCCATCTGGGCATTGATGCGTACCCGTCGCCCGGCAACCGGATTGAAGTCGTCCTCGCCGAACGCGTGGTAGAAAGAGTGGCTGATGTTGATCCGTCCGAAGTGCCCATCGCCGTTGAAGCCGATGTAACCCACGCGCACATCGTGCGGCCGGGCTGCCCCGATGAGCGCCGGTCTCACCTGGATCGCATCGTTGTTGAAGTGGCGGCTGGCGTGATCGTGATTGTAGGCGGCCGTGATCTGCCCCGTGTAGCCGGGACGGAAGAGATCCTGCCGGTAGAAGTTGGCGATGAACACGTCCTGCCCGCGGTCCTGACCCACGCGGTTCAACCGGCTGTAGGTGTCCTTTTCCCAGGGGCGGAAGTAGGCCAGGTTGAACTGGTTCCGGTTCGACTTCGTGTTGCCGAAGAAGCGAATGCCGGGCGAGTTGTTGACGAAGAGGAACCCACGGAAGTCGGCGTTGAACGGCTGCACGCCGGTCCGCACGCTGAGGAAGTCGTAGTTGCGGCTCAGGTCGGCAATCTTGTACTCACCGAACAGATCCTCGATCCCGATGCTGTCCAGACTGGTTCGCGTGGTGAACTCTCGCACGTCGGCGTCCACCACTCCCTGCTCGCGGGCGTTGAGGAAGTTGACGTTGAGGGCCGGCGTGAACTTGATGGCCCAGTCCTTCGGCTTAAACGACGTGTCGCCGTGGAAGACCTCGGTGCTCAGCAAGAATGTCTGGTCCACTACCACCTGATTGGGTCCGCCGAAGAAGGTATACGAACCGGGGCGGGCGGCGCTGGTGCCGGAAGGGGTGTAGCGGCTCCGGGCGTTGACCAGCGTCTCGCTCAGTACGTCGAGTTGGAGAAACGTATTCTGGCCCAGAATGGGGTAGTCGCCCTTCAGCACACTCTGATTGAACGGGTCAAACCACCCGCGGCTGCGATGGAACGGGGCGCCCTGCCCGCCGGGCGGATAGCGCAGCCAGGCAGGCAGCGGATAGCGCCAGCGGTCCGGCACCGGCAGGAAGTTCGGGTCCGACTGCGGGGCGCGCTGTGGGACAGTCGAAGGCCCAGGATATCCCGGCACCCGAACCGGCTCACCGAGCACCGGTACGCCGGGGATGCGCAACTGCTGCCGGCTGGCGGGCTTGTCGGGCTCCGCTTTCGGCGCTCCCGGCTTCGCATCGTCCTTTTTCGGCTCCTCGGCCTTCGGTTCGTCCTTCTTCGGTTCTTCGGCCTTGGGCTCTTCCTTTTTCGGCTCCTCGGCCTTCGGTTCGTCCTTCTTCGGCTCCTGTGCGGCGACAGCGGCTCCGGCCTCCGCCACTGCGGGCGGCTGCTCAGACGAAGTCGCTTGCGAGCCTGCTGCCTGCGTCGAAGGAGGAGGCTCGGCGCCCTGGGCGCCGACCAGGGCCGGTGCGCCGGGGATACCGACCAGCAGTAAAGCCGACGTGACGGCCAACGGCGAGAGCCTCAGAAACGGGGCCACGGCTGATCCTCCCAGAGGTGTGCGACTTGTAGAAGCAGGGGGATGGTCCACAGATGCAGATCCACTTGACTCAGACGGAACCGGGTCCGCCCGACGACGCAAGCGCTCAGTGCTCATCCCCGGAACTCCCCCCGGCGGGTAATGGGGAAAGAATGGCAGGGAACTTGAAAAGTGCGTTCAACGCCGTCTCCCTGCTTTCCTGCCGGTCTGCGCGCGAAAGTCGAAAATGTCGGGGATGCTGATATACAAGAGTCGGGGAATGGGAGGGCACATGATGCGACGAACGGTGTTGGGCGCGCTCCATGAAGCGAGGGGTGCACACTGGATGGTGCGCCAGGATTGGGAGATTCCCGGCTGGTTCGCGGGAGTGGAACAGGAGTATGATGCCCTCCAGGAGGGCGCCGGACTGGTGGATCTGTCGCATCGCACCCGGCTTCGGATCACCGGGCGGGATCGCCGCAGTTGGTTCCACGGGCAATGCAGCCAGGATATTGCCGGCTTGCCGGACGGAAGAGGCGCGTATGCGACCATCATGGATGTCCGTGGGCGCCTGATCTGCGACCTGCGAGTCTACGCTCTGTGCGATTCCCTACTTGTGGATGTGCCCGCCGGCACCGAACCCCCCATCGCGCAGTATCTGGATCACTACCTGGTGATGGAGCGCTGCGAAGTGGAGGACATCACGGAGGCGTGGGCGCAACTCGCCGTTCAGGGCCCCCACTCCTGTTATGTTCTGGGGGCGCTGCTCGGCGCGGACATCTGCGCAATGGAGCCCTGGGAGATTCGGGAGTTCGCGTTTGCTGATGCGCCGATTCACGTCGCGCGCGTGTTTCACTGCGGAGAGGACGGTTTCGACCTCTTTGTGCCGGCGGGCCACGCGGCGGCGCTGTGGGCAGGTCTCTGCCAGCCGCGGGTCGAGTTCTCCGTGCACTCCGTGGGCTGGGAGGCGTTGAACGTGCGCCGTGTAGAAGCGGGAATCCCGTGGTGGGGTTTTGAGCTGTCACCGGCGATTGTGCCGCTCGAAGCCCGCCTCGACCACGGGGTGTGCCGCACCAAGGGCTGCTACGTGGGGCAGGAGATCATCGCGCGGATTGATGCTCGGGGTCATGTCAACAACCTGCTCGGCGGATTCCACATTGCCGGGTCGGCCCTCCCCGCCTCGGGGGCGGAGATCCGTCACGCGGGCAAGAAGGTGGGGCTGGTCTCCTCGGCGGTGGAGTCGCTCTCACTGAAGCGTCCCGTGGGGATGGGTTTCTTTCGCCGGGAATTGCACACCCCGGGACAGATTTTGGAAGCAGCAGGCGCCGATGGGCCGATCGCGCTCGAAGTCACGCCGTTGCCGTTCGTGCCGCATGACGCGCCGGAGCGGAAGCCCGGTCAGGGGTAGAGTCAATGGGCGGGGCCCCCGAAGGTGGGGCCACCTCCCTTCCCTTCTTTGATCGTCATCTGGGGGTGCAGGCAGTACAGCAAGCGACAGGAGGTGCGTCTTGACAATGCAGGCAGAGCGGCCGGCGCGGGAATTGGAGTTGGGCCTGCGCTTCACACCGGAAGACTTACAGCGGTTGCCCGAGGAGCAGCGCTTTGAACTGGTGAATGGCCGGCTGGTGGAGCGGAACATGAGTGTGTTGAGCAGCAGGGTGGGAAGTCGCCTGCACCTCCGGCTGGGTCTGTTCGTCGAGGCCCGCGGCCTGGGCGAGGCGTACGCGTCGGACCTGGGCTACCAGTGCTTTGTGGACGACCCGCTGAAGGTGCGGAAGCCGGACGTGTCCTTCGTGTCTGCATCCCGTTGGTCCGACAGCTTCCTGAGCCGGGGATACTGTCCCATCGCCCCGGATTTGGTCGTCGAAGTGGTGAGTAAGCACGACCTGCACGAGGAGGTGCAGGCGAAAGTCGGGGAATACCTGGAAGCGGGCGTGCGCGTGGTTTGGGTTATTGACCCGAGAGCACGGTGCGCGCAGGTGTACCGGGCAGACGGGAGTTCACGCCGTCTGACGGCCGATGGGACGTTGGATGGAGGCGACGTGGTTCCCGGATTTCAGTGTCCGCTGGCGGCGCTCCTGCCCGGCGTCCCCGGCAAGGCCGGCGGGGTGGGCCCGGAGTGAAAGGCAGGATTCGATGACAATGGTTGCGGAGCGTCCGACAGCGGAGATGGCCCTGGACCTGCGCTTCACACCGGAAGACTTACAGCGGTTGCCCGAGGATCAGCGCTTTGAACTGGTGAATGGCCGGCTGGTGGAGCGGAACATGAGTGTCCTCAGCAGTACGGTAGGGAGCCGCCTCCACGGGCGCCTCTGGTCGTTCGTGGAAACTCGCGGGTTGGGTGAGGTGTACGCCGCGGACCTGGGCTACCAGTGCTTCCCCGACGACTCGCAGAGGGTGCGGAAGCCGGACGTGTCCTTCGTGTCGGCATCCCGTTGGTCCGACAGCTTCCTTGAGCAGGGCTACTGCCCCATCCCGCCGGATCTGGCCGTCGAGGTGGTGAGTAAGCACGATCTGCACTCCGACGTGCAGGTCAAGGTGAGCGAGTACCTGGGCGCAGGGGTGCGTCTGGTGTGGGTGATTGATCCCGAGGCTCGGTGCGCTCATGTGTACACAGCCACGGGGACCTGCCGCCGGTTGGAAGCGGGCGACAGCCTGGATGGAGGCGATGTAGTCCCCGGGTTCCAGTGTCTGCTTGCAGAATTGTTCCCGGGCATCCGCAGCGCCCCCGGTGCGCCGGAGCAAACGTGAAAGGCAACGACCGATGACGATGCTGGTGGAACGCCCCACCTTCGAGCCGCCTCCGGAGCCGGATTTGCGCTTCACCCCGGAAGACCTGCAGCGGCTGCCCGAGGAACAGCGCTTTGAGCTGGTGAACGGCCGGCTGGTGGAGCGGAACATGAGCGTGTTGAGCAGCGACGTAGCTTCCGAGATGGTGTCTGTGCTGCGGCCGTTCGTGCGGCAGCGTGGCCTGGGTCGGGCATTCGCCGCCGATCTGGGCTACCAGTGCTTTCCGGACGACCCGCTGAAGGTGCGGAAGCCGGACGTGTCCTTCGTATCCGCATCCCGTTGGTCCGACAGCTTCCTGAGCCGGGGATACTGCCCCATCGCTCCGGATCTGGTCGTCGGGGTGGTGAGTAAGCACGACCTGCACGAGGAGGTCCAGGTGAAAGTCGGGGAATACCTGGAAGCGGGCGTACGCGTGGTTTGGGTCATCGACCCGGGAGCACGGTGCGCGCAGATGTACGGGGCGGACGGGAGTTCACGCCGTCTGACGGCTGGCGGGACGTTGGAAGGAGGCGAGGTGGTTCCCGGATTTCAGTGTCCGCTGGCGGCGCTCCTGCCCGGCGTCCCCGGCAAGGCCGGTGGGTTGGACCCAGAGTGAAAGGCAGGATGCGATGACAATGGTTGCGGAGCGTCCGACAGCGGCCTCCTGAGCGCGGTCGTGTCCACGACCCCGCAGGTATACTCAACCCTGCGCCCGATCGGGAAGTTGTTCCCTCGGTGATCCAAAGGAGACCCTGTCTCGTGCGTCGCTCCTACACATCCCAGGCGGTGTTCCCCCGCCCCAGCCCCGGCGTCCTGCGTGACTTCGGTGACCGCGGTGTGCAGTGGTTGCTCACCACCTACGCCCTGGTCATCTCGCTCCTCGCCTTGCTCC
>SXGS01092991.1_pt1 | contig 11919 bp, 11 predicted proteins | sample 3174681 | NCBI WGS metagenome assembly SXGS01 (sample SAMN11356861, study PRJNA531348) | freshwater metagenome | isolation source: freshwater sample F1-80 | place: China: Fuxian Lake, Yuxi | collected 2017-12-25 | reverse complement strand
GCATCCACGTCGGTCAGCGACTCGGCGCGCGATCCGACTGCGACGACGTGCGCGCCCGCGGCGGCGAGGGCCGCGCACACGGCGCGACCCCCGACGCCGCCGGCCCCGGCCACGACGATCGTGCGGTCAGCGAGAGACGGGTTCACGCGGTGCGACCGGTGATGCCCGCCGTCGACTCAATGACCACAGCCATCTTCTTCTGCAGAGCCTCGTAGAACATCGAGAGCGGAAACTCGTCGTCGAGCACGAGATCGGTGTACCCCTTGGGCGGCCCGGCGAGCACCTCGTCGCTCAGCCCCCGCGCCCAGACCGACGCCGGGTGCGGGGTGAGGGTCGACGACACGAGCTCATAGGCCTTGAGCCAGTGCACCATCTTGGGCCGGTCGATCGACGCCCAGTACAGCTCGTTGATGGCGTTCGAGAGCTCGACGACGACGTCGGGCACGGCATCCCAGTCGATGGCGAGCTGGGTGTCCGTCCAGTGCAGGACGCCCTTCTGGTGCATCCACGCGAAGAGCAGCTGGCCGCCGACCGCGTCGTAGTTGCGCGTGCGCGTGCCGGTGATGGCGAAGCGGAAGATGCGGTCGAAGATGACGGCGTACTGCACGAGGCGCGCGTGACGGCGCGTCACGTCGTCGGTATCGGCGGCACGCCAGAGGGTCACCGCTTCGCGGAACGCCGTGAGATCGCAGCGCAGCTCTTCGAGCGAGTACAGGAAGAACGGCATGCGCTGCTTGATCATGAACGGATCGAACGGCAGGTCGCCGCGCATGTGGGTGCGGTCGTGAATCATGTCCCACATGACGAACGTGCGCTCGGCGAGCGCCTGGTCGTCGAGCAGCTCGAGCGCGTCGTCGGGCAGGTCGAGCTTGGTGATCTCGGCGGCCGCACGCACGACGCGGCGGTAGCGCGCGGCCTCGCGGTCGGCGAAGATCGCACCCCAGGTGAAGGTCGGCAGCTGCGCCGGAGTGCCCTCGGGCGCACCGGCCGGAACCCGAGGCGTGACGGCGACCGATTCGGGAAAGAGCACGGCCGAGTTGGTGTCGTAGCCCGGAGTGAAGTCGGCGAAGCGCAGCCCCAGGTAGAGAGCGTTGCCGTAGTCGCCCGCCTCGAGCTCGGCCACGAAGTCGGGCCAGATGACCTCGAACACCACGGCCTCGACGAGTCGATCGGCCGAGCCGTTCTGCGTGTACATCGGGAACACCACGAGGTGCGCGACGCCGTCACGACGATCGCGCGCCGGGTGGAACGCGTCGAGGGCGTCGTAGAAGTCGGGCACGACGAAGCCGCTGTCGGCCCATCGCTCGAAGTCGGTGGCGCACGCGAGCAGGTACTGCTCGTCGTGCGGCATGAGCGGCGCGAAGTGCTGCAGCGCGGCCACGATCACGGCGACGTGCTGCGCAGCTTCGGCGTGATGCCCGGCCTCGGTACTGCTGCCGTCGTGCACCTGCATCGGCCGAAGCGCCTCGGCGGCGACCTTCAGACGCGACCACTCCGGGTCGGCGACGAGCTGGGCAGCGGTGAGCGCAGCATCCGTCAGCGCCGTGCGGTCTTCGACGACCTCGGGCTCTCCGATGATGGTGCTGTTCGTCGCGGCGGCGATGTCGGTCATGGGTCCCTCCTTCGTGAAGTCGTCGTCCGGGCCAGTACAGTGCGCAGGCGCGCGAAAAGCTCGCGCCACCTCGAGCCTACGCACGCGCTCGGGTGGCGTGGTTGCGAACGGCGCACGAATCGTGCGTACGCGCACGAAAGCGCGCTACGAACCTGCGGATGCTCCGCACTAGTTCTTGGGAGTCACACCGTACTGAAGGAACACGACGCCCTCATCCGACCCGTCGGCCCAGGCGTACGAGACCGAATAGGTGTCGTTCTCGAGGATGTAGACCTTCGACCCTTCGCCGATGGCCTGCTCCTGCGTGACCGTGAAGCCCGAGTCGAGCAGGTCGGCGAGACCGGCTTCGGCGAACGACACCGTCGTGTTCATCCCGATGGTCGACGTGCCCTCAGACGAGGCCGAGAGCAGAATCTCGCCGTCGGGAACGGGCAGCCCAGCGGGCCAATCGGAGGGCAGGGCGGCACCGCCACCGAAGTCGATGTCGATGCCGGAGCCCTGTTCGATGAGTTGCTCCACCCCGCCTTCGACAAGCCCTTCCGTCAGCTGTTCGAGCGGATTTGCGAAACAGCCAGAGAGCGTGACAACAAGTCCTGCAGTCAGTGCGATGGTGAGGGGTGCGCGGCGCATAATGGGTTCTCCCGTCGTTCGTCGATGCTTCCAGTGTGCCCCCCTAAGATTCCTCGCACCAGGGATAGGCCCTGTCGGCCCCATCACGATCGTCGGTCAAGGAGTACTGCATGCCCCCCTGGCCGCTCGTCGCGCGCACTGACCTGCTCGACTCCCTCGTCGGCAACCTCACCGGTTCACCTACCCGCTCTCAGCTGTTGCGCGGTGCAAGCGGCGTCGGCAAGACGACGCTCGCGGCATCGGTCGCCTCGACTCTCGCCTCCCGCGGTCGAACCGTGGTGCCGGTGGTCGCGCTCGACGAGCTGCGCGGCGTTCCGCTCGGGGCCCTCGCGCCGTTGCTGGCGACCGCGCCCGGAGACCCGGGAGGCGACGTCGGGGTGCGGCTGAGCGAGCTCATGACGCTCGTCGGCCGCCGCGCCTCCGAGTACCTGCTGGTGGTCGACGACGCGCCCCGGCTCGACGAGGCCTCTGCGGCCGCCCTGTATCAACTCGTGCGGGTGTTCGGCGTGCCGACACTGCTGACGGCGCGGGACGAGCACGCGATCACCGGAGCGATCGCCCGGCTGCTGCACGAAGACCTGGTCACGGTGACCGACCTGCCCGCCTTGACGCTCGAGGAGACCCGCACGGTGCTCCGTCGACGGTTCTCGGTCGAACCGAGGCCCGAGACCCTGCAGCTGCTGCACGAGCGCACCCGCGGCAACCCTCTGGTCTTGCGCGAGCTCGTGCTCGAAGCGGAGCGAGCGGGGCGCGTGCACGTCGGCGATCACGGGGTCACCGTCGAGACGACCCAGGTGCCTTCCCACGTGCTCGACTCGGTCTCGGGTCGACTGCGCAGCCTCACGGACGAGCAGCGTTCGATCGTCGAACTCATTGCCGTCGCGCAGCCGTGGCCGCGCTCGGCGGTGCTCGATGTCGAGTCGAACGCCGTCAGTGACCTCGTCGAGAGCGGCGTGCTCGTGCCGGCCGAGCCGGTCAATGCTGGCTACCTGCATCTCGCTCACCCGCTGTACGCCGAAGCGATTCTCGCGCGACTGACGGCGGCCGATCGTGCCGAGCGACGTCGAGCAGCGGCCGAACGGCTGCTGCGCATCGATGATGAGGCCGTGCGATTCACCGCACTGTGCCTGCTGCATGATGCGGGCGGCGACGTCGACACGACCGATCTGGTCTGGGCGGCAGAGCGCGCTCACCGTGTGGGCGACCACGCGCGAACGCTGCAGCTCGCCGACCGGGCCCTCAGTCTCGGCCCCGACGCACGAGCGGCGCTGGCGCGGGCTGTCGCGCTGAGCGCCCTCAACCGCCCGAGCGCCGAGGTCGACGACGCATTCGCGAGTGCTGCGAGCCTTGCCGCCGACGACGGCGCTCGCGCCCGCGTCGAACTGCGGTGGGGCCAGCACACGGCATTCCGCGGTCATGATCCCGCGGCGGCGGTGGCGCGCGCGAACGCCCTCCTGCCCGGGCTCGATGCGGCGGCGGCGGACTTGATTGTGCCCGATCTGGCGAAATGGCGGCTGATGGCTGGCGATGCCACTGCCGTCGAGCGCGCCCTCGACCGCGCGAGCGCCGACGACTCCGCGGCCGCGCTCGGCGCGGCACTGAGCCAGGCGATGATGGGCACCATGATGGGGCGGGTCGACGAGGCTCGAGCCGCGGTCGAGTCGGGTCGGCCTCTTGCCGACCGGTTCGCCGACGTGCAGCCGTATGCGGGCGACCTGCTCGATCTCTCGGCGTTTCTCGTGCATGTCGCCGACGGGCGCATCGCCGACGCTCGTGCGTTCGCCGAGGAGCGTCGCTTGCGGCCGTTCGCCGACTCCGCGGGCATCTGGTCGTATGCGCTCGCCCTCATCGAACTGCATGCCGGGCGCGCGAGCGACGCCATGCCGCTCGCCGCGCTCGCCGTTCAGCAACTGCGCTGGCGCGACTTCACGGGCCTCGTCGGTCCGGCGATCGCGCTCTCGGCCACCGTGCACGCGCAGCGCGGAGAGGTCGAGCAGGCACGATCGCTGCTCGGGCAGCTCGTCGATACTCATCGCGATGATGTGAAAGTGGTGCTGCAGGCTGCAGAGGCCGATGCCTGGATCGCGCTGCACGAGGGCGACGCCGAGCGCGCGGTCGAGGCCATCGCGACGGCGGTTGGCCGCGGACTCGAGCTCGGGCACCTGCTGCTCGCGAGCCTCACTGCGTCGGTGGCCGTGCGCCTCGGGGGAGCATCCGTCGTCGAACCCCTGGTGATCGCTGCAGCGCAGTCGTCGTCATCGACGTTGACGACGGCGATCGCCGACATGGCCAGCGCCGTCGCGAGACAGGATGCCGCTGCCGTGATCACTCTCGTGCCCACGCTCGACCGCGCGGGCCTCGGGGCCGTGTGTCATGACGCTGCCACGCTCGCGGTCGACTGGGCCGACGGCGACCGCATGCTGCAGCGTCGCGCGCGCGTCGTCGTGGCAGATCTGGCGCGATCGGTCGAGGCAGTGCGCACGGCGGCCGGTGCGCGCGTCGAGTTCGGTCTCACCGAGCGCGAGTGGCTGGTCGCTCAGGCGGCGGCTCGCCGCGAGCGCAGCCGCGAGATCGCCGAGCGCCTGGGCGTCTCGGTACGCACGGTCGACAACCACCTCGCGAGCGTCTACCGCAAGCTCGGCATCAGCGGTCGCGGCGAGCTTGAGGAAGAGTTGCGCGAGCAGCTCTGATCGGTGTCGACGCTGCCCGCGCTCGTGGGTCGCGACGGCGACTACTGAGTGGCTGGCGTGATCGAGTACTGAACCTGGCCGGTTCCGTCGCCGTTCTCGGCGATCACGACGTTGACGATCCACGTGCCGTTCTCGAAGCCGCGCGAGGCCGCCCCCTCGCCGAGCTGGATCTCGGCCGTCTGGGTGAAGCCGGCATCGAGCAGATCGGTGAACGACTGCTCTGCTGCCGCAAGATTCGGCACCGTGATCGCCGCCGTGAAGTTGTTGTCGGCGGCGGCCGAGAAGACGATGTCGCCGGCGACGGTAGGCACCTCGGCGGGCCAGCTGCTGGGCAGGCTCGCGCCCGTGCCGTCGATGTCGACGTCGACGCCAGTCTGATCTTCAATGAGCTGCTCGACGCCGCCCTCGATGAGACCCTCGGTGAGCTGCTCGAGCGGGTTGGCGAAGCAGCCCGTGAGGGTGAGCGAGAGGCCGAGGCCGAGGGCGGCGATGGCGGGTGCAGTGCGGCGCATGACGTACTCCTGTCGGGATGATTCACGAAGCCACGCGCGAGCGCGGCGGTGCTGTGATGACCATCATGCCGAGAGTCGTCACGCGCAGACATGAGTAGTGATTACTCGACGTGGCCTGCGGCGCCGGCGTCGCGCTAGAAGATCATCGGCCGATCGTCGTCGTCACCGCCGTCGAGGTCGACCACGACGGGCACGTGGTCGCTCGGGGCGTCGCCTTTGCGCTGTTCGCGCTCGATGCGGGCATCCACCACCCGATCGGCGAAGCCCGGCGAACCGAGGATGAAGTCGATGCGCATGCCCTCGTTGCGCGGGAATCGCAGTTGCTTGTAGTCCCAGAACGTGTAGCCCTCGGGAACGATCGGGCGCACGACATCGGCGAATCCGGCCTGCTCGAGCGCCGCGAAGGCCTCGCGCTCGGCCGGTGAGATGTGGGTCGAGAGGCCGGGCACGAAGCTCGGGTCGCCCATGTCGGCGTCGGTCGGGGCGACGTTGAAGTCTCCAGTGAAGGCGAGCGCACCCCCGGGGTTGTCGCGCACCCAGCGAGCGCCGTCGTCAGCGAGCGCGCGCAGAAACCGCAACTTGTAGTCCATGTGCGGGTCGTCGAGTGCGCGGCCGTTGGGCACGTAGAGGCTCCAGACGCGCACGTCGTCGATCGTCGCACCGATCGCGCGAGCCTCGAGGGGAGCATCCGGACCGTCGTGGCCCTTCGCGAAGCCGGGCTGGCCGGTGAAGCCGATCTCGATGTCGGTCATCGGCAGGCGGCTCGCGATGGCGACGCCGTTCCACTGGTTGAGGCCGTGCAGCACGACCTCGTAGCCGGCCGCCTCGAACGGCTCCATCGGAAACTGCTCGGGCTTGCACTTGATCTCTTGCATCGCGAGCGCATCGACGTCGGCGTTCACGAGCCAGTCGACGACGCGCCCGTGGCGGGTGCGGATGGAGTTGACGTTCCAGGTCGCGATGCGCATGGTGCCCAGCCTACGAACTACAGTGAGGGGTGTGAACGACGTGAGGGCGCAGCTCATCGGCTTTGTGCGCGATGAGGCAGTGTTCCACGGGGACTTCACCCTCACGAGCGGTGCGAAGTCGAGCTACTACATCGACCTGCGGGCAATGAGCCTCGACCACCGGGTCGCTCCGCTCATCGGCCAGGTCATGGTCGACCTCATCGCCGACATCCCCGACATCGATGCGGTCGGCGGACTCACCATGGGCGCCGACCCGATCGCCGCGGCCGTGCTGCATCAGGCTGCTGCGCGGGGGCTCTCCTACGATGCCTTCGTCGTGCGCAAAGAGCCGAAAGACCACGGGCGCGGCAAGCAGGTCGAAGGCCCCGACGTCGCCGGCAAGCGCGTCATCGTTCTCGAAGACACGTCGACGACGGGCGGCTCGCCGCTCACCGCGGCGCGCGCTCTCGAAGCGGCCGGTGCCACGGTCGTCGCGGTCGCCGTCGTCGTCGATCGGGCGACGGATGCTCGCCGCGTGATCGAGGAGGCCGGATACGAGTACCGCACAGCCATCGGGTTGGCCGATCTGGGGCTCGCGTGAGCGACGAACGCGAGCCGGAAACGGGTGCGTTCGACCCCGAGGAGTGGTTCCGCACCCAGTTCGGCGAGCCGCCGCCGAACCTACCCGCGGCTGCGGAGCCGAGTGCCGAACCCGCTCCGCCGAGTCCAGCCGCTCCGCCTGCGCCGAGTCCTGTGCTGCCGCCGAGTCCGGCCGCGCCGCCTGCGCCGAGTCCGGCCGCTCCTCCGGTGTATCCGCCGCCAGCTTCGAGCCCCCCGGTGCCACCGCTCTACCCTCCGCTCGCGTCGCCACCCGTGTCGGCCCCGCCGCCGTCGTCGGCACCGATCGCCCTGCCTCTGCCGCCCGGCTCGGGCTCAGCGCCCGACGCAGGACCCTTGCTTCCTCCTCCGCTGCTTCCGCCTCCGCTCGTGCCTCCTCCGCTCGTGCCTCCGCCTCTTGCCGGGCCGCCTGTGCCCGTCGAGCCGTCGGCGACCGAGCCCATGGAGGTCGTGCCCGAGCCGACCGTGGTTGCGCCCGCCGTCGACCAAGACGGGCGACCGGCGGGCGACGCTGCGACTGAACTCATGCGCACGCCCGACGAAGGCGGCGCGCTCGACGAACTCTTCGGCACCGAGAAGTTCGAAGAGTTCCACGAGCCCCTCATTCCGGTCGTGCCGCGCCGTGCCGCAGCCACCGATGGTGGTGACGTGCCGCCGCGGGCGCCGCTCACGAAGAACCAGAAGGTGCTGCTCTGGATCGCGGGTGGCCTCGTGGCGATGCTCGCTCTCGTGGCCCTGTTCTTCGTCGGCACGCGCATCCCCGACCTGCTCGGCCCCGCGCCGGGCGCCGAGCCGTCGCCGACGCCGACGCCGACCCCCACGCCGACCGAGACGGCGCGCCCGATCGGCCCCGTGCCTCCCGGCGTCTACCGGTGGGATGAGCTCTGGGGCGGCGAATGCCTCGAGCCGTTTGTGAACGCGTGGCAGGACGAGTTCACGGTGGTCGACTGCGGTCAGCCGCACAGCGGCCAGCTCGTGGCCCGACGAGCGTTCCCGTTGCCCGACGACGCCACAGTGCAGGGACCGTACCCGGGCGAGGACGTGCTCGCCGCCCAGATCCCGATCCTGTGCAGCGCGCGGGGTGTGCTTGATCTTCGTGCGGCGGGGGCCTTCACTGACATTCAGTTGCAGGGGGCCTTCCCGGTGACTGCCGAGCAGTGGGATGACGGGCAGCAGGACTACTTCTGCTTCGTGAGCCGATCATCGGGTGACCCGCTCACCGGTTCGCTCGCCGTGCCGCCCGAAGAGCCTGAAGAGTGAGTCGCGACGCGGCAACGGAAGCGTGACCCGTCGGGGGCTAGCCTTCGACGAGTTCGTGCACGCCCGCGAGAATCTCGTCGGGGCGGAACGGGTACTTCTCGATCTCGCGGTCGTCGCTGATGCCGGTGAGCACGAGCACGGTGTGAAGGCCCGCCTCGATGCCGGCGACGATGTCGGTGTCCATGCGGTCGCCGATCATCGCGGTGGTCTCGCTGTGCGCGCCGATGCGGTTCATCGCCGAGCGAAACATCATGGGGTTCGGCTTGCCGACGACGTAGGGCTCTTTGCCCGTCGCTTTCGTGATGAGCGCTGAGATCGCCCCGGTGGCCGGCATCGGCCCCTCAGCGCTCGGGCCGGTCGCGTCGGGGTTCGTGGCGATGAAGCGCGCCCCCTGGCCGATGAGCCGGATCGCCTTCGTGATCGCGTCGAACGAGTAGTTGCGCGTCTCGCCGACGACGACGTAATCGGGGTCGGTCTCGGTCATGATGAAGCCGGCCTCATGCAGTGCTGTGGTGAGCCCGGCCTCGCCGATGACGTAGGCGCGGCCGTTCGGCATCTGGCTCGCGCAGAAGTCGGCGGTGGCCAGGGCCGAGGTCCAGATCGACTCTTCGGGCACGTCGAGACCGCTTGCGCGCAGCCGGGCGGCGAGGTCGCGAGGGGTGAAGATCGAGTTGTTGGTGAGCACCAGGAACGGGATGCCCCGGTCGCGCCACTGCGCGATGAGCTCGACGGCCCCCGGCAGCGGGGTGTTCTCGTGCACGAGCACGCCGTCCCTGTCGGTGAGCCAGCTCTCGATGGTGCGACGGTCTGCCATGCCGGTCAGCCTACTGGCGCCGGGTTTCGCGAGGTCGACCGGATGCTCAGCCGCTCTTCGTGCGACGCGCGAGCACCGCGCGCACGATCAGCAGCACTCCACCCAGCACGACGATGCCCGCGGCGATGCCGCCGATGAGCGGCACCAGGTCGTTCGAACCCGTGTCGGCGAGCTCGGGCTGCCCGGGCGCGGAACCCCCGGAGTCCGACGCAAAGCCGATGCGATAGGTCGTGCCATCTGCCGTGATGTACAACTCGGTGTCGGTAGCGAGAATGCTCTGAGGAACGCCGATGGCCGGGTACGGAACGGTGACGTTGCCGTCGTGCACACGGGTGAGCACGTTGCTGTCGTCGACGTAGTAGACGGCCCCATCGAACTCGGCCATGTGGCGAGGGTTCACCGCATCGCCGTTGAGCTCGGTCACTGTCGTGCCGGTAATCGAGTACAGCCCCTCGCTGGTGCCTACGAGCAGTCGGTCCTCGCCTCGGTCGATCGAGGTGATGCCACCCGGGGTGGTCACGAGAACCCACTCCGTGCCGTTCCAGGCGAAGACGCCTGACTGGAACGGCCCGCTCGAGCTGCCTTGCGCATACAGCACTGTTCCGATGCCGATGAGCCGGGTCACCGTGCTCGGAAAGAACGAGGGGTTGGTGAAGGTCGACCAGGTGAGCCCGTCAGCGCTGGTTCGCACCACTCCACCGCCGGCTTGCCAGGTGCTGGCGAAGAGCGCGCTGTCGGTGGCGCCGAGCGCCCTCACCCCGCCGAGAAACTGACCGGTGTCGAGATCAAGGGTGGTCGAACTGTGCCGTCGGCCAGCACTCTCAGTACGTCGCTCTCGAACTGCGGGTCAGTGTTGTCTTGTGACACGAGGTGAAAGGCGCCGTTGAAGTCGACGCCTTGTCCGACACTCGTGAATCCTGACGTGATGAACTCGGGGCTGCTGCCGTCGAGGCGCCAAAGGGATCCGCCACTGATTCCGTAGACCCCACCGTCGACGGCGTAGAGCGGTGAGTATCCGCCAGCACCGACCACCTCAGGTTCGGTGAGGCCCGCGGCGAGCGACGCCGAAGGGGCTGCCGCGAGCGTCAGGGCGGCCGCAAGAGTGGCCGACGCGAGAACGTGACGAGCGATCATGAGAGTACAGTCCCGAAAAGATGAGGTTTCAACCGTGCCGACAGCGAGCAAGCCGTGAGAGAGGCTCCTTTTCCACCGGAGCATCGCCGACTGCGCGGCGTAAATGTCGCACGCGAGTCGCGTGGCTCTCCGAGGCCTGAGTGGCTGCTGAGCCGTGCGACCGGCTAGACACTGCGGGCTGTCAGGTCGAGGCGGCGGGCGGCGACGGCCACAGCATCCGGGCTCTCGTCGATGCTGATCGAGCGGCGACCGAGCGCGCGGGCGGCCGCGGCAGTGGTGCCGCTGCCCGCGAAGGGGTCGAGCACCCAGTCTCCTTCGCGTGTCGAGGCCTGCACGATACGCCGCAGCACGCCGAGCGGCTTCTGGGTGGGGTACCCGGTTTTCTCGGACCCGCTCGTCGGAACGATCGTGTGCCACCAGACGTCGGTCGGCAGCTTGCCGCGCGCTGCCTTCTCTGGCGTGACGAGACCGGGGGCCATGTACGGCTCGCGATCGACGGTCTCGCTGTCGAAGTAGTACGACTCGGGGTTCTTCACGTAGACGAGAATCGTGTCGTGCTTCGTTGGCCAGCGTCGGCGCGACTTGGCACCGTAGTCGTACGCCCAGATGAGCTCGTTGAGAAAGCACTCGCGGCCGAACAGGGCGTCGAGCGCGACCTTGGCGTAGTGCGCTTCGCGCCAGTCGAGGTGCAGGTAGAGCGTTCCGTCGTCGCGCAGTAGGCGATGCGCCTCGAGGAGGCGGGGCGCCAGGAACGCCCAGTAGTCGGCGAAGACGTCGTCGTAGCTGCTGAGCGCCTCGATCGTGCGGGGGTAGCTCGTGCCGGCGAAACCGAGGTGCGTGCCGTCGGGGTCACGTGTGCTGCGCGTGGTCGCTCGTCGTTGTGCGCGGCCCGTGTTGAAGGGCGGGTCGAGGTACACCAGTTGCATGCTCGCCTCGGGCAGCCGGGCCATCACCGCGAGGTTGTCACCGTGGATGAGCAGGTCGGGACCCTCGGGACTCCACAGCTCTGCAGGGGGCGACGGGCTCATGCACTGACGTTAACAGGGGGAGGGAGAACTACCCCGCCAGCCGAACAGCGGGCTCGGTGCGATAGACCTTGCCGCTCGGCGCGCGCCATTCGAGCGCGCCGCCTCCTGCCTGGTTCACACGCCAGGCGGTCTGATGCTTGAGTCGGTGGTGGGCCTCGCACAGGTGCGCGAGGTTGTCATGTCGAGTGGCACCGTCGTGCTGCCAGTCGACCGTGTGATCGAGGTCGGCGTGAGCCGCCGATCGACCGCACCCCGGAAAGCGACAGGTCTCGTCGCGCACGCGCAACCAGAGCTTCAGGTCGCGAGGCACCGCGTAACGGTCTCGTCCCACCGAAAGCACGGTGCCGATCTCGGGGTGGGTGAGCAGCCGCACGAAACTCGGTGCGTGGGCGGCGAGTCGACGGGCGACCTCGTCAGAGATGGGGCCGTAGCCCTCGAGCGTCGCGGGCATCATTCCGGGTGCGCCCGCGGGAGAGGCGGCGCCGGCGGTTGCGGGGCGTGGGGAGGCAGGTATGGCAGCGACCGCATCGGAGTCGAGCAGGCTCAGCACCGGAACCGTCACCAGCACGCTCGCGCGCACTCCGCGCCCGAGACTCGTGTCGGAGACGACCCCGTCAATGAGCAAGTCGGCGAAAACGTCGGCCCGACGCTGCCCGAGCGTGCGCGCATCGTCG
>SXGS01098691.1_pt1 | contig 11924 bp, 12 predicted proteins | sample 3174681 | NCBI WGS metagenome assembly SXGS01 (sample SAMN11356861, study PRJNA531348) | freshwater metagenome | isolation source: freshwater sample F1-80 | place: China: Fuxian Lake, Yuxi | collected 2017-12-25 | reverse complement strand
CGGGGCGGTAATCCTGCGCGATGGGAATGGCGCTGGTGGCAAAGCGTGGGTAGGTGTTGTTCAGCTGCGGGCGGAGTGCACTAAATGCCTCGGGCTGCCAATGCCGTTTGGTAGTCATTGTGCAACTCACTTTAGTTACGCGGCTCATATCTCTCGGTATATAGAACTAAAGTGACAAAAGTAGTTTGTGGCCATGAGATGGTGGTGGGTGGAGTCATGCGCAAAGTTGCACTGGACTTTCTCAGGAGTTGGGTGTATTATGTCGAGAGGCGAGGAGGATTTACTGTCGTCGCCGTTTCACTTGATGGTTGTTTTGAGTGACGTGCGTCCTGAAGTAGTTACTAACATGCAGCGCTCAGTTAAAGTCAGTGCTCCCACTTTTGACTGACCAGCTGAAAAGGACACCACAATTGCTGACCTGGCGATTGAGCGTGGGAAGCGTTTGGTTGAAATGGGACATGACGTTGTAGTGCTACTGGACTCTATGACAGGCCTTGGTCACGCTTACATCCTTTCGGCTCCAGCATCTGGTCGAATTCTTACTGGTGGTGTTGACTCAGCTCAACTCTATCCACCAAAGAAATTCTTCGTTGCTGCTCGCAACATCGAAGAAGGTGACTCGCTCACAATCTTGGCAACTTCCCTTGTTGATGCTGGCACTCAAATGGTCGAAGGTTTTATCGAAGAATTCAGGGGAACTGGAAATATGGAACTCAAGCTTGATCGTCGTCTGGCAGATCGTCGAAACTTCCCAGCGGTTGATTTTGAAGCTTTGGAAACGCGTTGCGAAGAAAGTCTTGTGGACGCTGATGAGTTGAAGGCGATTTTGAAGCTGCGCCGAGTTTTGCACGCCCTTGATTCACAGCAGTCACTTGACCGACTGCTAACTAAGCTGCGTGAGACTAAGAGCAATCTTGATTTCTTGATGCAGATGCAGAAGACCATGCTAGAAGCACCAGATGGCATGGGATTAGACTCCATAGATTACGTGGACTGACAAAATGATTTCTTTGTCTTGCATTTTGTGGTTGTGGAACTGCTAGTCATTCAAAGCATGAGAGATCTTCATATCAAGATGCTTCCAGGTTCGGACGCACTTCTCTTTGAGCATTCAAGGGAGATGCCGCAAAAAAACGAATTGTGCGGGGCATTTTGGATTACTCTAGCGCTTAGATCACTAGCCGCCGAGAACGTTGAGCAGGATAATGTCGGTCATGCGGCTGGTTCAATTTTGAGTGTTATCCAAACTCGAGACTCTTTACCACCGGGGGACACGGGACGAGATGATTACATTCTGGAATTGCCACGAATTGAAGATAGCAATTTGGCAGGAACGTCTCCACAAGGCCTCGTCGTCGCAATCGACCATTTGGCAAGTGGTAAATTAGTTGGGGTCCCAATCAGTGGAAAATGGTCGGCCGATAGTATTGACCAAATGTTAAATGCGCTTTCGGAGATGAATCAACCGGTACTGTTAATTGCCAACAGTGCAACACGTTTTCTCTGGGGCGGCAAGACAGATCCAATAACAGTTCTTGAGTTCTTGTGTGGCAATTCGGTAAGTGGTCCTCCTCCTGATTGGGATGTGGGTCATTACATCGGAATTATGGGATGGATTCAAAGAGGAGATCGAAAGTTAGCTATTTGTGCAGATACTTATCGAAGTCTTGGTTGGGAGGGAATCCACGTGCAGCCATTTGAACAAATTGCAGACTCTTTACGCCGCGATGATAGTGAGTTTTCTGGAGGCGCATTCATTGTTACTAAATCTTCGCTCGATGATGACATTCGAGCTCTTGTGGCATCGCTAAACCTCTCCTGCGAATTGTGGGACAATGGCACCCCTTACATCCCTAATCGGCCTTAATTGGATTGTATTTGCGATGACTTTTTGGCCGTTTCCGTAGACTGTCAACAGCTCAGTCAGTTTTTTGTTAAAAAGCGTCAGGCGAAGCTGAGAGGTGTTTTGATGAAAATAATCCTCGGCGCTCTGATCAACTCAAGAAAATCGAGAAGAATCACCTCAACAATTTTCTGGGCATTCGGCATCGCATCGATTGGCCTTATTGGGAGTACTTTATCAAAGGCCCCTCAGCTGTTACTGACAAATGCTCTTACACTCCTTATAGGTGTTATAGCGTTACAGATATTTAGCGGAAATAGTGGAATCCTAAGTTTCGGGCACGTAGGTTTTGTCGGAGTATCGGCTTACACCACTGGTATACTTTCAATGACTCCGATAGTCAAGCAAACTTCGTTATCCACATTGCCCGTATTTCTGCAAAACACATCCTTTACTTATCCGATTGCAATGCTTTGGGGAATTGCGTTAGCGACACTAGTCGGCGTGCTTTCTGGCTTAGTCGTAGCTCGGCTGCGGGATTCAGCTTCGATTGCGACAGTTGGTATTCTAATTATCATTCATAGCACTTTGGTTGGAGCGGAGGATTTTACAAGAGGAAGCCAAACGTTCTATGGAGTTAAACGATTTACCAATGTGTCCGTCGCTGCTACCGTTGCAATAACTGCGCTTGTTGTTGCAAGATGGTTTCGAGACTCAAAGACGGGTATCCACGTACGGGCATCTCGAGACGATATGATTGCAGCTTCGAGTGCAGGTGTTCGAATTCAGTGGTGTCAATTCAAGGCATGGGTGTTGTCTGCCGCAGTAGCTGGTGGAATGGGAGCCTGTTACGCCGGGTTACTAGGCGCTTTTTCGCCAAAAGACTTTTATTTCTCCTTAACTTTGACTTTGTTAACCATGTTGATAGTTGGTGGTTCAGGATCAGTAGCAGGCGCAGTCACTGGTGTGATTTTAGTTATGGTTGTCATCGAAAACTTGCGTAGGATTGGCGATAGCTTTGGCCTTTTCGGTCTAACGAATGCTGGACTTGCACTCATTATTTTGTCAACCTTGTATCTGAGACCAAAGGGCGTTGTTGGCTTTCATGAGCCGGAAGAAACTCTTGCTTATCGTGGGGAGCCACCAAAAATATCTGTGGATATCAGTGCACCGCGCGCAATTTCATTAAATAATACTGTTTTGGTTGTTTCCCAGTTGACAAAGAAGTTCGTGGGTTTAGTTGCACTTGATGGGGCTAGGATCCACGTAGAGCGCGGGAAGATCTCAGGCTTGATTGGGCCGAACGGTTCGGGTAAGTCAACGATGGTTAATTGCATCACTGGCGTGTCAAACGCTGACACCGCAGCGATCACACTCGACGACATTAAAATTTCGAAAGAAAAAACCTGGCAAAGGGCTAGAGCCGGCGTGGGACGAACTTTTCAAAACGTTAGGTTGTTCAAAGAATTGACGGTTATGGATAATGTCGTTGTTTCTTGTATTTCAGCGGGGGCATCCGTTAAGGAAGCCGATAAGACTGCCTTGTTACTTCTGAATCAAGTAGGAGTAAGTCATCTCGCGTACCGATTTGCCGAGGAACTTTCTTTCGGTGATCAAAGGCGAGTTGAAATTGCTCGAGCAGTCGCACTCCGACCATCAGTACTAATACTAGATGAGCCCGCTGCTGGCATGAATCCAGTGGAGGCGGCAAAACTTTTATCTCAGTTTCGAGCAATTATGAAGGAGGCCAATGCCGGGATGCTGCTCATCGACCATAATGTTACCCTGATCAGGTCTGCATGTGATTCGTTAACAGTTTTGGACCATGGTCGGGTAATAGCCGAGGGAAGTCCGGAAGAAGTCCTATCCCTTCCTGAAGTGCATGCAGCATACTTGGGATGGCGGGAAGAAGCAACAAATGATGTAGATTCAACAATAAATGGAGCGTAGTGAACTAATGACAAAAAAAACTGGACCAACCAAGATCTCGAATTTCGCTGTAAGTCTGAGTGCAATTATTCTGGTGTCTGCTTGCGCAAGTGGTGACGGCGGGGCAATCGCCAATGGCGAAGCCTCTGCGCCAGCATCGGGTAAAGCTTGCACTGTCAAAGTTGGTGTCGCAGGGAGCCAGACCGGGGGCTTGGCGTACATCGATGTTCCAAACCTTGAGGGATTTGAACTTTGGGCAGAGCAAGTTAATGCAGGCGGCGGTATTGGCGGCAAATATACCGTAGAAACTGTTGTAAAAGATACCCGATCGGATGCAGCCCAGTCCGCAACTGTAGCTGCAGAGTTACTTGCAGAGGAAATTAGTATTCTGATTACTCCTGGAGATGCGGATCCATCAATAGCGGCTGGACAGTTGGCACAGGATGCTGGAGTTGCCGCGGTATCTTGGTTTGGATCATCCCCGATCTTGCCACTAGCAGTTGGTGATCACATGTTTTCTAACGCATTCGGTGACAACACGCAAGCAAAAGTGTTAGCTGATCATGCCACTGAAAAAGGTTACAAGAATGCCTACACCCTTGGTTCTCCAGATAGCGCATACACAAATTTGTTACCAGGATATTTTAAGGAAGCATTCGAATCGAATGGTGGCAAAGTTATAGGTGAGGGAACGTTCTCAATGGGACAACCCAGTTTCAGTGTGATTGTGGATGAAATCAAGGGACTTAGCCCAGCTCCAGATGTCATCATGACCCCTGCATATGAGCCAGACTTCCCCACCTTTATAAAGGCACTTCGTGGTGCTGGGGTCACAGCGGCTGTTCTTGGAACTGATGGTATTGATTCACCAACAACATTGGCGCTAGCAGACATCGCGGAAGGTGTAACTTACACAACCGCGGGTGTGCTAAAGAACGAAGGCGCTATGAGTGCTTTCTTCACGGACTACAACGCCAAGTACAGTAAAGAACCAGACACAATTTATGCAGTTACCGGATACGAACTAGGGCTCACATTGGGTGCTGTCGTTAAGCAGGCCCAAAGTTGTGATCCAGATGCGATTTGGCAAGCTTGGTCAAATCTTGAAGGTGCTCAGGGAATCACTGGATCAATTAGTTACAAGGGTGGCGATCGAATGGCCATTCGTGAAGTGGCATTGGTCGAGATCAAAAATAGTGAGCGTTCACTTGTCGGTACGTTTTCGCCTGATCCAGCAACAGTGCCAAAGGCTCAGTTGGGAAAGTGACAGAAACACTGCTGACGACCACAGACCTTTCCATTTCCTATGGAGCGGTTAGGGCGGTTCGTGGCAGTAACATAGTGGTCAAGGAGGGCGAAGTCGTTGCCCTCCTCGGCCCAAACGGCGCTGGAAAATCTTCTACCTTACGAGCCATAGTTGGATTGGTTAAATCTCTGGGAACAGTGGTTTTTGCAAATAAGGACATTTCTAGAGCCCCAACGGATCAAATTGTTTCTATGGGACTTTCTCTTGTGCCAGAAGGACGAAGGCTCTTTTCGCGTTTGTCCGTTAAGGAAAATCTACTACTGGGTGCACCACGCAAAGAAAAAAACGCCCAACTGTTTGATGAACTTTTAGATCGGCTACCGATTTTACGGGAGCGATTAGACCAGATTGCTGGCACTCTTTCCGGTGGAGAGCAGCAACAAGTTGCAATTGCTAGAGCACTTATGTCAAAGCCAAAACTTCTCTTGATTGACGAGCCCTCACTCGGGTTGGCGCCAACTATTGTGGACGCCATTTACGCACTTTTGACAGATCTTAAAAAGAATGGACTTGCGATGATTATTGTTGAGCAAGAAGTCATGCGTGTATTAAAGTTTGCAGACCGGGCCTATGCAATGTCTACTGGAGAAATCGCACTCGAAGGACCCACCTCAGATCTTCGCTCCTCCGAAGAAATTAATAAAGTCTATCTGGGCGGTGCGTAGTGTTGGATGCTCTGATTTCATACGTAGTTAACCTAATTTCACTTGGTGGCACCTATGCACTTTTGGCGCTTGGTTTAGCTGTAGTGTTCAGCGTTTTAGGTTTGATAAATTTTGCACATGGCGAGCTGATGACTCTTACCGGATATGTACTACTTGCTGGAATTCTCACTGGTCAACCATTTTGGCTTGCGGTACTCGTCGCAATATTTGCTGGTGGCGTGGCTGCTGCCGTGATGGAATTTGCTTCATTTAGACCAGTGCGAAATGCCAGTGCGGCAACGCTACTAATGACTAGTTTTGCAATCTCCATGCTGCTCCAGGTGTTGTTTCAAAACGGGATTTCACCAAGAGGACAAGCAATTCCTGTGCCAATTTGGCTGACAACTTCATTGTCTATTGGCAACTCCCAAATCTCTAAAGTGCAACTGATGTCTATTACTGTAGGTCTTCTAGGACTTCTCGCGCTAAAAGTTTTTTTTGATAAGAGTTATTGGGGTTGGGCCATTCGTGCTTCAGCAGATGATTTTGAAATCGTTGGTCTAATGGGGGTGAAGGCATCGCGACTGATCTCATTTGCTTTTTTATTATCGGGCTTGCTCGCTGGTATCGCAGGAGTATTGTGGGTAATCCAGCGTGGATCTGTTGACCCACTTATGGGATTTAAGCCAGTGTTGGCGGCATTTATTGTGGCAGTAATTGGCGGGCTCGGAAGTCTTACTGGAGCTGTTGCGGGTGGTTTCGTACTGAGTTCAATTGAGATTGCACTTCAAACTTGGCTACCACCAAATGTAATGCCATACCGGGATGCAATCTCGTACACGATTGTGGTGTTTATTTTGTCAATTTTTCCAAATGGAATTCTTGGCAAACGAGACCAAGAAAAGGTGTAATTTTGTGTCGGTTGTTTGCGTGGCATAGCAATGAGCCAGTTAGCGCCTCTGCGGTCCTGGGTTCAGATTTTCAGGCTTTTACAGAATTAAGCACGGTTCATCGAGATGGTTGGGGAGTTGCTTATACGGGTGGTCAAAAGATTTCCGCCGTTAGAGATACCAGCCCAGCCTACTTATCAGATTTATATTCAGTAATCATTAGGTCAACGCCACTATCCGATGCGATCGTGCATTTAAGGTGGGCCACTGAAGATTTTTCCGTTTGTGTACCCAACACTCACCCTTTCATAAAGAAAGGACCAAATGGAGAAGTGGCTTTTTGTCACAACGGTGGTATTTCTAAAAGTGCGGAGCTGATTTCATTAATCGATTCTGATTTATTTGCTGAACTAGAGGGTGAAACAGACAGTGAACAATACTGCGCCGCCTTAATCTCACAATTAAGAAAAAGTGATGGGGACTTTGTATCCGCTTACAAGAAATTAGTGTCGGATTTGGAACAAATATCTTATACATCTCTCAATGCGCTGATTCTCACTGCGAAAGAATTAGTTATTGTCTGCCAACACAAACCAGAAAAACTTTCTTTGGAACTGGACTCCAGTTATTACAATCTATATTGGCAATCAGCCAAGGGTCTAACATCCGCCTGGTCATCTGGGGTACGACAGAAACCAACAGATGCCCATGAACTTGTAAATGGAACGATGTTATACATAAGTATAGATACAGGAGAATTCTCAACGCATGAAATCCGCTGACGCAGAACCTTTTGTATTTATTGCAGTAAATGACTTAGTTGGAATTACGCGCGGTAGATCTCTGCCTAAGTCAAAACTAAAACCAACGTCAGGTGTCGGATGGGTACCGGCAGATCTCGCACTTACGGCTTTCGGATCCCTAGCAGACCCAAATCCATTTGGAGCACTCGGTGATTTACGACTAGTTCCAGACATTGCAACAAAAGCTATTTTTTGCGGAAAAACTTATGGTCGTGATGTTGAAGTCTATTTAGCGGATCAGCATTCGATTGATGGTAATCCTTGGGAATGCTGCCCGAGAACTAATCTAAAACGCGCAATTACTCGCTTGAACAGCGACCATGGATTGGAGGTTGTTGCATCCTTCGAGCATGAATTTGTTACTAAACGTGAGGACGGGACTTCGTTACCGGGTTCTCCCTTTGGATTAGATTCCATGTTGGCATCAGAACCGTTTGGCAGTGAAGTTTGGGATGCTTGCGTTGCGGCAGGCATTGAACTTGAAAACTGGTTACCAGAATTTGGAGCAGGTCAATTCGAAGTAACAATGACGCCGCAAGACGCGTTAAGGGCAAGCGATCATGCTGTTTTACTCAAGGAAATTGTACGTCATGTGGCACGCGAAAATAGGCTTCGGGCAACATTTGTGCCCTTGCCTCATCCTGACTCGGTTGGAAACGGTGTCCACGTCCACTTGTCATTGACAAAAGATGGAAAACCTATTACTTATGATGCGCAAGGTAAGGCAGGTATGTCTACTTTTGCAGAATCCGCATTTGCTGGAATTCTAGATCATGCAGCCGGAATTTTGGCATGGACGGCCCCGAGCCAGGTATCGGCGTTGCGTCTGACTCCACACCGCTGGAGTGCTGGAGGCATATGTATTGGGCGACAAAATCGCGAGGCTCTGCTCCGAATCTGTCCAAGTCTAAATGGTGCAGACCCAAACAAGGTTGTTAACGTCGAATTTAGGGCAGCGGATGCAACAGCCAATCCGCATCTGGTCATGGCGTGCCTGATTAATGCTATGTGTGAGGGCCTCGATCGTGATGCAACAATAGATCTGATAGTTGACGAACATGTTGATTTGGTAAGCGTTCCTCAGTTGCCAGCAACCTTGAATGAGGCAGTCGATGCATTTAAGACCAATTCAATAATGAATGGCTGGTTCCCCCAAGAATTAATCGACACACATTTGAGTATCAGAGTGTGTGAAGCAAGGGCTCTCGAAGGTTTGGACAATGCAGCAAAGTGTGCGAGGTACGCAGAAGTTTATTAGGTAACTAAATGAATACAAAAATACAAGAACATGTTGACGATATTGGATTAATTGACCATCACGTTCATGGTGTCTATGTGAATAATCCAACAATTGAAGAATTTTCAAACATGATGACTGAATCAGACCGACAGCCAAAATCACTCGAAATTGCCATGAATAGTCAGGTGGGATTTGCTACGAGAAAGTGGTGCACTCCGTTACTTGATTTACCTGTCCATTGTGATCCGCATATTTACTATTCTAGGCGCATTGAAATAGGTGCATTGGAGGTGAATCGGAGGTTTTATAGAGCGAGTGGAGTAAAGCACTCATTAATTGATACTGGATTTCGAGATGACCAAATTTACGGTCTTCAAGGAATGAAAAATATATCTAATCACTTTGTAGATAAGATTATCCGCTTGGAAGCCGTTGCTGAAAAATTGTTAGCCACTGGAACAGTTTCTGCCGTGTCATTTGTGTCTGACTTTGCTAGAGAGCTTAGAGTTGCTTGTCAAGGTGCTGTCGGCCTTAAAAGCATTGTTGCTTATCGATACGGTCTACACTTTGAGCCTTTTGCACCGAGCGTAGGCGAGGTCGAAAATGCCATCGCATTAGTCTTAAAGCGTGCAGAGTCAGGAATTCCAACCAGAATAATTGATCCTGTTATCTTGAGACATTTGATCTTTACAGGGCTAGAGCTAGAGCTTCCAATGCAGTTCCATGTCGGCTACGGCGATCCTGATCTCTATTTGCATTTGTGTGACCCGCTACTTATGACTAGTTTCATAAAGAATGTAGAACCCCGAAAAAATCCAATCATGTTGCTCCATTCGTATCCTTATCACCGACAAGCAGGGTATCTTGCTCAGATGTTTGAAAATGTGTATTTAGATATTGGTTTGACAATAAATTACACAGGTGCACGAAGTCAGGCAGTGATTGCTGAGTCGTTAGAGCTTGCTCCATTTCACAAGATTTTATATAGTTCTGATGCGTGGGGGCTTTCTGAGTTGACTTTTATGGGTGCCGCTATGTTTCGGTACGGACTGGGCAGAGTTCTTTCAGAATGGGTTGAGCAGGAGCTCTGGAGTTTGTCTGACGCCAAGCACGTCGCTGACAGTATTGGATTTAAGAATGCAACTAATGTCTATAGATTGTGATTGAAGTGTTGGATGCCCAATTACCCCCCTTAGTTCGTGATTTTCTGTCACGGGATGCTGCAAGCGTTGCTGGAGTTGAAAAGTTGCGATTCTTTCCTTTGGTCGCAGAATCTGGTAAGGGAACTGTGCTTGTAGAACCTGGTGGTCGAGAACTCCTTGATTTCTCGAGTAGTTGGACAGCTGGCGGTCTTGGTTATGGACACCCTGTAGTCACCAAAGCAATTATTGACGCCGCTACTAGCCCTCCAGGGTTTGGTGGCATTTCTGCAATTCATCCTGACCTAGTTGAGTTTGCCGAACTCTTGCTTTCGGTAGTTCCAGGTGAGGAAGATAGGCGTGTGTACATCGGAAACACTGGTTCTGATGCAAATGACGTAGTTCTTAGGTCTTGTATTGCAAATTCTGGTAAGCCTCGGATTATAACGTTCGAAAATAGTTATCACGGTGGTGTCGGAGTTGCAATGGGAGTTTCTGGAGTTCATGTTGGTACCAATGTAAAAGCTGACCCAAGTGCAGTTTTTGTGCCGTACCCTGATCGGTTTCGACCTCATGTAGGTGACATAAATGACTCAGTTACCGATTCATTGAGACGCATTGAAAAAGAACTCAAAAAAGGTGACATCGCTTGCTTGATTATGGAACCAATTCAATCTGATGGTGGCTTCATTGTGCCACCAAAGGGATTCATTAACGCTGTTGCAAAACTATGTTGGCAGTACAACGCATTATTTATTTGCGATGAGGTAAAAGTTGGACTCGGAAGAACTGGTATTCTGCATGCTTTTCGACGGGATGATGTTACCCCTGACATTGTGACTTTTGGAAAAATGCTCGGTGGTGGATTACCACTTTCAGCTGCTGTTGGACCAGCGCGAATCTTGGATGGCCCAAGAGGCTCGGCCTTGATGACTTCGGCCGGAAATCCTATATGTGTTGCAGCTGGCATTGCTGCACTTAACGTTATAACTTCTGAAAACTTGGCTGAAGCAGCCCTTAGGTCTGGTGCAAAAATTTTCGAAAAGTTTGAAGCTTATTCGTGTCAATTGGGAATCAAGGATGTCATCGGTGACGTTAGGGGCTATGGATTAGCAATAGGTATTGACCTAGTAACTGGCCAGGGTTCAAACGAAAGAAATAGTACGTTAGCAAAAAAAACTGTTTATCGTGCTTGGGAATTAGGAGTAGTTGTGTATTACGTTGGTTCAAATGTCCTTGAGATAACCCCGCCCCTAACTATTCAGGACCATGAGCTCGAAACTGGAATTCAGATAATTGCGCAAGCGATTGCCGATGCGAAATACGGACTTGTTTCCGATGAGCAAATTGCTGATTTTGGAGGCTGGTAGCCTGCTCGGTTCGGCTTTCGATTTGACACTATCTTGCGCTTAGTTCTCTTGTTACTACTCGTCGAGTGAGTGCTACTGGTCTTGCAACTGTGGCTATTTGTTAGGAGGTTAAATTTTGGTAAATCCCTGAAGAGTCATGTAAGCCTAATTCGCAGGATTGTTGCCAGGAGTAAATCATTATTGGAAACTCAGCGGAAGGCATTGTTGAGGCCTGCCAATTGAGCGGCTCTTATCCTGAAAAAAAATTGAAAGTAATTGGAATTGTTTATGGAGAGTCACCTGATGGCAAGCGAGTGATAGACGAATAGTTGGCAACTTGATTGCCCGCTGACACGAATATCTCGCTTGTTCGCTATGGAAAACCTAAGGGGATAAAATTCGACATTAAGTTTTGCAAAAGGTTATAATTATATTGTATCAGTCCAAAAAAATGTGTGGCGTCGGATCCTATGGACGAAACTTACTGTGGTCCCAGTAAGTGAACTTAGCTTAGTTATTGATGAATCGGTCGAGACAATCAAACTCACGCGAATCGTTGAATTCATCAACCGTATGAACTTATCGATGTCCAATTCGAGAGAAACTTCTTATTTGGTAATTGCGTATAACAGTCACTGGTCTAACAATGTATTGACGGTAACTGGCGGCGAAGCGTGGGTAGGTGTTTGCCGGCTGCTGGCGGAGAGCACTAAATGCTTTGGGCTGCGAAGGCCGTTTGGTAGTCATTGTGCAACTCACTTTAGTTACGCGGCTCATATCT
>SXGS01600820.1_pt1 | contig 11925 bp, 21 predicted proteins | sample 3174681 | NCBI WGS metagenome assembly SXGS01 (sample SAMN11356861, study PRJNA531348) | freshwater metagenome | isolation source: freshwater sample F1-80 | place: China: Fuxian Lake, Yuxi | collected 2017-12-25 | reverse complement strand
TTTTTCATAGAAATTTTTATAAACTTTATTTGTTTATAGTAAAAATCCTTAATTAAGTTTCAAATATTTATAGGGAACCTTGTTTCTAGACTTCTTTAAAAATCAGGGGTAAATTTAGAGATGGATTTAGATTTAAAAATAGAAAATGATATTCTACCAAAATTAACTCAAGAAACCTGCACATTATTAAATCTAAAAAAAAAAGAACTCTCAGAATTAAGTTGGCAAACAGGTGAAAGCAATACCGACACTGACTTTTCTAATTTATCTAAAGTTTGTTGCAACAGTGCTTTTATAAATATTAATAAAATTACTGGACTTAGTTTAGAAATCAATATTCCTGATTTAAAACTTAAATTTAAATACAAAAAAAAAATTATTAATAAAAAAATAGAGTTAAAGTCGACTAAATCAATAAATTCAAAAATACCTGGATCAATGATTGCAAGTTTAGATCCAAACATTTGGACTATTATGTGTTTAAGATCAGATTCAAAAAATAAAATTGAAGTTAGATATGGAAGATATTTTATTGGCATGGAAATTTCACCATATGAAAAGTTTCAAGATAGATCCCCAAGACCTTGTTTAAATTTTGGTAAATTTCAAAAATTTAATGAAAAACCTCGAACTACTATCACTACGATGTCAAAGTCTTTTTGGGTAGATTATGCAAAGTCAGCAGTTAGACGAGTTTTAGAACCTCAGCAGTATTCATGGCAGGATGATTTGGTTAGAGAAATAATCAAGATAGTATTAAAAGATCCAAAAAAATTTAAGAATATTTAGATAAAATTTTCTCTATTTTTTTTATTATTTTATGTGAAAGAAGTGGTGGTACAGCGTCACCAACTAGTTTGTACGCCTCACTAGCAGAAATACTATTCTTACCATTTTTAATAACGAATTTTATGTTATCAGGAAATGTCTGTATTCTTGCGCACTCTCTTACAGTTAGTCTTCTTTGAATCTTATTTTTACTTTCAATATTTTTTCCTCCATTTGTTTTTTCTAAATACCTAAATTCAATATTTCCATGGTGCTCAGAACGTATAGTTGGAGCAAATCCATTTTCTTTAACCTCTATATTTCCCTGGAGTTTTGGTAAAAACTTTGCTTTTGAATACGAAATTTGAGAAAGATCTTTTTTTTCTTTTGATGGTTCCTTTAAATCAACAAAAAAACTTTTTGATATTGGATATTTTAGGTACTTATTAAATAAAGTATCTTCATCTGAAAATTCCTTTTCAGGAAAAAGATCAATATCCTTAAAATGAATATTATTTTTTGTAATAAACTCTTTATTCACTCCAATAAAAAAAATTCGTCTTCTAGATTGTGGTATACCTAAATCAGGAGCAAATATCTCTTTTGAAAAAACTTCGTAACCTTTGCCAATATTTCTGAAATCGTGTTTTATGACTTCATAGACTTTTTTTAAATTAGTCAAACCTTTTACATTTTCTGCAATAAAAAATTTTGGTTTAGTAATTTTTATAACTTCTTTCATCCATAAATATAACTTTCCTCTTGTTTCATTTTTATTGTTAATTTTAATTGTATTTAGATGAGATTTATTTGAGTCAAACCCCTTTCTCAATCCACTAATACTAAAATCTTGACAAGGGAAACCGCCGGTTACTAGATCAATATTTTTTGGGAAAATGTTATCACCTTTTTTGTGTTTCTTGACTAAATCGACAATACTTTCATGTTTAAATAAAATTTCGCTTTTTTTGAAATTTTGTTCCCAAAAAATTTTAGATGATTTTTTAATGTCATTTGCAAAAACAGTTTCAAATTTTGTCTTGGGAATTTTAACCCATTTTTTTTTACTACCAACAAAACTTCCGATAACGTTAAAATTACCATTAATACCAATATCCATACCTCCACAACCACTGAATAAAGATAGATGTCGAAATTTTATTCTTTCCATTTTCATGTTGTTATATCACATACCATTATTGCAAATATATTTATTGGGGCACTAAATATTTATTATTTAATGTTTATTTCTTAAAGTTGTTAATCTAACCTAAATTTTAGAACTCACATATCTACGCATAGCGCCCTCCACTATTTGACTATATTTACGCATGTCTTTATTGGCAGTTTGTTTAAAAGTTTCAAAGACATCTTTGTCTACTGAAAATGTAACAAGTTTCTTTTTTACTCTTTGTGTTTGATTAAACATTTTAGTCCTCAAATTTAACGATTGGTTTTTTCTTAATTTTATTCATCTCAATTGCCCGATCACGCTCGAGTAGGAGAAGATTTGTGAATCCATTTAATATCGACATATAGTGCGAATTATAACGATCTTTTAATATCTCATCGTATGTTCTGATGATTGACTCTGAAAGATGCATATCAAAGTTTTCAAGTATCTTTTCAAACTGAATTTCTAAATCTTCAACTGATAAAATATTATTTACTGGTGGTAGTTCTTTATTTTCCACCACCTTTATAATTGCCTGCTTTAGTGTTTGTTTCATTTAAATAACCCTTCCTAGTTCTTTACTTAATCTTTTGATTTCAATTAACATTTGTCCAAGTATGCCTATTTGCACAAATAGATCTCTTGTTTTTTCATAATCCGATATTAGTTTTTTAATCTTGTTCATTTATTCCTTTCCTAGTTTAGTTGCTTCGCAACAAGACTAGCGTCTTGACTCATTTGGAAATTCTCTTGCGGTAACGTCTTTGTTTTAGACAAGACTCTGCCTATACAGACCGAAAAATCATCTGTTATAGATTAGAGTCCTGTAGTCTTGCGTTTAACGTTTCGCATTAGACCTAACATCAAGTTCTTTGAAGTGATTAAAACGCAGAAACGGTCGTGTTTCACTGCGCTGGATAAATCCAGAAACTTCTAACTCTGCCAGACACTTTTACTTTTGTCTGACGACGCTTGACTAGATTATGATTTTAGAGATAACCTAGTTCAATGGGATTTGACAGTCAGCGTCGCACCCACGTTTTTCACATACACATAATAAAATTCAAATCGATATGACGAAGTTTTAAATCACTTCAACTTACGTCATTATTTTCAATTTTTAATAAACTATCAAAAGTTTATTATTTCTATTTATACAAGTTTTAACGTTCAGATTTTATACGCAGTCAAAATACGATCTTACGCACGTTTTATTCTATGCGTAAAAACGATTTAAACGATTAAGGACAGATTTTATTTAGTTTTATGTAATATCTATCGTTTTAAGATTTTTTGATGAAACCAGACAGTCCTGGTGGTAATATTAAATTATGACTGATGATAACGTCTATAGACCTTTTGAAGATACCTATAATGTTAAGTTGAAAAAAAGAGTTAAAGAGATGGCAGATGACGCAATCAAAGATAAATTAGAAGAAGAATTAGAAATCTTTGAAGTATATCAACACAAAAAATTGAAAACGATATTAGTAGATAGAACTAATACCATTGAATTTAGAGATATATTGCAGTCGATTCATAAAAAAACAAAACAGAACGTAGTTTTAAATATGTCTGTAGTTGTTCAGAAGAAAGATCTAAAAAATATTAATATAAAACAATTATTAGTGTTTATTAAAAACGTACCTGTGGATCATACAAAAGAAGCGAGTAAAATGAATAAGTTTATGGAGTATTTAAATAAAAAGAAGATACCTTTTAAAAGAAAACTACCATCAGCAGATGGAAAATATTTTATAATGATTAAGTGAATATAGATAAAAAAAAAATACTTTAAGGCACTCAACTACACTTATAATCTTCATTATAAACAGTTCAGAAAAAAGACGAATATACCTTACTTTTTTCATTTATCTGCAGTGAGTAATCTTATTATAGAAAATGGTGGCACAACTACTGAGGCAATTGCAGGTCTATTACACGATGCAGTAGAGGATCAGGGTGGTCAAAAGACATTAAAAGAAATCTCAAAAAAGTTTGGAAAACAAGTGGCGAAGATAGTTCTAGAATGTACAGATACTGATGTTGATCCTAAACCACCGTGGTATCAAAGAAAATTAGATTATCTAAAAGATATGAAATCTGCATCTCAATCGGCATTATTAGTTTCTTTATGTGATAAACTTCATAATTTAACGAGTATTGTTGTAGAATATAAAAGAATTAAAAAAAAGTTGTGGAAAAGATTTAATGCGCCACCAAATAAATTATTCTGGTATTATCAGCAATTATATTTCAATTATAAAAAATATTTAAAAAAACATCTTATTTTAAAAGAAAAATATTATTTAGTTTTAAAAGAAATGAAAAAAATTATCTAAAATGAAAAATATATTATTCAGTCAATAAATTAAGAATAGTTAATAATTAAAATCTCAGGCAGACAACTTTCTAAAATAGGCAGACAACTTCGTCTGGAAGCATTGATTTTACTATACTAGTTAGGTATTCAATTCCCTTCACCCGCTCCAAAAACATAAGTAATCATTCATCTTTTTTCAAATTCTCTTATATTTTGATGACAAACAACTTGCGGACAACTTTTTAGATATTATTATTAGATCTTAATGAAAAATATTGGAAAAAAAAGAAATAATATATGGTTTGGAGTAATTAAAAATATTGGTGGTTTTATATATGATGAACAATTTCAAAGGGGTGCTGATAAAAGTGAAGTAAAGATCTTTGTGTTAAGTGAAAAAAAAACCTCAACTTATCTAAAAGAAATTCTTAAAAAAAATTTATTAAAACCGAATGAAAACATAGAATTAAAATATGTGAACTTGATAAATGATTACTTAAAGACCAATGATATAAAAACTAAAGAAATAAGTGTAAGAGAAGCAAACTGTTTTAAATGTAAAGAAGATTTAAATTCAGTTAATGATGTATTGTGTAAGGTGTGTAACTGGATACGGTGTAGTTGTGGTGCTTGCGGTTGTGCTTGGGGAGAGTTTTGAAATTAATTGATAGAATAATAAGCAAAAGAAATGACTTATCTTATAAATTAAAAATACACATAAGAAAAAAAGCAATAAAACAATTTGAAAAAAAATTAGAATTGTTACAAAAGAAAATTTCTGATTATCCAAAACACGAGTTGGAGGCGTTTGTTGCTGAGGAAGAAAAAGAGATAATTAAAAGTTACAGAAATAAATCAATCGGAGCACTATTAGCATTGCTGGGGTTAAATATACTTTAAATGTTGATTTTTTTAGGAAAATTATTAAGTAGGCAATTTATATTAGGTAGGTTTGTATTTTGGTTAAAACCTAAATTAAATGCTTTTTTATTACTTTTACTGGTAATTGGTTTGGCAGTTTATATACATAATCAGTACCTTTCTTATATTGAATATACACAAAAAATTTCAGCAAAAGACTTAGGTATTGGACTTTCATTTATTATTAAAAATACAATTATAATTTTAGCAATAATAATTTATCTAGTTTTTATTTTTATGTTGAATAAATCTAAACCATCTTCATCTAAAGAAGTGGGAATAAAAAACTATAGTAATGAAAGAGTAAATAATTTAGATTTTTTATTAGATAAAGATAAATTACAAAGTAAAAAAGAAGATTAATTACAATAAATATTTAAATGCCAATAGTTTATATTTTAATAAATCAATCAATGCCCGATACTATTAAAATTGGTATTACTGATAATTTAGAGAGAAGAATTAAAGAATTAGATAACACAAGCACCCCCCTTCCATTTGAATGTTATTATGCTGTTGAAGTAAAGGATGCTTCAAAAATTGAAAAAAAAATACACGAAGGTTTAGATGATAAAAGAATAAGACAAAGTAGAGAATTTTTTAATGCTTCTCCAGAAATGGCTAAATCTATTCTAGAAATAGCAGAAGTAATGGGTGGTAAGAACGTTACTCCAAAAAAAGATATAGTAGAGACACCCCAAGACCAACAAGCTTTAGATAGTGCTAGAAAAAGAAGAATTAATTATTTTGGTATTTTAGGAATTTCTAAAGGAACAATTTTAACTTTTTCTAAAGATAAAAATATAACCTGTGAAGTTTCTAATAATGGAAAAGTAATCTTTAGAGGAAAAGAAACGTCTTTGTCTGGGTCAGCATTAATTGTTACTAATGAAATGGGTTATGATTGGGGCCAAGTTCAGGGTGCTGGATATTGGTGTTATCAGGGAAAAACGTTAAGAGATTTATTTTCTGAGAAATAAATTTTATAATTAATAACGGACTTCTTTGAAATTTCCAATTCATTTATCTTTTTAGCAATATGAGCTCTAATTAGTTATTAAACTGAAGTCGTACTTAAACTTTTATGGAGTAAAATAAAGTAAGCGGCGTTATAACTAATAATTGTTTTAGTTAAGTACGCTGTGGCCTCTATTTATCATGCACTTACGATAGATATCCGTGTATCTAGATTCTGCCTGCGGGGACATAGACCAAAATGCAAAATTATTTAACAGGTTAGTATTTTTTCTTGCAAGCTGTTCACAGTGTTGAAGATCGTTTGAAATTTCTTTTGCTTTATCTTCAGTATAAGTTCCTGATCTACCTGCCGTATCGATAATAGGTTTATAAGTTGTGCAAGAAGCTAGAAATAAAAGAGCAGATAAAGTAAATATAATTTTTCTCATTGTTTTAAGACTACATAATCAATCTGCAATCAGCAAGCCTCAAGTATCTAGCAACCATAAACTAGAGGCGGGGGTCGTGAAACGATAATTATTTATTGTTATATTTCTTTCCTTTAGAAATATTTTCTTCAGCATATATCCACTATACACGAACCCCCTAACTAGGTGCAGTATCTAAATGCTAGGTGAGATGCGATTAATGTAATTTCTTATTCTTTGGAGTTAATATGTACATGAAATTAATTTTGTACTGAAATTAAGATAGTTTGATCTAACTTTAAATTAAAAATACTAAAATATTTGATTTAATCAAACTTTCCATTCTTTTTTACAGGAGTTATAAGCGCTTTAACTTATTCTTAATTTTTTAATTTACTTAATATCTTTAGGATTAATTCCGACATCTATATTAGCTACTTCGCTAAGTAATTTTATCCAAGTTTGAACCATTTTAACTTTTTGATCATTAGTAGTTTTATAATTTTCACCAAACATCTCATAGGTGTATATGTTCTCTAAACTAGCTGTATCATTAAAAATTTTTTCTACTGCTTTTGATACATTCATTGTATGCCTATTAATATTAAAGTTAATTATTTGAAAATGTAGAACATATATCAAATATTTACAATATATTTTATTACAACAAAGCTTCGATATTTTCCTGCATCTAGGAAACTTTTATCATAAACTACCACATACTTATTTAAAGATGTTTCAAATATTTGATTAGACTCATCAGAAGAATAATTTTTAATTAAACCATCTTTTGTTGTCTCAGCAATTGTTTGTCTCTCATTCTTTAAAACTGTTGATGAAATTTTATCTGCAATATTTATTTTGGCATTTAAAATTGCTTTTGATTTTGCAAGTTCTAAATCTGAACTAAAACCAGACCCACAAGAATAAAATTCTTTATCAGTTGATTTAAACTGATTGCAAATATCAGAGTTAACTTTTAGTAATTCAGTATTACCATTAAGCGTCTGTTTATCCTCTAAATATGCGAGATTATTAGAGGAGCAAGCTCCTAATAAAATTAGCACAAGTATATATATTTTTCTCATTTTTTTCCTTTCAAAGTAAATGTTCCATTATAAATGCAAGCGTTAGTATTAATGTTGTTTCAAATTGTTGAGTTTTTATAACTTCACTCCAAAAACTCTTCTCATTAAGAGATATATTTTCAACGCAATATTTTACCTCCTGCGTAGATTTAATCTCACCATTAATTGTTTCTGTTTTAGTTTCATATCTACAATTATTTTCTTGAGCAAAAACTGAAGCTGATAATAATAATAATAAAAATATTATAATCACTTTTTTCATGTCCCATCTTTCTGAGATTTATAATTTTTATCTGCTTCAAGCCTTAGTTCGGTAGCTATTTTATCTAATATGGTGGGTAAATACTTTTGTAATATATTAATACTATCAATCGCAAACAAATGAGCAGCACGCGATAGTTCTTGTTCCATTAATTTTGAACTATCTATAGGTTGGCCAGTAATTTTTTGTGTTATTACATGACCAATCACAGCGGTATTATAATCATTTGCTTTTAACGTATTGGAGAAAGCCGTTAGACTTAAAAATAGTAAAGTACCAAAAATCAAGTTTGTTATAATAATTTTTTTCATAAAATATTTATACTTTGTTAGTTTTTACAGGTTGAGAAATAATATTCGACTTCCATTCAGTAAATAGATTTAAATCTTTAACTAGCCTAACTTGAGTTAATTTAAATTTTAATTGCTTAATAATAGCTAATATTAATTCATGAACAGATTTTTGAATTTCAGCTTCAAATAAAGTTTTTTTACAATATTCCTTGCACTCATCGCTTAGGGCCTGCACAATAGCTGCTTGATAATATTCGTTCCATTGTATATCTGGTGGAGAGATATTATTTAGAATTTTTTCTAATTTAAATTTTTTAATAGTTTTTAAACAAATATCATCTTCAATATCAAAACTTATAATATCTGGATTTTTTTCAGAAGCAGATTGAATTTGATCTAAAAATTTATCAACTGTTTTTTTTACATTCAAAAAAATACTTAATTAATTTATAAAGCATATAATAAACGGACGAAATTAACAATACTATTCACACTTTTCTAATAAACATTTTTTTTTGTGTTTTTAAAGAATTGGCTACAGCAAGATTACCTTTTAAGTCTTTTTTCAGAATTATATAAAGATTATAAACTTTATAGTTTATAATTTATTTACTACTTTGATTATATCAGGTTCATTTTTATGCTTTTATATGCATACTTTAATACCAATCCGCGTTCTTGAATTGCAGCAATAACACTCTTTTTATTTTTCCAATCGATCATAAAATTATTTTAATATTAAAATAATATTTCATAATAACTTAGTATCTTATTAGATCTAAATTTTATAATAATTATAATTTAAATATTCTTCTTTAGGTTTAAAATTTATAAAATCATTAAAAATCTTAGAATTTTTAGGATAAAGTAACCACAGGTTATTTTTTCCATATTTTTTTAATATTCTATCTTCGTAATTACGAAAAGATTTAATGACTTGTGATTTTAGACTTTGAGGCGCAGCATTTATTTCATCCAGAAATCTATTCATGCCGGGCTCAGTAAAATTTGCTGGTGTATACTGAGATCCAAATAAACCAGGCGGCAATATTTCACTTTCTTTTTGAGTATTATATACAAATTTAATAGCCTTAACGTATTTCTCTTCTGTAAATTTATTTTGAAAATAATACTTCGCTACATCTTTTGTCAGTTGAAAATAATAAGGCCAATGTTTAAGCATTATACCTTCTTCTTTACATCTACTATCTTTTCTTATTCGCACTTCCTCTTTAAAAACTTCTGAATAATGCAAAGGTCCATCATACTCAAATGCGATTTTTAATTTTTCTGAGTACCAATCTAATCTAAATCTATCTACTAACTTAATTTGCGCTTTAAAATCTTCTTCATAAAATATTTCACAAACTTTGCCTAGACTTTTTTCTGTCATTTCACATGATTGCTTTTTCATAATTAAATTATTTTTATTTATTTAGTTTGTTTTTTGATTTAGTATTTGTATATTTATCAAGTAAATTTTGAGTTAGCCATATAAATGTAGTCTTCGATAATGAAAAAAAATTTTAAATTGCCTAAAGGGGACACGTATGTTGGAGAGCATATAGATGGTAAGCCTCACGGCCAAGGAACTTATACATTTGCCAATGGAGGCAAATATACAGGAGAATTTAAAGATGATACACGAAACGGCCAAGGAACTTTTACATTTGCCAATGGAGACAAATATACAGGAGAATTTAAAGATGGTTTTCTAAATCTATATAAACTTTCACCACTATACAAGGTTTCACAAATAGATACTTGGTTTAATAAAAAAAATAAGAAAAAGTTTTATATGATTCAAGAATTTTCCTCTGGAACAATAACTATAGATATAAAAGACTATAAAAATTTTAATCTAAAAAAACCCCCAAAAGTATTTGACTCAATTATTGACGTAAATCTGGAAGATAACGATGGTGTTGATTTTGAAAGCAAAGATTTAAACAAGAAAGATTTAGAAAAAATTTATCAACTATTTGAAGATGGTTATGAAGAAGCTTTAGAAAAAATCGGTTTTAAAATAGATCCAGATCTAGTTAAATATGAATTTATAGGAGGTTTTAATGCAGTAAAAATATGAATGATGAAAAAGCTTTAAAGATTTAGAAAAGTGATGATGTAGATGTAAGAAAAATCCCAATAAAGTATTGGAACAATAAATTTTGTATTAATGAAGTAATTGTCCAAATTTTCTTAAAGATTGAGAAGTACTATTTTGCAAAAAATCCTCAAAAAGCACTTTATATTTCCATGTATTTTGAATAATTCATGAATTTAGAGACTTAATTCAAAACTAGATAAACCAGTATCTTCAAATTTAAATTCCAGAGTTTTTTTTGTTTTAATATCTATAAATGCAAAAAATGGCATTATTGTTTCACCAGAACTCCAGTCTTTATCATTAAAACGGTTTTTTTGATCACTGTCTTTTTTATCAAATTCAACTTCATTAATAGTGGCTGATTTAAAAATTGCGAACATTTTATTTTTTACTTCCTTATAATCAAGTTTTACATCAGAATTTTTTACATTAGAAAGTACCTCGACCATTTCTGACTCATCTGAACCCTCCTGAGTTATCCAGTCACCCCAACTTAATTTTATAATCGCAGGTTTGTATTTTTTTAAAAACTCACTATGTTCTTTTTTAGTGTGTGATAATTTTGCTTGAAATATTTTTTTTTCAGATTCACGTTGTTTTAGAACTTTCAATTTCATCATATTTTAATATTACCTAAATTAGTGTCTTTCCAGCTGTTAAATACATACATTTTTCACAACTTTTATTAACGGCTGGAACATAATCCAAATCTAAAACAGCTTTCATTTCTTTAATCACATTTTTTATATTTGAGGTATTAGTCTTGTAAGGAACTAATGTAGTTGTAAAGTTTAATTTTTTATCAAATTTATCATAGGATTTCTCTCCATTACAAACTAGAAAGAAAACTCTATCAGAAGTTTTAAAACCCATCTCACGTAAAATATAAACATAAATATCCATTTGAAGTTTATATCCTTGATGAAAGGGACTGCTTAAATAACTCTCTACTTCGACAGAAAAATTTGATGATTGCGCTTTGTAATCAACTACAACTAATTCTTCTTTATCTTTATCAAACCAAATATCGTCTACTCCTCCGAAGATTTCTAAATTTGTGTCCTTATCAATATAAGAAATTCCACCTTTTAATGATTCTCTCCACTTATCTATTTGCTCATGATCAAAAGGTATGAAATTTAGATTATTTTCAATCATTATAGGATGAGGCTTTTTTGATTTTCGATACTGATCAAACTCTTTTTTTAATAGTTCATCTACAGCAGAATTAAGGGACCAACCTGGCATTGAAGGTTCTTTTAAACCTTTGACACGATCTAAATAAAAACATCGCTGGCAATCAATAAAAGTACTCAACTTTGATCGACTGACTCTAAAAATATTATTGGTACCTTTTTGATAAATAGAGTCCTTTCGTGTTCTTAAAGGATTGACCTCAGCAAGATTACCTTTTGAATCTTTTTTTAGCATTTAACTAATATTTATTAGTACCTTTCAAATTCGCCTTCTTTCTTGAATTCTTTTAAAACATTTTCCTTAATTACATTCATTTTTTCTAAAAATTGTTCATCATTTAATGACATAATTGTATTAAATACATTGTTTTGTATATATCCACCTATTGATTGATAATCATATTTTTC
>SXGS01060007.1_pt1 | contig 11927 bp, 10 predicted proteins | sample 3174681 | NCBI WGS metagenome assembly SXGS01 (sample SAMN11356861, study PRJNA531348) | freshwater metagenome | isolation source: freshwater sample F1-80 | place: China: Fuxian Lake, Yuxi | collected 2017-12-25 | reverse complement strand
AAGCGGTCCTTTCCCACCGCCCAAAAGGTTTCCAATACCCAAATGCGTCTCCTCAACCTCAAAACCCACTCCGTTCTACCCGTCTGGAACTACACACTTTCTCCCGACCAAAATCGGAATTAATTTCTGCACGGTTCCTAAAACCATCCGCAACACACGCCCCGATCCAGTAAACTCACCATGCCCGCCAAACTTGCACTCCTCGGTGGAAAGCCCATTCGGTCCAAGCCTTTTTGTTCCTGGCCCGTGTTCGGGAAGCAGGAAGAAGCCGCCCTATTGCGGACACTGCGCGGCGGCAAATGGGGCAAGCTCGCTGGCCAGGAAGTGGCCAGATTCGAAAACCGCTTCGCCGCCATGCACGGCTGCAAGCACGGCCTGGGAGTTGTCAACGGCACAGTTTCCCTCCGCATCGCGCTCATGGCGGCCGGCATCGGCGCTGAAGACGAGGTGATCGTTCCGGCTTACACCTTTCTTTCAACCGCGTCCGCCGTGGTGGAAACCAACGCGATCCCCGTGTTCGCCGACATCGATCCGGAAACCTTCAACCTCGACCCCCAATCGGTGGAGAAAGTCGTCACGCGGAGAACCCGGGCCATCATTCCGGTCCACTTCGCGGGGCAACCCGCCGATATGGCGGCCTTGATGGTGATCGCGGCAAAACACGGACTCGTGGTGATCGAGGACGCGGCTCACGCCCACGGCGCAAGCTGGAAAAGTCTCCCGGCCGGTTCGATCGGTCACATGGCTTCGTTTTCGTTCCAATCCAGCAAGAACCTCACATCGGGCGAAGGCGGGATGCTGACGACGAACGACGAAAAACTGGCCGAAGCGTGCCGTTCCATTCATAATTGCGGCCGCATCCCAAGCGGCGCCTGGTATGAGCACCACGTCATTTCCGGCAACTACAGGCTGGGCGAATTCCAGGGCGCCCTGCTGAATTGCCAGTTGAACCGGTTGGAGTCGCAAACCAAAACGCGCGATCGAAATGGCCAACGACTGGCCTCGCGCATCGCCCAACTGCCCGGTGTGCATCCCCAAAAGCGCACCCCGGAATGCACGCGCCACAGTTATCACCTTTTCATGCTGCGACTTGACGCCCAACAGTTCGGCGCGCCTCGCGACGCCGTGATCGAAGCCCTCAGAGCCGAAGGCATCCCTTGCTCCGGCGGCTATGTGCTGTCGCTTCATAACCAACCCTTGTTCCAGAACAAAGCGTTCGGCCCGTTCCTGCCCAAAGCATCGGCCAAGCTGAATTACGGCGATGTCCGGTGCCCGAACAGCGATCTGATATGCCGCGAACAAGGCGTGTGGCTTGAGCAAAGCCTCTTTCTTGGATCCCAATCCGACATGGACGACATCGCGCGCGCCTTCGAAAAAGTTCACGAAAACCGCGCCCAATTGAAGTGAACCAAGCAACCCAGTTCCTCAACGCCCGCCTGGTGCCCGCGCTGACCGCGGTCAGCGAAAACCCTTACATGTCGGCCATCCGCGCCGGGATGGTCTCGGTCGTCCCTCTCACGATCATCGGAGGGCTATTCCTGGTGATCACGCATCTCCCCGTTGCAGGCTGGGAAAAAACAGTGGCCCCCTATCTCCAACTGCTCCAGATCCCCGTGACGGCGACGTTCGGACTCCTCGCCGTGTTTGCTTGTTTCGCCATCGGCTACGACCTGGGCAAACGATTCAAGCAAGAGGCCATCGTCAGCGCCTCGATGTCCACGGTGATTTTTCTGATGATCTCGTTGAAACTCGAAGACCTCAGTTTTTCGATGGATAGTCTCGGGTCCAAAGGGCTGTTCACGGCAATCCTCATCGCCCTGGTTTCGGTTCGAGCCCAGAAAATGTTCACGGACAAGAAACTCGTCATCAAGCTGCCCGAGAATGTGCCGCCTATCGTTTACGAATCTTTTCTTTCGCTCACGCCATTGTTTTTCCTCGTGGTGGTGTTCTGGCTGATTCGTTTCGTGCTGGGGGTGGACATCGATCATTTCGTGCAAACCGCGTTCAAACCCTTGGTTTTTGCCCTAAACACGATGCCGGGAATCTTGGTGTATGCGTTCCTGGTGACGCTGCTGTGGTCGGTCGGCATCAATGGCGACAACGCCATGGACGCGATCGTGGCGCCCATTTTCCTTCAGTATCTGGCCGACAACGTGGCCGCAAAAGGACTGGGTCAACCGCTGCCGTACGTGACCGCTTACGGCTTTTTCACCACGTTCGTGAATGTCGGCGGGACAGGCGCCACCCTGGCCCTGGCTCTGATCATGTGGAACTCGAAGGAGCCGGGTTATCGAAAAATAAGCCGCCTCTCCTTGCCCACTCAGATCTTTCAAATCAACGAACCGATTTTCTTCGGATTTCCCATCGTCCTGAATCCAATCTTCATGATCCCCTATATCCTGAGCGCCTTGATCCTCACGGCTGGAAGCTATCTCTTGATGGATTGGCAAGTGATCCAAAGGCCTTTTGTCAATGTGCCATGGACCACGCCTCCGATCATCGGCCATTACTTGGTTTCGGGTGGGGATTGGAAAGCCGCAGTCTGGGGAGCCTCCTCGATCGTGATCGCGATGGGAGTCTATTACCCTTTTGCGAAGGCCGCGGAAAGACAGCGTCTCAAAGCCGAAGCGGCGGTCGTCGCGACCCCTCATCAGCGTGAAGCTTGAGATCCGCGCCGCGTCCATCGTGGCGATCCTCCTGCGCCTAATCCCGCCTCGGATCGCCCCGGACGTTCTCAATAAGTGCTTTACACCGACTTTCTCATCCGCAAAGTATGCCGCGTGTCTTCGAGCACTTCCGAAGTTTTGCGGGCCAGTTCTTCAGCCAGACAAGCACCAGTGACTCCCTTGTCAACGGCTGATTTCCAGACCGCCATCAAACGTTCCCAAGACTATTTGCTCAGCCAGCAAAAGCCCGAGGGCTACTGGATCGGGGAACTGTTGGTCGACTCCACCCTGGTCTCCGACACGGTGGCGTTCTACCATTGGTGGGGCAAGGTGGATCCCGTGTGGGAACAAAAAGCCGTCAATCAGATCTTCTCGATGCAACTGCCCGATGGCGGTTGGAACATCTACCCCAACGGCCCCGCGGAAGTGAACGCGACCATCAAAGCTTATCTGGCGCTCAAACTCGCGGGCGTTCCGGTCACGGACTCCCGAATGCTCAAGGCCCGCGAAATGGCCGCGTCCCTCGGCGGTGTTCCCCGGATGAACACATTTTCAAAGCTCTACCTGGCCCTCATCGGCTTGGTGGAGTGGCATCATGTGCCGGTGATTCCTTGCGAGGTGATCCTGCTTGGCAAGTGGTTTCACGTGAATTTTCACGACATGAGCAATTGGACGCGCTCCATGCTCGTGCCGTTGGCCATCATCAACCACTTCAAGCCCACTCGCCTGCTGCAAGATGGCGTCAATCTGGACGAGCTTTATCCAAACGGCAAATGGGAGCTGAATGAACCTCTCCGGCCCCGATACTTCGACTTCGGCTGGCGCAATTTCTTCCTCTGGCTGAACCGCCTTCACCGCCTCGCGGAGTGGGTGCAGAAGCTGGGCTTGCACCCGTTTCGAGGAATAGCGTTGCGCCGGGCGGAAGCCTGGATGCTCGAGCGGTTCGAAGGCAGTGACGGGTTGTGCGCCATCTTCCCGGCGATGCTCAACGCGCTCATCGCTCTGAAGGCCCTGGGTTACGCTGATGATCACCCCCAAGTGCTTCGAGCCCACCGCGAACTGGTCAAACTCCAGCACGAAACGGAGGACCGGGTCCGCATCGAGCCCTGTTTCTCTCCGGTCTGGGATACCGCTATTGTGGCGATTTGCCTGCGTGAATCCGGAATTCCAGCCGATCATCCCCAAATCAAAAAATCGGCCGACTGGCTGCTCGACAAGGAGATCCGAACCAAAGGAGATTGGCAGTTCAAAAACCCGACTGACGCCGAGCCCAGCGGATGGGTGTTTGAGTTCAATAACAAGTGGAATCCTGACGTGGATGACACGGCGATGGTCTTGCTCGCCCTGCGCCTGATCCCCACCGACGATCCGAAGCGGCGCGACGAATGCCTTCGCCGGGCGTTGAAATGGATGATGACCTTTCAGTGCCGTGACGGTGGTTGGGCGGCCTTCGACAAAGATTGCACGAAAAGCATCCTGGAGAAAGTCCCGTTTGCCGATCACAACGCAATGCTGGATCCAGAATGCGCGGACATCACGAGCCGGATTTTGGAGCTCTTGGGCGCCGAAGGGTGGGACATCAATCATCCACAAATCCAGCGCGCGCTCGCGTACATCAAGTCGCAGCAGGAGTCCGACGGATCCTGGTACGGACGTTGGGGGGTCAATTACATCTACGGCACGTGGCAAGTGCTGCGGGGCCTCCGCGCGCTGGGATTAGACATGTCCGAACCGTGGCTCCTCAGCGCCCGTTCTTGGCTCGAAAACGTCCAGCACGACGACGGCGGTTGGGGTGAACGGTGCAACACCTACGACGATCCGGTCTTCAAAGCCAGAGGCCCAAGCACTGCCTCGCAGACTGCGTGGGCTCTCATGGGTTTGCTGGCATTTGATGATCCGCACCGGCCCAGCGTCCGCCGCGGAATCGAGTATCTGGTTCGAACACAAAATCCAGATGGTTCATGGACCGAGGATGAGATCACGGGAACGGGTTTTCCCAAGGTGTTTTACCTGAAGTACGACATGTATCGGAACTCATGGCCCCTGCTGGCCCTCGGCACTTACGGCCGTCTCATCAGCCAGGGGAGATAAAATGGCAATGAAACAAGCAGCGATGGAACCTAAAGGCCTCATTTTCGATTGCGATGGAACGCTCGCGGACACCATGCCGCTGCACTGGCGCGCGTGGCAAATGATCACCGAGCGTCACGACTTGCATTTTCCCGAAGACCGTTTCTACGCTCTCGGAGGCGTCCCCTCCCGGGACATCCTGAAAATGCTCGCCCAGGAGCAAGGCAAATCCGTCGACCACATCGCCGTCGCTCACGAAAAGGAAGAAGCCTATTTGCCACTCATGGCCGAAGTGGAGCCCATCCACGCCGTCGTGGAGATCGCTCGCGCGCATCATGGCAAGATCCCTATGGCCGTAGCCTCTGGGGGCACTCAAAAAGTCATCTGCCTGGTCCTTGAACACCTCAAAATACGCCAGTTTTTCGGCGCCGTGGTGACGAGCGAAATGGTCACGAACCAAAAGCCCGCCCCAGACATTTTCCTCGAAGCCGCCCGCCGCATTGGCGTGGATCCAAGAAGCTGCAGAGCGTACGAAGACACGGACTTGGGCATGCAAGCCATCCGGGACGCCGGGATGGAGGCGGTGGACGTCCGGCACTTGCTCTTGGCAAGGTAGTTCCCTGTGGTTGAAATGCGGGAGACTTCGAACTACTCCCAATCCTCAGACCCGCGCCGCGAATCCTCGCGTTCACAGCCCCACCGAGAAGGCCTCGATGATGTTCCATGTCCGGGAGAACATCGTCCAGCCTCGCCGGGACAGGCACTGAGGATGTGAAGCCGAGCTGAGCCTGCGGCCAAGATGGCTCACTCGATTCCCCAAGGATGCCTTGATTAATCCTCCGGACGCTCGCCGGAAGGCGCCATCTTGACCAGCTTCGGATGGAACTCGCCCAGCACGGCCACCAAATCAGCCTGAGCCGCCATGATCTTATGAATATCCTTGTAAGCCATGGGCGCCTCGTCCAGGCCCGCCGAAATCAAGGTGACCCCCCTCTCCTTCAGAAGTCGATTCACATCCTTCCAGTTGAACCTCTCGTTGGCTGCTTTCCGGCTCATTCTACGCCCGGCGCCGTGCGATGCGGAGTTCAACGAGGCCGGGTGGCCCCGACCCCGAACCACATATCCTGGAGACGCCATCGAGCCGGGAATGATTCCCAGCACGCCGCTGCCCGCGGGAGTCGCTCCCTTGCGATGGACGATGACTTCACGATCCACGCCGTCCACCACATGGCGCTCCTTCCACGCGAAGTTGTGGTGGTTCTCCAAATCAAGCAGCACGTTCGCTCCGAGATTCCGGGCGATGTGAGCGTGGATGCACGCGTGGTTGGCCGCCGCATACAAACCCATCAGTTCCATCGCCTGCCAGTATTCCTGGCCCTCGTGGGAATCCAATGGCAGCCAGGCAAGCCGCTTCAATTCACGGTCTTTTTATTTGAGGTGGTGCTTGACGAGAGCACGGAAAGGGATGCGGGGATCATGCTGACAGCGCTCTTGTAGTTCTGGCCAGGAAAGGTCTGGGTGGGTGTCGGCTTTGATGGCGACCAGGCAAACGCGCAGGGCCGAAAGGTTGCAGTTGATGTGGTAGTTTTTGGAGCGTGTTTTGTCTTCGCGCATGCAAGCGTCGCGCACCCAGTGGTTGCGGCTTTCGCTGCCACCCCAGTGGCCACGGGCTAGGCCAGCAAAGTATCGGGCGCAACCTTGCGCCGGCGGATGGCTGGTGGTGTAGAAAGCGATCGTGGGCTCTTCGCTTTCGTCGAAGGTGGAGATGCGCTCGATGACGACCAGAGCGCGCGCTCCTGGCAACCCCGCCTCCAGGGGTTCGAAGGAAAAAACTTTTATGTGGCGCTGGTCGCAGCGTCCGTGGTCGGTGTCAGGCTCTTCTGTGTGGAAAAAAGGGGGGTGGCCTTAGACTTTTGCACCGCGGCCTTGTGGGCGTGACGGTTTTCGTTCTTGAGTTGGTAGAAGTAGTCGCCGCCGGCGTCGAGCACCGCTTGGGCCTGCGGTTTGTTGTTGTTGAGGGCGTCACCGGTGACCGTCGCGTTTTGGAGGTTGGTCGTTTTGTAGAGCCTCAGGGCGATCGTCTGCTCGCCTTCTCGTTTGAAGTCGTCTTTGGATTGTTGGTCGTCGCTTTTGGTCTTTTCTTTGGCAAATCCCATGGCCACGGGAGCGCCGGTCTGGTGGTCGCTCAGGCACAGGCTCAGGGCGCGATCGCGAATCCATTTGCCGTCGACAGCCAGGGCGCGGGGAAGGGTTCCGACGTGGGCCTGGAGCCATTGGTTGAGGCAGTCGGCCAGTTTGTGAGGATCGATTTTGATGAGCAGGTTGCGCACAGCGGTGTAGCTGGGAGCTCGCCGGGAAGTGCTGCCTTTCTTTCGCCGAAAGCCAAGCCAGCCGCGTTGAGTGGGGGTGAGGAACTGACCATATCTCTGGACGGCCGCGAGGTTGTCGCGACCGGCAAACAAAGCCATGGCGATGAACACCAGCATCGACCAGCACGGAAAGCTGCGGTTGGCGCGGCGCGGATCGGTGAAGTTCTTCCTCAAGAAGTCGCCCAAGGATTGAAGCTGGGCCTTCTTCAAGGGCAGGTCGCGTTCGGGGGTCTCGGTGTTGAGCGCTTTACGGTAAGCCGGGGGCAGGTCCATCGCGGTGAGGATGCGCTGGGTATTGCGATTGAGCGTCTTCAACCAAAGCTTTTTTGGGCGGTCGTGCTTGCGGTAGTAATCGATGCGGTGCCGCTCGAAGCCCTTGGTCTGGCCGCAGGCAATCCAGTTGGAGACCTTATAGCAGGTTCCTTCGTATTGTTCGATGTCGGAGAAGGTCTCGGCCAGGAGCGGTTTGTAGCCGTGGGCCTGCTCCCAGTGTTCTGGCAGGGCCTTGATCGCCAAAGCCAGCGACCGGGAGGCCAAGTTGGGCATGCGTGTTTTGCCCAGGACCAGGAATCGGCGGTTGAGTATCACCAGTGCCAGCCGCCCGGCTTTTTGCTGCGGGGTCCAACCGATCCATTCTTCCCGGTCGGCCAGCTTCCATGTGGCAGGCCCCCAATCCAGCAGAGCCACCCATTGGCCGTTGTGTTCAACGGCCTGAAGCAACTGGCGTCCCCGGGGCACATCCCCCAGATAGTGTTCGCGGTCGAGCAACTCCCCTGCCCGCTGGTATTCCTGCGGTTCCACGACTCGAACCGTGAGCGCCTTCAAAAAGGAAACCGGTGGATCGGCAGTGAATACTTCGGGGTTTGTTTCGTGGTTGATTGAGATCATCGCACTCCTACTACGACTTAAACCCCGCAGTTTGGCAAGAACTTTATTCAACTCCAACAACAGCAACCATTCAGAACTTCAAACAAGATAACCGTGCGTTGGAAGTCGCGCAGTGAAGAAAAACGATTGCCGAGGGGGTGGGTGATATGGTACAGAAAAATCCTCAATCCAAGAGAAATCCGAGAACCCCATGGCCGACTATGATTCCTTCAGCCGATGACGCTAGGATCATCTGGCTCGCCGACCTCCGCGACAGCATGGACACCTACTCCGCCGCGCTCGGCATCACCGCCGCGCGAGTGACGCAGATCAAGGCGTGGAGCAACGACCTCACTGACGAGATCAACGCCACCAACACCGCCAAGCGGGCGTGGCTCGCCGTCGCCGCCACCAAGGCCACGAAGGAGACCGCCAGCCTCGGCGGCCTGCGCGGCGAGATCGCCCAGTGGAAGCCCAACCCGTACATGACGCTCACCATCGAGGCCGTGTTGAAGATCGTGGGCACCACCAGCGAGTTCAACCCGAGCATCTACAAGGCTGAGATCTCCAAGGTCGAAGTCATCGTCGACCATGTGCAGATCAAGTTCCGGAAGGGCTCGACCGACGGCGTGAACCTCTACTCCCGCCTCAAAGGCCGGAGAGCGTGGAAGTTTGTCTGGCGCGACACCAATTCCCCCTACGACGGCTACTCGGAGCTGTCCGTGCCCGGCGCGGCCGAGGTGCGCGAATACCAAGCCTACGGCGTCCTCAACGACCAGCAAATCGGCCAGCCCAGCGACATCGTGACGGTGACATTTGGGGGATGAAAAAGACTGCTACTGATTTATTGCCGTAAACGAATAAAACTTATGAACTCCAAACAAATGGTGGACGGTGAAGAAGGAGAGGCTGCAGCCTACAAGCTTGCCCGGTCCAAAGTGGAAATTGAGTTTCAAAATGTGGAATTGGTTGCTCGTCTCCATTTTTCAACCACCCTCATGCATCGCTTGGCGATCCTCTGCTGTTTCTTGATTCCAATTGTGCAACAGCTAACCGCTGCCACCGTCGCGACGCCGAAGCTCAATCCCGCCAGTGGAGCGACCTTCGCCAGTTCGCTAACGGTTTCGGCGAGCACTACCACCTCCGGCGCGACAGTGCGATACACCACCAATGGCAGCGACCCGACGAGCAGTTCTTCCACGACCGCGCCGACACTCACGGCCACAGCCACGGTCAAGGCCCGGGCCTTCAAGTCCGGCATGGCGGACAGCGCGGTCGCCTCCGGCACCTACACCAAGCTCACACTCACACCGGTTGCCACGCCGACGCTCAGTCCGGCCAGTGGAGCGACCTTCGCCAGTTCGCTAACGGTTTCGGCGAGCACTACCACCTCCGGCGCGACGGTGCGATACACCACCAATGGCAGCGACCCGACGAGCGGCTCAACCACGACTGCGCCGACACTCACGGCCACAGCCACGGTCAAGGCCCGGGCCTTCAAGTCCGGCATGGCGGACAGCGCGGTCGCTACGGGCACTTATACGCAAATCGTCGGGGTGGTGCTTTGGCTCCACGGCATGAATTCCGACCCTGACACTTGGAAAACTGCAGCCGTGGATGATCGCGATTACTGGCCCAACGACCGCACCCCCATAATAGCCCCCATAATTCTTTCCGGCAAAGTGGAGGGCAACCAAATCGCCAGAAAGGACAAGAAGGGAATCTACCATTTCCGGCTGAAGTTCGGCTCAAAAGATACGCGTGAAGGAGTGGAGAAAACTAAAGCCAAAGACCAAAAAGGGCAAGGTTCCGGTGATTTCAGCTCATTCGAAGATCTGGGTCTTGAAGTTCTTGATGCAGTCACTTGCATCCGTGGTACTTATCCCACGGCCCAAGTGCAAATCATGCTGGTTGGCCACAGTCGTGGCGGCATTGCTGCGCGCGCTTTCCTCCAGCGCCCAGAGCCATCCTCGGAAAAAGCCAGCATTGTGGCGGTCGTGACAACTGGGACACCACACACTGGGAGCCCCTTGGGACGGATCTATAAATACTTGGAAAGCACACTGAAGAATGGCAAGAGACCTTCACCGCAAGGGGCTGATTGGGATCTGGTTGATTGGTTCATAGACCCACCACTGTGGTTTCGAGGTGTTGATGTGCGTCGCCCAACGATTGACGATTTTACTGTGGATTCAAGCACCCTCGCCACTTTTACCCAGAATGCGGCAAATATTCCGCGCGTGGTCAAATTCGGCATTCAGCAATATGACGGAGTGTCGCTCGGCAAATTGAGCACTGGGGCGCAAAACATCTTTGGGAGTGATTCGCAAGGAGAGCACCCTGGAAGATTGTCAATAACAGCGAGTAACTGGATTTGCGACGGATTGACGATTGTTCAGTTGAAAGGTGACGGGATTGTGCCGGTAGGCAACCAAAACTTCAGCTCTCCCCGCCTGCAAATCACGCCGAAGCTCAACTCCTCCGGCAAAATCTTGCACACGGATGAGCCGAAGCAAAAGGGGGATTTGCGTTCGCTCATGGAACTATTGGTGGACTGGTGGAAATGAAGCGAATCTACGCCATCGTCGGGGTTATTCTTCTGGCGCTTCTCTGCTGGCTGTTGGCCGGGCGTGAAAAGCTTTCGCCTTCATCCCGGCCAATCTCCAACGACGGAAGTCCTAAGCGGTCAACCAGCGCGTTCTTCAAGCGGCCAGCTTTGGGTAATCGCTTGGACATCACGCCGCAGTGGCCTCGTTCCACCTTCCAACCTGTGGGAAAACTTTTGGCCGACTCTTCAGTCGAGGAGCGGATGAAGCTAAATGACTTTCTGCTGGCACAGACTTCCGAGCATCTCTTTGAGCTTTGGCAGGAGGAAGCGTTGCGAAACCAGGATGAGCTCAGGTTGGATTTCATCTCCAGTGCTTTGACTTTTCAATTGCGCGGCGGAGTGGGCAACTCGGAGCAAGTGTTGACACAAGTGGCTGAATACATACGCGATGCCAGCCGCACCATTTACTTTCGCTGGCACTTGACTGAGATGCTGGGCGACATGGCAACCCCTCCGGCTCTTGAGATTTTGCTGACACTCGCACGGGCTGCCGATGATGGAATTCAGCCCAGTGTGCTCCGACAGATTGTCCGGGTGGCCGACAACCGATGGGATGGCAATTTCCGTGAAGAGCTTTCCCCGCTGCTAGAGCGCGCCTGGGTGGCGGATGCGAAAACCGAGTCACTGACAACTGCTCTCGCGATTGCGATAGCCAAGGCCGGAACGCCAGAGGGAGTGCGTTTGCTCGTAGGAACGATCTTGGGAGCGGGGAAATCAGTCGCCGAATTCGAGGCAAGCAACAACGCCGAGGCATGGCTTGCCTTCGACGCGCTGCCAGAAATCAGCAACCCACACGCGGTTCCCTTACTGGAGGCGCATTTGAAAGCGGGCCAGCTCGGCGGCGTGGAAATGATCGCAGCAGGTCACGCCTTGTCCTCAATGGGTGTGCGGCAAGCCACGGAAGCCATTCTGCAATGGGCACAGCAACAGTCGGCTGACGTGGGCGGTTACATCCATGAATGGTTATCCATCATGCGTGACACGTCCTCAGTGGAACTTGTTACCAATTTTGCGGCCACGGCTCCATTCGCTAACCCTCGCAATGGGGAACAAGTTCGAAGCACGTTGGCCGAATGGAAGGCGCACCGCTTGAACTGAGGTGTAGGATGCCACAAGAAAAGCCCACCCTTATCCAGCAATTCTCACTGTGAGTAAATCGCCGGGGACAGACAAATAGTGGAAGAAAGAACTTGAGCGGGGCGGGAGAGTTTGATTAAAGGAGGATGTGAGGCAAGGGAGGCTGAAGTTTCCGATGGAACGGCCCGTCGGGCATTATCACTGCATTTCTCGAATCGTGGATCGACGGTTTATTTTCGAGCAAGCGGAGAAGGAGCATTTCACACGGTT
>SXGS01715636.1_pt1 | contig 11929 bp, 12 predicted proteins | sample 3174681 | NCBI WGS metagenome assembly SXGS01 (sample SAMN11356861, study PRJNA531348) | freshwater metagenome | isolation source: freshwater sample F1-80 | place: China: Fuxian Lake, Yuxi | collected 2017-12-25 | reverse complement strand
GTTCGGGCAAGGCGCCCTGGATGGCCGCGCTTCGCTCGCAATGACGGATAATAATTCAATGGCTTGACCATTCGCTCCGGACGGTCAAGTCTGACAAAAAAGATAAGCGGGAGAGGGGCATGGAAGCGATACCGGAGAATCGGTCGCGGCTGTTCTGGCTGAGCGTGCTGGCCCTGTTCACGGCCGCCGCGAGTGCGGCGCTGCGTGCGGCGGTGGCGAGCAGCCTGAAGGCGCAGTGGATCGATCCGATCGCGCCGGTCGAGGCGGGGGAGTTGATCGGGTCGGCGCTGGGTTCGGCCTTTCTGGGCTTTGCCGCGACCCTGTTCGTGGCGAGCGCGCTGCTCGACCGGATCGGTGCGCGCCAGATGCTGATCGGCTGCGGCCTGTGTTTCCTCGTCGGCACGACGGCGATCATCGGGGCGGGCTCGGTCGCCAGCGGCATGGGCGTCTATCATGTCGTCTGGGGCGGGATGCTGCTCAGCGGTATCGGCTGGGGTTTGGCGGAAGCGTCGATCAACCCGTTGACCGCGCGGCTTTATCCCGAAGACACGACGCATCGCCTGAACGTGCTTCATGCCTGGTATCCCGGCGGGCTGATCGTCGGCGGTCTGGCGGGGGTGTTCCTGGCCCAGGCGCTGTCGTGGCAGGCGATCATGGCGCTGGTGCTGATCCCGGCGCTCGGCGTGCTGGTGATGGCGGCGACCACCCGTTTTCCGCCGGTCCCCCGCGAAGTGCGCGACGTCGGTTTCGGCGGCATGATCGCCGAAGTCTTCAAGCGGCCGAGCTTCTTCGTCTGGTTCGCCGCGATGTTCCTGACCGCCGCCTCCGAACTCGCGCCGGGCCAGTGGCTCGACGTCGCGCTCAGCAGCCGGGTGGGCATGCGCGGTATCCTGCTGCTGGTCTATGTCAGCGCGCTGATGTTCGTGTTCCGCCATTTCGCCGGGCGGATCGCGGGGCGGTTGTCCAATCCGGGGCTGCTCTGGGTGTCGAGCCTGTTGGCGGGGATCGGACTGTTCCTGCTGTCGCGCGCGCAGTCGCCGGTGGCGGCGATCCTGGCCTCGACCGTGTGGGGGCTGGGCGTCTGCGCGATGTGGCCGACCATGCTCGCCTCGGTCGCCGAGCGTTATCCGCGCGGCGGTGCCTGGGCATTGGGGCTGGTCGGATCGGCGGGTGCGCTGGCAAGCTTCTTCGTGCTGCCGCGCCTCGGCGCGATGTTCGACGCCGCCAAGGTCGAGCTGGCCGGTGGACCGGAGGCGTTCAAGCGGCTGACCGGCGAGGCGCTGCGCCAGGTCGAGGATGCGGCGGCGTCGCAGTCCTTCGCGCGGCTGGCGATCGTGCCGGTGATCCTGTTGTTCGTCTTCGGCGGAATCTGGCTGGCCGAGCGCCGCCGTCCCCGCCGCCCTGTCGCGGAGAGCGTCGCATGAACTGGTCGCGTCGTACCGTCATCGGTGGCCTGGCCGCCGCCGTCCCCGCCGCCACGCTGGCGGGACAGAAGGCCGGCCGATCTTCGAATGCCGCGCGCTTCACCCTGGGCTTCGCGCCACATCTGGGCAGCTTCGCCAGCCGGGGCGACAGCTCGGTCGAGCAGATCGCCTATGCCGCCGATCAGGGTTTCTGGGCGTGGGAGGACAATGAGTACCGCTTCCGCCCCATCGCGGAGCAGGAGGCGATCGCCAAGGCGCTGCGCGACCGCAAGATGACGATGGGCGTGTTCGTCGCGTCGATGCCCAAATGGTCGGAATCGCGGCCCTTGCTGGGTGGTGACGACGATGGGGAGCGACAGGCGTTTCTCGCCGACGTGACCAGCGCGGTCGATGTCGCAAAACGGGTCGGCGCGACGCGGATGACGGTCGTCACCGGCTTCATGGACAAGCGTCTGCACCCCGCGATTCAGATGGGGCGGGTCATCGACGTAATGCGCCGCGCGGGCGACATCGTCGCGCCGCATGGGATGGCGCTGGTGATGGAGCCGCTCAACACGCGGACCAACCATCCGGGCGTCTTCATGCAGTCGATCGCGGAAGGCTATGCGGTCGCGCGCGGGGCGAACAGCCCGGGCGTGAAGGTACTGGCCGACCTCTATCACGAGCAGATTCAGTCGGGAAATCTGATCCCGACGATGAAGCTGTGCTGGAACGAGATCGGCTATATCCAATTCGGCGACAATCCGGGCCGTAACGAGCCGGGCAGCGGCGAGATCAACTACGCCAATATCTGCCGCTTCCTGAAGCAGCAGGGCTATGCCGGGGTGATCGGTATGGAACATGGCAATTCGGTCAAGGGCCGGGCCGGCGAAGACAAGCTGATCGCCGCCTATCGCGCGATCGATCCGAGAACATGAGGAGGGGAGCGATGCGGATATGGCCGTTGATCGCGCTAGCCGTGGCGAGCGGCGCGGTGGCTCAGGACAAGCCGGGGCTGGGGTTCCGCGACACGCCGATCCTGCCTGGCGGGAAATGGCATGTCCATGATCCCGACCGGCCCGCGCCGAAGGTCGTGACCCCGGCCGCGCAAGCGGGCGGTGCGCCGTCCGATGCGGTGGTGTTGTTCGACGGGCGCTCGCTGGACGCGTGGACGCCCAGCGGCAAGCCTTGGGTGCTAAAAGACGGCGCGATGACCGTGCCGCCACGCGACGGCAAGGCGGAAAGCGTGCTGGTCAGCAAGCAGAGCTTCGGCGACGTGCAGATGCACCTCGAATTCCGCTCGCCCAACCCGCCGCAGAAATCGTCGCAGGATCGCGGCAACAGCGGCATCTGGTTCATGCAGCGCTACGAAGTGCAGATCCTCGACGGCTATAACAACCCGACCTATGCCGATGGCACGGTCGGCGCGGTCTATGCCTGGAAGCCACCGCTGGTGAACCCGTCGCGCAAGCCGGGCGAATGGCAGAGCTATGACATCATCTTCGAGCGGCCCCGCTTCGCGGCGGACGGCAAGCTGCTGCGCCCCGCCTATGTCACCGCGTTCCTGAACGGGGTGCTGGTCCAGAATCATCAGGCGATGCTGGGCACCACCGTCTGGCGGCAGATTGGCCAGTATCAGGCGCATGGCGATGCCGCGCCGATCCAGCTTCAGGATCATGACTCGCCCGTTTCGTTCCGCAATATCTGGGTCCGCCCGCTGCCGCCCGAGGCGATCGCGCAGGACCTGCCGGAGGATGCCCGATGATCGCCCACCCCCATATCGACCGCCGCCACGCGCTGGCGGGGATCACCGCCATGTTCGGCTCCGCGCTGTTCGCGCCCATCGCGCGTGCGGCGGGGGCGGTGGAACAGACGCGCGGTGCCATCCCCGTCATTTCCGAAGGGCCGCCCAGCGTCGCGGTCTTCACCCCCACCCAGCGCGCGACCATGACCGCGCTGGCCGAGCGGGTGCTGCCCACCACCGACACCCCCGGCGCGATCGCCGCCGAGGTGCCGGCGTTCATCGAAAAGATGCTGGCCGACTGGTCGCTGCCCGAGGACCGGGTACCGATCGTCAACGGGCTGAACGCGATCGAGGCGCGCAGCCAAAGCGTCAATAGACTCGCCGCCGCCAAGGCGACCGCGCAGCAGCAGGACACGCTGCTGACCGAAGCGATGGAGGGCGTCATCCCCGAGGGGCGCGCCTTTTTCGAGCCGTTCCGACAACTCGTCATCACCGGCTATTACACGTCCGAAATCGGCATCACGCAGGAGCGCGAATATCTGCCCGTGCCCGGCGAATATAATGGCGCCTTCCCCTATTCTCAGGTCAACAAGGTATATTCGGCATGATTGATCGTCGTTCGCTCATCGGCGCCGGGCTGGGTCTGGGCGCGGCCGGATTCCTGCCGGGCGAGGCGCAGGCGGCGCAGCTTGGTCCCATCGGCTTGCAGCTCTACACGATCCGCGAGCTGTTCGCCGCCGATCCGGTCAAGACGCTCGAGGCGGTGGCGAACATCGGTTACCGCGAGATCGAATATGGCGGTGGCGGCTATGACGCGATGGACCATGCCATGCTCCGCCGCACGCAGGACCGGCTGGGGCTGAAGGCGCCGTCGATCCACGTTCCCTATGAAAGCCTGCGTGACAAGTTCGACCAGAGCGTCGCTATGGCCAAGACGCTGGGCGCCGATACCGTCATCCTGCCCTATATGACCGACGAGCATCGGACCGAGGCGGGATGGAATGCGGCGCTGCCCAATTTTAACCGCTTTGCGCAAGGCCTGAAGAAGGCGGGGCTGGGCTTCGCTTATCACAACCATGATTTCGAGTTCACCGTGAAGCCCGGCGGCGTCAGCCTGTACGAGCGGCTGCTGAAGGCGACCGACCCCAGGCTCGTGAAGCTGGAGATCGATCTCTATTGGGCGCTGCACGCGGGCGAGGATGTAAAGGCGCTGATCCGGCGGCTGGCCGGGCGGATCTATGCCTATCACGTCAAGGACGCGCGCGCCGATGGCAGCATGACGGCGGTGGGCGCAGGCCGGACCGATTTCGCGTCGATCTTCAAGCTTAACAGGCTGGCCGGCGTGAAGCATTTCTATGTCGAGAACGACCAGGCGCCCGCGCCCTATCTGCCCGACATCACGACCAGCTACCGGACGCTGCGGGCGTTGCGGTTCTGAACCATGCCGCATCCCGTCATTGCGAGCGTAGCGAAGAAAACCCGAGCCACGGGTAAGACGCCCTGGATTGCTTCGCTGCGCACGCCAGGACGAACACACGTAACGACATAAGAGATTAGGGAGGACAGCCATGGCGGCGACGGACCGTTTCGACGCGATCGTGATCGGGTCGGGCATCAGCGGCGGGTTCGCCGCCAAGGAACTGACCGAAAAGGGCCTGCGCGTCCTGATGCTCGACCGGGGCGTCATGGTCGAACATGGCGAGGGCTATCCCTATGACGGCAAGCCCGCCTTCCAGGTGCCGGCGCGCAACATCATGCCCAAGCCGTTGATGGACAGCGACTATTTCATCGCCAAGCACGGCTATGTCGCGCCCAGCAATCGCAAATTCTATAATGACGACCGGCTGAATCCCTATGCCTATGACGAGGGGAGCAAATTCTACTGGATCAGGCCCGGTGCGGTCGGCGGCAAGTCGCTGATCTGGGGGCGCTGGTCGTTCCGCTGGAGCCCGGACGACTTCCTGGCGAACAAGCGCGAGGGCGTCGCGGCCGACTGGCCGATCCGGTATGAGGATGTCGAGCCCTGGTATGCCTATGTCGAGAAATATATCGGCGTGTCCGGCTCGCGCGAGAACCTGCCCTATCTGCCCGACAGCGAGTTTCAGCCGCCGATCCCGATGAACGTCGCGGAGAAATGGCTGAAGGAGCGGCTGGAGGGCCAGTTTCCGGGCCGCAAGCTGATCAACACCCGCCTGTCCAACATGACCGAGGACAAGCCCGACCAGAACCGCACCAAATGCCAGTTCCGCAACCAGTGCGGCAATGGCTGTTCCTTCGGCGCCTATTTTTCGACTCAGGCGGTAACCTTACCGGCGGCGCGCGCGACCGGGCGGCTGACGCTGCAGTCCGATGCGGTGGTGACCGGCATCGACTATGATGCGGCCAGAAAGAAGGTGACCGGCGTCCGCTATATCGATGCCAAGACGGGTCAGGCGATGCAGGCGACCGCGAACCTGGTGTTCGTCTGCGCATCGTCGATGGCGTCGGTCCAGATCCTGATGAACTCACGCGCAGCCGGTTCGGAGCGTAGCCATTTCGATTCGAGCGGGACGCTCGGCCGTTACGTCATGGACCATATCTTCCGCGTCGGCGTGTCGGGCGAGATTCCCGGCATGGACGACCTGATCGAATATGGCCGGCGGCCGGGCGGGGTCTATGTCCCGCGCTTCCGCAATCTGAAGGGCGACGAGGGCCTGGGCTTCAAGCGCGGCTATGGCTATCAGGGATCGGCCTATCGCAACGCCGCCAAGCCGGTCGGCTTCGGTGCCGAGATGAAGCATGGCATGCGCCGCTATGGCCCGTGGCAGTTCAGCATGGGCGCGTTCGGCGAGTGTCTGCCCTATGAGGACAATCGCGTCTCGCTGCACCCGAGCAAGGTCGACCGCTTCGGCGTGCCGCTGATGAAGTTCGACGTCACCTTCCGCGACAATGAGCTGAAGATGATGGCGGACGCGCGGCGCGAGGGCGAGGCGATGCTGCGCGCGGCGGGGATGAAGAACGTCACCAGCGGCGAGCAGGAGCATATTCCCGGCGACGCGATCCACGAAATGGGCGGCGCGCGCATGGGCGCGGACCCGCGCACCTCGGTGCTCAACAAATGGAGCCAGGCGCATGACGCCTCCAACCTGTTCGTCACCGATGGTGCGCAGATGGCCTCGATCTCGTGCGTGAACCCCTCGCTGACCTTCATGGCGCTGACCGCGCGGGCGGTCGATCATGCGGTCAAGGGGCTGAAGGCGGGCGCGGTCTGACGCACCGGGTTCCCCGGTTCATGGCGGGCACTGGCCGGTGACGGAAAAGCCCGTTACCGTCATGCCGGTCATGACCATGCGCAAGCCCGAGGGAGTCACGATCCGCGCGGTCGGCGAACGCGCCGGCGTGTCGGCGATGACCGTGTCCAACGTCATCAACGGCACCGGCAAAGTCGGGCCGGCGACACGCGCGGCCGTGCTCGCCGCCGTCGAGGAACTGGGGTACCGCCCCAATATCGCCGCGCGCCGGCTGGCTAAGGCACGTGCGACGACGCTGGGGCTGATCTATAGCGACCGGAGGACGCCTTTCATCGAATCCGTCTTGCTGGGCGCCCTGCGCGCGACCAATGCGCGCGGCCTGCAATTCATCGCCCAGGCCGAGGAGGGGCTGACCCGCGAAGCGGCCGAGGCGGCGGTGCGCGCGCTGGTGCAGAGCGGCGCGGCGGGCGTGTTGCTGGTGCCCCCCTTCGCCGAACTGCTCAGCGGGTCGGGGTTGTTCGAGCAACTGGGCGTCGCGGCGGCGGCGATCGCGACGGGCCATGCCCTGCCGGACATTTCGACGGTGCGGATCGACAATCGGACGGCGATGGCGGCGCTGACCCGGCATGTCGCGGGGCAGGGGCATCGTCGGATCGGTTTTGTCGCGGGGCTGGCGCGCTTCTCGGTGGCGGACGAGCGGCTGGCGGGCTTTCGCGACGGGCTGGTGGCGAGCGGCTTGGCCATCGATCCGACGCTGGAGATACGCGGCGAGTTCGAACCGGCCAGCGGCGCGGCGGCGGCGCGCGTTCTGCTGTCGCGCCCCGACCGCCCGAGCGCGATCCTGTGCAGCAGCGACGACATGGCCGCCGGGCTGATCGGCGAAGCGCATCGCATGGGGCTGTCCCTGCCACGCGATCTGGCGGTCACCGGCTTCGACGACACCGCGATCGCAGCGCGGCTCTGGCCGCCCTTGACTGTCATCCGCCAGCCGGTGGGCGACATGGCCTTCCGCGCGGTCGAGCAGGTACTGACGTCGCTACGGTCACGCGCGGTGGAGGACCGGGTGGTGCCGCATGAACTGGTCGTGCGGGAGTCGGTGGGGCGGGGATAGCGAGCGGGCCGCCTGTTTGCCGAGCCCGATCTGGCCTGACTTTAGGCCCCAAACACAGCCGCGACATGGCAAACGGCTTGTGTAACGAGAACTCCGACCGCGAACCACCCGACACTCGCGGTGTTGTTCAGATCGGGCAAAAACATCTTGGCCCTCCATCGGCAAAATAGGCTTCCGCCGGCAATCAGGACCAAGCCTGTGAGCCAGCCGGTCGATAGAAAGCCAGGCAAGGGTAAGGTTTTTAGGCCTGCGTAACTCATGATGATCAGGCCAGCCAGGATGGCGAGGCTCATCATCTTATTTGACCGACGATGCGGGAATCCCTCTGAGCGCAAGTTCATTCAATATTCTCCCCGCATAGAAGCTATAATAATCTTTAGATTGCCCGGAAAATTGATTGAGAAGCGCTGCGCCAAACGCCAGCGCGGGATGATTTTTGAGAAGTGCGGCAACGCCGACACCCGCTACCGCGTCACCGGTTCGATCACCAGGTATAGCGGATAAATCGGCAATTTGCTAAAGTTCGCGCCAATAGGTCTTGTTTTCAGGAGTCGATAGACAAGCAGAATATGCGAATGGCTTTTCAAAAATGTCGCGAGAAAGCGATATGATTTTGGCGCGAATGGCGATGCGTTCCGCTAATTTTACGAAAGCCGCAAGATCTTGATGCCAGCGGTTCGAATATAGGTCGAAGGATAGGGGGCTGTGCAACGGCTTGGGGCGTCCCTTGGCCTTCGACTTCGCTCAGGCTGAACGGGGGCGGGTAATTGCCGAATGGAGAGTGTGTCTTGAAAAGCTTGATGAGAGCGCTTGTCACAAATGAATTTCATTCCTCCCCTGCAAGGGGAGGGGGACCATGCGCAGCATGGTGGAGGGGTGTCGCCGGCTGAGAGGAAGGCCTTACCTTGCCAGCGGCGACACCCCTCCGTCAGGCCTTCGGCCTGCCACCTCCCCTTACAGAGGAGGAATATGGACGGCGTTAGCGTCGTTCAGCCTTCACCCGGTCCGCCCATATTCCGCGACCAGCGCCACCTCCTCGGCATCGCCCAGCACCACGCCGACGCGCTGGTGCAGGCCGATGGGCGCCACGTCCATGATCGGTTCCGCGCCGTCGATCGATGCGCCGCCCGCCTGGTCGATCAGGACGCTCATCGGATTGGCCGCATAGAGCAGGCGCAGCTTGGCCTTGCCTGCCTCGCGATGGTCGCCGGGATAGAGGACCACGCCGCCGCGCTTCAGGATGCGGTGGATGTCCGCCACCATCGAGGCGGTCCAGCGCATGTTGTAATCCTCGCCCAGCGGCCCCTCGGTGCCGAGGATGCGCTCCTCGATATAGCGGGCGATACCGGGCGACCATTGGCGGCGGCGCGCCATGTTGATCGCGAATTCGCGATTGCCCGACGGTATCCGCATCGGCCCGTCGGTCAGCCGCCACGACCCGATCTCGCGGTCGAGCGTGAATTCATAGACGCCGTCGCCGACCGTCAGCACCAGCAGCGTCTGCGGCCCGTAGATCGCATAGCCCGCCGCCACCTGCGCGCGGCCCGATTGCAGGAAATCCGCCTCGGTCACCTCGCGGCCGGCGCAGTCCTCGGGCGCGCGCAGGACCGAGAAGATGGTACCGACCGACAGGTCGACATCGACATTGCTCGACCCGTCGATGGGATCGAACAGCAGCAGATATTCGCCCTTGGGATAGCGATTGGGGATGCGGTGGATCGTCTCCATCTCCTCCGACGCCATCGCGGCCAGGTGCCCGCCCCATTCATTGGCGTCGAGCAGCAGGTCGTTGGCGATCACGTCCAGCTTCTTCTGGACCTCGCCCTGCACATTCTCGCTGCCGAGCGACCCCAGCACATCGCCCAGCGCGCCCTTGGAGATCGCCTGGTTCACCGCCTTGCACGCGCGCGCGACGGTCTCGATCAGCAGGCGGAGTTCGGGGGGGCAGGTCTCTTCGGATCGGCGTTGCTGCTCGATCAGAAACCGGGTCAGCGTGGTCTGGCGCGGGGTGGGCATCGTCGGAAGGCTCCGGGAAAGGACGGCGACGATCGACCCCGCGGTCTCCCTCCCGCCGGGCCGAACCATGGTGGCGGATGGTCCTTGCCCGTGCCCGGCGGCGTGCGCAACCATGGGTTAAGCAATGGAGGCGCTTTATCGGGACGTAGCAAATCTGTTATATCCTATGGCGACGATGGGATATGATGAGGCTCGGAGGACCATGATGTCGAGCAGGCCGTTCATCGCAGACCAGCACAGCCCCGCCACCGGGTCGGCGGGGATCGACGGTATCGTCTCCGCGCTGCGCATCGCGCGCCAGTCGTGGCGCGCGCGGCAGGATGCGGGGCGCGATGTCGAACGCTTTCCGTCTCGCTCGGGCGTCGAGGATGTCGTCGCGCTGATCGCCGCCGCGCTCTATCCCCGCCGGCTGGGCCATTTTCGGGGAAGCGCGGCCGAGGAGGATCGCTTCGTCGCGGCGAAACTGCTTGCCGGGCTGACCGCGCTGGAACGGGAAATCGGCGCGGAGCTGGCCTATTGGCAGAAGGATGCGGATGCGACCTTCCCGCCCGAACAGGCCGCGCTGATCGCCCGGCTGTTCGGCGCGACGCTGCCGCGCATCCGCGATCTGGTCGACAGCGATGTCGAGGCCGCCTTCCTGGCCGATCCGGCGGCGCAGAGCGTCGACGAGATCCTGCTCTGCTATCCCGGCGCGGTCGCCAGCCTGCATCATCGTATCGCGCATGAGCTGAACGCGCTGGGCGCACCCATCGTCGCGCGGATCATGTCCGAACTCGCCAATGAGCGGACCGGGATCGACATCCATCCGGGCGCGACGATCGGCCGGCATTTCTTCGTCGATCACGGCACCGGCGTCGTCCGCGGCGAGACCGCGATCATCGGCGAGCGGGTGCGCGTCTATCAGCATGTGACGCTGGGCGCGCGGTCGGCGCTGGGCACCGCGCCCCGATCGCCGCATGACCGTTTCGCGCGCCACCCGATCGTCGAGGACGATGTCATCATCTATGCCGGCGCGACCATTCTTGGCCGGGTGACGATCGGTGCGCGGTCGGTGATAGGCGGCAATGTCTGGCTGCTGGCCGATGTCGAGCCCGACAGCGTCCTGGTGCAGCCCGAGGCTCGGGCGCTCCCCCGTGCCGATGCGCGGGCGCTGCGCCAGGAACTGGAGACGACCGCATGACCGCCGCGCGCAAGCCCGTCATCGGCCTGATGTGCGGCAACGAGATCGCCGGCCGCCCGATCCAGGCGGTAGCGACGCGTTTCATCGAACCACTGGTCAAACTGTGCGGCGCCAATGTCGTGATCGTGCCCGCCGTGCGCGAGGCAGTCGATCCCGCCAGCATGGCCGACATGCTCGACGGGCTGTTGCTGACCGGTGGCCGCTCGCATGTCGCCCCGGCGCAATATGGCGACACCGATGCCGCAGCGCCGTGCGTCAGCGACCCCGAGCGCGATGCCGTCGCGCTGTCGCTGGGCGGCAAGATGATCGAGCGTGGCAAGCCCGTCTATGGCATCTGCCGGGGAATGCAGGAGATCAACGTGCTGTTCGGTGGCTCGCTAACCTGCCTGGGGGGCCTGCCGCGCCATCATCGCGGGTCGTGGGACGAGGATTACGAGTCGCTGTTCGGCCATCATCACCCCGTCGACCTCACCCCCGGTGGCCGGCTGGCGGGGCAGGGCGGGTATCGCCGGGTCGAGGTGAATTCGGTGCATCAGCAGGGGATCGACCGGCTCGGCTATGGCCTGGTGGTCGAGGCGCGCGACAGCGAGGACGGGTTGATCGAGGGGTTTCGCGCGCCGGGCTGCGGCGCCGATGTGCTGGCGGTGCAATGGCATCCCGAATGGGACGTCGCGCATTGCCGGGTCGCCCGGCGCTTCTTCTCGCTGCTCGGCGAGTCCGCGCGCGGCCATGCATGAGAAAGTGCGCGATCATATTTGCAAGTGACAGCGTGGCAGCTGCCCCGATAAGGAGGACGGGTAACGGGGCGCGACCGGCGCCCGCGATCCGAGGAGTCCGAATCGATGAAGCTGCTTCGTTATGGTCAACCGGGACAGGAACGCGCAGGGCTTCTCGATGCCGATGGCCGAATCCGTGCGCTGCCCGAGGCGCTGGGTGACCTGACCGGCGCGCGGCTGTCGCCCGAGGGCCTGGCCGAGATCGCCGCGCTCGATCCCGCCAGCCTGCCGGTTGTCGAGGGCGAGCCGCGTCTGGGTTCGTGCATCCCCCGGCCGGGCAAGTTCGTCTGTATCGGCCTGAACTACCGCGATCATGCCGCAGAGAGCAATCTGCCGATCCCGGCCGAACCCGTCGTCTTCGGCAAATGGTCGAGCGCGATCGTCGGCCCCAATGACAATGTCAAAATTCCGCGGGGCTCGAAAAAGACCGATTAAAAAATCGAACTAAACGTCATGATCGGCACCCGCG
>SXGS01289897.1_pt1 | contig 11929 bp, 9 predicted proteins | sample 3174681 | NCBI WGS metagenome assembly SXGS01 (sample SAMN11356861, study PRJNA531348) | freshwater metagenome | isolation source: freshwater sample F1-80 | place: China: Fuxian Lake, Yuxi | collected 2017-12-25 | reverse complement strand
TCTTCTGCTCAATAAAGCCTACAATGGAGGCACGCAACGGCAGCAGGTTCACGCGCTGGCAGACGACATCGCCAAGGCGCTGACCAAGCTGCCCGGCATCGCCCAAACCAAGATCGCCTTCAAGGCCGAGAAGGGCCGGGCCTCGAGCGAGATTTACCTGGCGGACTACGACGGCCACGGTTCCCAGGCCGTGACGACGGACGGCTCCATCGTCGCCGGCCCCGCCTGGCGCGGCACCAGCGCGCTGCTTTACTCCACTTACAAACTCGGCGGACCGCATATCTTCTCGCACAACCTCGGCACCGGCGCGCGGTCGCCCGTCGCCCGGCATCCTGGTGGGAACTACAGCCCCGCTGTCTCTGCGGACGGCACTCGCGTGGCCATGATTCTCAGCAAGGGCGGCAGCCCCGACCTTTACGTGGCCAACATCGACGGCAGCGGCCTCAAGCAACTCACCAAGACCCGCGAGGCAGAATTCACTCCCTGCTGGTCGCCGGACGGACGGACCATCTGCTTCGGTTCACGCGAAAGCGGGGCCACGCGCCTCATGACCATTTCGTCCTCCGGCGGCACCGCGCGGCAGCTCCCGACCATCGGCGCGCCCAGCCCGACGGAGCCGGATTGGTCGCCGGACGGCAAGTGGATTGCCTTCACGTCGCAAGCCGGGCGGTTCTTCAACATCTGTATCGTGGACGCCAAGGGTGGCGACGCCGTGGTGCTCGTCGATGGGGAAGACCCTTCGTGGGCGCCGAATTCGCGCACTCTGATGTTCTGCCGCGGGCGCGACCACGCGAAACAGTTGTCTTTGCTTGACGTGCCCACCAAGCAGGTCAAAACTCTCGGCCGAATTTTGGAGAGCAACTCGCAGCCGAGTTGGGCAAAGTGACCGAAATGCACAAACCGCTCTCCGCACCGCTCGACACCAAATGAAACTCGCTACGTCCGTCCACATCCTCGCCGTCACCCTGACGCTCACCGCCCTCACCGGCTGCCGCAAAGGCCTCGATAAGACCACCCACATTCCCGGGCAAAAGATTTCCAACATCGCCGACACCAATCCCATGCCTCCGCGCGATCTCGGTCCCGGAACCGGCTTGGGCACCGGCAACATTGGCGGAAACAACAACCCCGGTGGCAACAACGGCGTGACCGGAGTCCCGGCTGTCTTCGACGCCGGCAAAGATGTCGGCATCGCCGCGGCCGACGGTTCCAACTTCGACGGCTGGAAGGAAAACCGGGACGAGTTCTCCGCGCAGACGGTCTATTTCGACTTCGACAAATCGACGATCAACGCCGGTGAAGTGAAGAAGCTCGAAGAAGTCGCCGCCCGGATGAAAAGCAGCTTTCAAGGCAAGGCCCTCCGCATCGAAGGTCACTGCGATGAGCGCGGCACCGAAGAGTACAACCGCGCCCTCGGCGATCGCCGCGCGCTCTCCGTCCGCGAGAAGCTCGTGCAGCTCGGTCTCGACCCCAAGATGGTGCCCACGATCACCTTCGGCGAAGAAAAGCCCGCTGACGCCGGCCACGACGACGCGGCCTTCAAGAAGAACCGCCGCGCCGAGCTGATCCTCCTCTCGCCTCCGTGATCCGCGGCTCCCGGTCTTGAACCGCCCCTGCGCCGCCCAGCCGAAGCCCGGCCCAACAGCCAGTAAAGCCCCTTTACAACGGCACTCCGGGACGTAGGCTGGGCACAATCGTTGATCAATTGCTGACGCACTATTTATGAACACGCCACTACTCGCGATGCTCGGCTGGCCGGAAATCATCGGCATCCTCGTCATCGTCCTTGTCCTCTTCGGAGCGAAGAAGGTCCCGGAACTCATGCGCGGCATGGGTCATGGCATCAAGGAATTCAAGAAGGCGACGCGTGATGTGCAGGACGAAGTCCAGCGCGCCATTGATGAAGAGCCGGCGAACCCGCCCCCGCAGCCCCGCAAGGTGGCGCAGGCCGGCGAATCCGCGCCCAAGAACTCCTAGCGGCGAGCCTGCACCACCGTCATGGAATCAGAACAGGAGGGCCTGCCTCCTGAGCATCATCTCACTCCCGTCGAAGAAGAGGGCGGTGGTCCGGTCAAAAGCTTCCTCGAACACCTTGAGGATCTCCGCTGGACGCTGCTCAAGTGTACCGCGGCGATCCTCCTCTCCATGTTTGTCTGCCTCGTCGCGGGCAACCATGTCATTAAGGTGCTCACTTGGCCGCTGACCAAGGCCGAGCAATTCCGCGTCAACCGCGACCAGTCGATTCCCATCCACATGGGCACCAGTGTGGTCGCCCGCGTCTCCCTGTCCGACATCGGCGGGGATTGGGGGACCAACGCGCCGCGTTCCTTCAAGCTCGTGCCGTCTCTTCAGGGCACCAATGCGTTCCTGAAACTCGAGCCTGACCTTCAGCCTTGGACGCCGCCGGAGAAGGCCATGGTCAGCCTGATCAGCCTCGGGCCGTTGAGCGGCATCATGGTGGCGATGAAGCTGGCCCTCTACGGCGGGCTCGTGCTCGCAGCGCCGTTCATCCTCTACTTCGTCGGGCAATTCGTCCTGCCTGCGCTGCACCTGCACGAGAAGAAGCTCCTCTACCAGATCGTTTCCTTTGGCAGCGTGCTCTTCTTCATGGGCGTGGCTTTCTGTTACTTCGTCATCACCGCCATTGCCCTCAGCGCGGCCGTCCAGTTCTCCGAATGGCTCGGCTTCGGCTCCGAGCAATGGCAGGCCGAGGAATACATCAGCTTCATGTGCAAATTCATGCTCATCACCGGACTGAGCTTCGAGCTCCCCGTGGTGATCCTGACCATCGTGAAGATTGGCCTCCTCGACTACGAAAAGCTCAGTCGCTTCCGGTCCTACTGGGTGGTGATCTCGCTGGTCATCTCCGCATTCGTCACGCCGTCCGGCGATCCGTTCACCATGGTGATCATGGCTGCGCCGCTGTGGGTTCTCTACGAGATCAGCACCTGGATTGCCTGGTATTGGGAACGCCGCGATCGCAAGCGCACCCCAGCCGCGAGCTGAGAATCCCAACTGCGGTGAAATACCCACCGCGGTTTTCGGTTCACCATGCTGCGGCTGGTGCTCCGCACGCAGCCGCGTTCCACAATTAGAACCGCTGGCGACCTGGCGACTTGGCGACCGGCATTGATTTTCCGCCGCCGGAACGGTTAGCTCGCCGCTGCATGCAGACCACTTCTGGATTCACCGGTCATGTCGAATTCTCCACCGGCTTCGCGTCGCGCCCGGAGATCAGCCATGTGCTCTTCGACTTCGACGGCACGCTTTCGATCATCCGCGAAGGCTGGCCGGATGTCATGGTGCCGATGTTCGTCGAGATGCTTCCCGCGCTGCCCGGCGAGACCGATGCGCAACGCCGGCAATTGTGTCTGGACGACATCATGCGCCTCAACGGCAAGCAGACGATCTACCAGATGATCCAGCTCGCCGACCGCATCAAGGAACGTGGCGGCGTTTCGCGCGAACCGCTTTGGTACAAGCACGAGTATCTGCGGCGGCTGGACGAGCGCATCGCCGTTCGCAAGGCCGCCATCCGTTCCGGGGCTGGCGCGCGCGAGAACCTGTTGGTGCATGGCACGCGGCTGTTGTTGGATTCGCTTCAGCGGCGCGGGCTGAACCTCTATCTCGCCAGCGGAACGGACGAAGTTTTTGTGAAGGAGGAGGCGGGGTTGTTGGATGTCGCGCGCTACTTCGGCCCGCACATTTACGGCGCGCAGGACAACTACCAGAGTTTCTCCAAGAAGATGGTCATCGAACGCATCTTGCGCGAGAACGGCATCCCCGGCGAACGGCTGCTGGCCTTCGGCGACGGCTACGTGGAGATCCAGAACACCAAGGAAGCTGGCGGGCTCGCGGTGGCCGTGGCGAGCGATGAGGCGAACAACGGTTCCGGCCGCGTGGACGAATGGAAACGCGAACGCCTGCTGGGCGTCGGCGCGGACGTGGTGGTGGCGGATTACCGCGATGCCGAGGCGTTGTTGGATCGGTTGACGGGGAAGTAGGCTGGCGCAGTCAACGCGGCTGTGGGATTTTCCCGCAGCCAGTCGGAGAAGCGCGGCAGCGGAAACGTGAGCAGCGCTTGCAGCTTGCGGCAGTCCAGCGTCGTGTCCGGCGCGCGGGCGGGGCCGCGATAATCCTTCAGGGAGGTCGGTGTCATGCGCGGGTTCAAGTGGGTCCATCGCGCGGCCAGCAGTTCGCCAATTTCCCAGCGCGACAACCGTTCCGCGCCCGCGAGGTGATGGATCCCCGGCCGGTTCAGCAGCGCGAGTTCCCACAGCGCGCGTGCTGTCACGGGAGCGGGCAGCGGATTGCGGAACTCGTCGGTGAACAGGTTCAACGTTTGCCCGCGTTCCCATGCGCGGCGCATGTCCTCGGTGAAGCTCTTGTCGCCGCGCGGCGACGCACCGGCGTTGAGTGAGAGCCGCACAACGGTGTGGAGCGGGTTCGCGAGCACAGCAGATTCGGCCCGCGTCTTCGTCGCCGCGTAGGGGTTCAACGGCCCGACGACATCCGTCTCCGTGTAGCTGCCTTTGCGGCCATCGAAGACGAGGTCGGTGGACAGGAAGACAAACGGAATGCCTGCGCTCAATTCGCCCAGCACCCGGGTCGCGTGGACGTTGACGCGCTCGGCCAACGCGGGGTTCTCCTCGCAGTCGGCGATGCGGCTCATCGCGGCGCAGTGAAGGACAAGAGAGGGACGTTCCTGGGCGAAGAGCCGGCGCACGGCGTTAGCGTCGGTCAGGTCGAGATCGGCGCGCGTCAGCGGGCGCACGTGGAAGCCCGGCGCGAACGCAGCGGCGGTTTGAACGAGGTGGCTGCCAATCAATCCGCCGGCACCGGTGATCCAGGCAAGCGGCAGGCTCATGGCGGCGGATGCGCGGTCAGTCGATCAACCGCTTGGTGATGTCACCGTAGGCGTCGATGCGACGGTCGCGCAGGAAGGGCCAGTGCGTGCGGGTCACGTCCACCTTCGCGAGATCGATGGGAACGATCATCACCTCTTCCTTGTCCGCGCTGGCCTTGGCGAGAATTTGCCCCGAGGTGCCCGCGACGAAGCTTTGGCCCCAGAATTCCAGCCCGTCGCCGCCGATGGGTTGTTCAAGGCCGATGCGGTTCACGGATGCGACGTAGCAGCCGTTGGCGACGGCGTGGCTGCGTTGGATGAGTTCCCACGCCCCGTGCTGGTTGGTGCCGTATTCGGCCTTCTCCTTCGGATGCCAGCCGATGGCGGTCGGATAGAAGAGAATCTCCGCTCCCTGCATCGCGGTGAGGCGCGCGCCTGCGGGATACCACTGGTCCCAGCAGATGAGCACGCCAATACGGCCGAACTTCGTCTGCCACGCCTTGAAGCCGAGATCGCCTGGAGTGAAATAAAACTTCTCGTAGAACAACGGGTCATCCGGGATGTGCATCTTGCGGTAGCTGCCCAGCAGCGAACCGTCCGCGTCGATGATGACGGCGGTGTTGTGGTAGAGGCCCGAGGCGCGCTTCTCGAAAAGCGACGCGATGATCACGACGCCGTGTTTCTTCGCGAGTTTCTGGAAGGCGGCGGTGCTGGGGCCGGGGATGGGCTCCGCGAGCTTGAAGTAATCGTGATCCTCACACTGGCAGAAGTATTGCGAGCGGAAGAGTTCCTGCGTGCAAATGATCTGCGCGCCCTGCTTCGCGGCGCGTTCCGTGAGCGCTAGGGTCTTGGCGAGGTTGGCCTTCGGATCGGCGGAGCAGGCGTGCTGGAGCAGGCCCAGCTTCACCACGGAGGATGAGGACTTCATTTCTTGTTCTTGCTGGCGGCTTTGACCTGGGCGGCGTCTTCGAGCAGTTGCGTGCTCCCCTTCGCGTCCTGCCCGCTGAGCTTGGCGCTGTGGCCGAAGAGTTCGCGGATCATCTTGCCGAGCGTCTCGTTCGTCGGGCCGTAGCCGGAGTGATAGATGTAATGCTCCAGTTCATAGAGCATCTCGTCCGCAGAGCTGTAACGCTTGTTCAAATCGCGCGACAGGGCCTTCTGCAGGATCTCGTTCAGGCGGTCATCGATGCGTCCATCGAGCGTGCGGAAGTCCGGGATGGGCATCGTCATCACCATCTTGCGGGATTCCTCGGGCGACGCGCCTTTGAAGATATTGTGCCCGAGCAGCAGGTGTTGCAGCACGACGCCGACGGAGAAGAGATCTGAGCGCTTGTCAGTGATCTGGAAGTTCGCCTGCTCGGGGCTCATGTAGTCGGCCTTGCCGGCGACGACCTCGCCCTCGTTGTCGATCAGGAAACCGCGCGCCTTGGCGATGCCGAAGTCCGTCAGCTTCACGTCGCCTTCGAACGCGACCATGATGTTCTTGAAGCTCACGTCACGGTGGACGATGCCCAGCGGCTTCCCGTCCTTGTCGCACTTGGCGTGCGCGTAGGCCAGCCCGCGGCAGACGCGGCTGGTGATGAAGACGGCGACATCGACCGGCAGGATGCGGTTCTTGTCGCGCATCTGATCGGCGAACTGCTCGAGATTCACTCCGCGAATCAATTCCATCGCGATGTAGTAAATACCCTTGGCCTCGCCGAGGTGATACGTCTGGACGATGTTTGTGTGGATGAGGTCGGCGACGAGCTTGGCCTCGCCGATGAAATTCTCGATGAACTGTTTCTGGCTGGCGTAGCTCTGGCGGACGACCTTGATGGCGACGCGCTTGACGAAGTTCCGCGCGCCATGCTGCTCGGCCTCGTAAATGATTCCCATGCCGCCTTCGAAAAGCTTGCGGACAATTTCGTAACGCAGCTCGCTGTGAATGGTGAAGAGTGAGGCCATCGCGGCGATGTTCAAAAATTGCGCGGGCAAGTCAAGCTTGGGCGGCCTTTTTGGCGGGGCAGACGCTTACGAATCGCCGCGAACGAACTCTCTCGTCCTCCGGTGCGGAGCGAACGGCCTGTAGTGAGGTCATTGCGGGGTTCTGGTTTGGTGCGTGTTTCGGCAGCCGAAACGGGATCGATACGGGCCACTGATCTCCTGACCGGCTCACTTGCCCCGTTGCCAAAGCCGTTTCGCACCGCCTAATGTCCGCGCATGAACTCGAACTGGTTTGCGGTCTTTGTGCTGCTGGCGTTTGGTCTCTCGCCCGTCCACGGCCAGTCGCCTGATGATCGTTATGTCCATGCTTACAACCTCATCCAGGAGGCGGATCGGCTGGCTGACTCCGGCCAGTCCCGGGTCGCAGTGACGAAGTATTTGGAAGCTCAGGTGTCGGTGAAGGACTTGCAGGCGCAGCATCCGGATTGGAATGCGCCGCTCGTGGCCTACCGGCTCAAATACATTTCGAACCGCATCGAGCCACTCACCCGCAAGGCGGATGCTGCGAAGGAGCCGTTGCCGCCGTCGCCAGCCGAAACGGCTGCCGCGCGGGCGGCCCGGGAGTTGGAGGCGTTGCAGGATCAGATCTCGAGGTTGAACAACCAGAACTCGCTGCTTCAGGCGAAGCTTCGGGAGGCGTTGAAGGTTCAGCCCGCCGCCATGGACCCGCGCGAACTCACCCGCGCCGAGCAACGCATCGCCGCGCTGCAAAAAGAGCGCGACCTGCTGGCGGTGACCGTCGAGCAATCGCGTCCCAAGGCCGGTGCCAACGCCGCCGAAGCGGTGGTGACGCAGGGCGCAGTGGTGAGTGTCTTGCAGAAGCAGAACGAGGAATTGCAGAAACAAATTGCGGACCTCGCCGCGCGCCTGAAGACCGTTCCGGGTGCCAGCGCCGAGGAGACGTTGCGCCTTAAGGAAAGCCTCGCCGCGCTTGAGGCGAGCAATCGCGTGATGAAGGAGGAACAGATCGCGATGGAAAGCCGGCTGACGGACTTCGTCCGGCAACACGGCAACGCCGGAGCGCGCGGCGCGGAGTTGGAGAAACAGCTCGCCGAGGCGCGCGAAGCCGCTCGCACCGCCAAGGAGGAACGCGACGCCATCGTGGCGAAGCTGAATCAGGTCACTCGCGATCTCACGGATCGGGACTCGCGGATTCGCTCCACCGCCACGCTCGAACTGGAGCGGGAGTTGGAGGCCATCCGCGCGAAGCTGAAAATCTTCGAGGCGAAGAAGGTGCCGTTCACTTCCGAGGAACTGGCGTTGTTCAAACAGGCACCGCTCAAGGTCGCGACGGCCGAGACGAATCTCCCGATGACCGCGCCGAAGCTCACGCTCGGCAATTCCGCGCCAGCTCCGGCGCTCACTCCGCCCGCAGCCTCCACCCCGCCGCCCACGCAGATCGCAGATGCCTTGCGCGCGGTGGATACCGGGCGGTTCGACGAGGCGGAGCGGAAATACCGCGAACTGCTGGCCGCCGACCCGAAGAACGTGAACCTCATGAACAACCTCGCCGCGACGTTGATGGATCAGGACAAGGTGGCTGACGCCGAGGCGACGTTGAAAGCCGCGCTTGCCGTGGACGCGCAGGACGCCGTGAGCCTCTACTTCATGGGCGGGCTGAAGATTCGGCAGGAGAAGTTCGACGAGGCGTTTGATTTCCTGAGCCGCTCCGCCGCCATCGACCCGAACAAGCCCAATACGCACTTCCTGCTCGGACAGGCGCTCATCCAGCAGGGGAATCGGGGCCCTGCGGAATCGGCCTTGCGCAAGGCCATCCAGCTCAAGCCCGGCTGGGGCGACCCGCACTACCTGCTGGCCGTCCTCTACGCCACGCAGGAAGGCGACACGCTCGGGCTGGCCAGATATCACTACAAACAGGCGATCTCCGGGGGCGTGGCCCGTAACGCGGAGCTGGAACACATGATGGACAAGAAGCCCGCCGGCAACGCGCCGCGCTGAACCTGACGGGGACGGGTTTGGGCGGGTGGGATGGAGGATCGTCCCCGGCATCAGCACCTTGGAACTACCGAGGCCAACCTTCGGGGTTTTCGGGGTTGCACGCCCTGTTGCCGGTCTGTGAACAAGGGTTTTGAAAGGAGAACGGGATTGCTTTTCGCGTCCTGCAATGATTCACTCAGCAGCGTTCCACAAGTTCAATTCGAAATCACTGCTGTCCTTCGCGTCTGTCTGGAAGGCTGGTAGCGAGAACGTCTCGAACTTGCCGGAATACATACAGACAGACAGCCGATGAAGTTTATCGTCCTTCAACCGTGCGTACTCGCGGGTGATTCGCGTCAAGGTCGCGAACGCCTGCCGTTTCATTTCCTCCCGCTCCCTGCAGGCGGAGGCAATGTGCGTTGTATGCGTGAAAATGGCCGTTCGCTCCCTCAGTTGTCGGCAATAGCAAACAATCCGTAACAAACACACGATTCAAAATGAAAACCCAAAAACTGAAGAGGTTCTTCCAGGCGAGCGGTTTCGCCTCGGTTGCAGCCGCCTTCGCCATGTTCGCGCCCACAGCGGGGGCGGACCCCATCATCACCAGCGTCGTCGAGACTGGCGGCGACAATGATGCCAACGACACCGTAATGGCCAAGTGGACCGGCCAGACGTGGAGTGACCACGCCAACAATGAACCCATCATTGGGTTGCTGACTGGCCAGCCCTACACCGTCGGTCTGTTCGGAAGCCAGACTCCGGCCTTTGTCGACCGAAGCCATCGTTACCTTGACGGTAATGCTGCTACTCCGGCTGTCGCGCTCGGATTGCCTGCCTACCTGATTGGTGGCGAAGTGGTCATGTCCGGCAACGACAATCGCGACAACGGTACCTACACTCTCGACGTAACGATCTCCCGCAAGGCGAACGTTTACATGCTCATCGACAACCGTCTTCAAGATGACGACGGAGCCACGCCACCGACCTTCGGTCCGTCAAAGATGCAGTGGATCTTGGACGAAGGCTGGACTCCGGTTTCCACCGGCAACAATCGTGCTGGCAATCCTGCACTTCCGGACGAACTGCCCTTCGATGAGGGTGCGAACAACACCATTGAGCAGTACTATTCCGTTTACACGAAGGTGTTCACGGCGGGTACGTTCCAACTCAAGCAGGCGGATAACGCCGGCCGCAACATGTATGGCGTCGTCGTCACCTCCGCCAAGGAGCTCGACTTCGTCAACGTCGGCGCGAATCCGATCGGCACGATGACCGAAGACGTCGATGGCTACACCATTGTGGGTGGCGGCAACGACATCTGGGATGTGGAAGACAACTTTGCGTTTGGCTACAAGTATCAGGCGGGCGACTTCGACGTGAAGGTTCGCGTTGAATCGCTGTCGGCCAATGCGCGCTGGACGAAGGCGGGCCTGATGATCCGCGAGAACCTTGCGGAAGATTCCCGCATGGTGTTCATGCGCGTGTCGCCCCCGGACGTGCCGACGAGCAGCGGCGGCAACGGTGTGAATGACGTGAAGTTCATGTATCGCTCGGGTGCCGACGGCATCGGTGGCGACAGCGGCGGGCAGCATGAGGAGGGCGCGGTGCCTCCGCCGGCGTATCCCAATGCGTGGATCCGCCTGGTGCGCCAGGGCAGCGTGTTCATCGGCTACTCGGGCACTGACGGTGTGAACTGGACGGAAGTCAGCCGGACGGACACGGCCGGCGGTGACTGGCACGCCCCCAACGCGGGCGGCACGTTCGCCCACTCAGGCCTGATCGGCCTTGCAGTGAGCCGCCACAGCGGCGGCCCGACGGCCACAGCAGTATTCCGCGACTTGAAGTTTGAGAACGTCAGTGGGTTCACGCTTCTCCAGGCCTCCAGCCGGGGCAACCCCAATGCGGTTCTCGCTACCTTCAGCAGCCCGCTTGATCCGGGTGCGCTTTTGGGCGGGAATTTTGACGTTTCCGGTGGCGGTTCCGGTTTGATCATCGACAGCATCACTCCCGGTCCCCGCCCGAACACCTACTGGTTGAACATTAATCCTGGCACTCCGCTCGTTGAAGGCGTCACGTACAACGTGGACGCTTTCGGTGCCGTCGGCGGCGGCAACGCCCCGCTCAACACGCAGGACGTCTTCACGCACGGAGCTGGCTATGAAGCGCGGAAGATTCACGTCGGATTGAACAAGACGACGCGTGGTGGCGATCAGGTGGCGTTGGATCCGTCCACGACGTTCTACCGGAACGGCATCTTCAACGGCGCGGAAGCCCAGCCGAAGCTGGCCAGCAACACGGTGATGGAAGACTACGTGGCCAACAACGGCAGCAACGAGCGCTACAGCGCGCGTGTGTTCGGCCTGTTGAACGTGGCCGTCGCGGGCAACTACACCTTTGCGATCAGCTCGGACGACACGGGCAGCCTGTTCCTGAGCCCGGACGCGAGCCCGGCCAACAAGGTGCGCATTGCGCGTGAACCCACCTGGAACGGTGTGCGTGAGTTTGCCACCGGTGCCAACCAGGCCAGCCGTGGAGTTCCGGCGTCGAACATCTCCGCCCCGCAGACGGTGGCGGCGGGTCTGCACTACATCGAGATGATCTACGCCGAAGGCGGCGGCGGCAACAACGGCGCGGTGGCGTGGGCCCCGGCCGGCACGGCGATCCCCAACGGCGCGACGCCGATCTCCGAGAACGACTTCGCCCCCAGCCGCTACTTCAGCGGCATCTACAGCGGTGCGATGTTCATGAACCTCGGTCCGGTGAGCATCGTGGATCAGCCGGCCTCGCAGAGCATCATCGCGGGCAACCCGGTGACCTTCAGCGTTCGTTTGGACGGCACGCCGGAATACACCTTCCAGTGGAAGCGCAACGGCCAAAACATCATTGGCGCAACTGGCCCGAGCTACACGCTGCCGGTGACGCTGGCGTCGGATGACGGCGCGGTGTTCAGCTGCGCTGTGGCCAACGAGTTCAGCACGGCGGTGAGCGCGAATGCGACACTGACGGTGAACATCCCGGCGCCTCCGGTGCTGCTGAGCACGGTTCCCGAGCTGACGTTCAAGAACATCACGCTGACGTTTGACAAGCGCCTGCAGGCCTCCTCGGCGCAGAACGTGGCGAACTACGCGATGTCCGGCGGCGTGACGGTCGACGGTGCAG
>SXGS01033631.1_pt1 | contig 11929 bp, 6 predicted proteins | sample 3174681 | NCBI WGS metagenome assembly SXGS01 (sample SAMN11356861, study PRJNA531348) | freshwater metagenome | isolation source: freshwater sample F1-80 | place: China: Fuxian Lake, Yuxi | collected 2017-12-25 | reverse complement strand
TTCATTGGGTTGGGCAAGAATCGGAGGTGTGCGAACACGTATTACCGGTGTTCGTATCGATTGATCCTGTCCTATGTGAAGAAAACAGCGATACCAACTGAGTCCAAAAGAACATCGCTGAGCGTGAGCGGCGGCACGACAAAATCTTGCTTTCGAGGCAAACCAAATTAAGGTCAACGAAAGCGAGGCCGACGGGGCTCGAACCCGCAACCTCCGGATCGACAGTCCGGTGCTCTAACCAATTGAGCTACGGCCCCTTAGAAGGGTTTTTCTGAGGCACGCATGACCTGTTGGGAGGATCGGCCAAGTGCCATTACGACCGGATTATACGTTGGGCATCATTTGCTGCAAGGGCGTGAACTAATGATACCATCCAACACGAACAATTCCGGTGATTGCGACAAGACTTATCGAAACCACTGGAATAATCGGCTTTCAATGTGCCTGGAAATCGCTGGCAGCAAAATTGCTGTGCAAGGGGTGTGACCTACAGTGTATGTAGGAACCCGTGCCGCACTCCTGGTTCCGCCGCTTCTAAACACGCTTGCAATTTCTGGTTCCAAACAAGAGTTTGCTTCAGACAATTCGAGTTCGAGCCGCCCATATTTGGAAAGTCACCACAGTGGATATCCAAGCGATTCCCCAAACCGTAATTCGCTTTCTAGGGAAATTTCTTTCCAATACAACCAACCGGGTCAGTTGGCTGATCGAAAACATGGACTTGACCCAGTGGGGCATCGTAGCTGCCGTTTTCGTATTTTTGGGATTTCTCGCGCTCAAAAGTAAGTCGTAGACACTTTTGCTCATACCTTTTTCGCGCGGAACTGGTTAACATTTAGGGGCGTTTTGAGTTCTTGCCGCCCCTATCTCACCTCCAGTTACCCATGCCAGCATCTCCTAATTTTTCGGTCACGACTTGGTTGATTGTGATCATCGCCAGTATTGGCTTTCTATTCGACACTTACGAATTGTTGATGACCCCGCTGGTGGCCGCGCCGGCGATCGCCGAGTTGTTGAAAGTTCCGCTCAATAACCCGCAGGTGACGGATTGGGTTGGTCGATTGTTGTGGATCGCTGCCTTGTGTGGTGGCGTTTTTGGATTGTGGGGTGGTTGGCTGGTAGATCGCTTTGGTCGTAAGACTATTATGGCGGCCAGCATTTTCGTCTATTCTCTATCCCCGTTTTGCGCAGCGTACGCTCCTAATTTGGCAACATTTATTTTCTTTCGCAGCACGACGTTTATCGGTGTGTGCGTTGAATTTGTCGCTGCAATAACTTGGTTAGCGGAAGTATTTCCGGACAAAAAAGAAAAAGAAAAATGGCTTGGAATCACTCAGTCGTTCGCGTCGCTTGGCGGTGTTCTGGTGACAGCGGTCAGCATTTGGATCAGTCAGAGCATCGCTGATTTGCCGGGGTTCGGATTGCCTGCAGCTCCAGGCGGTGAGACTGCGGGTTCATGGCGTTATCTCTTGATGACAGGGATATTTCCGGCCCTGCCTATTGTGATACTATTGCCATTTGTTCCCGAGAGCCAGGTCTGGAAAGAACGCAAGGCTGCTGGCTTGCTTAAGCGGCCAAGTTTTGCCGCGCTATTCTCGCCAGAACTGCGCCGCGTAACGATCGTCACGGCGATCTTGTCTGCGTGCGCTTATGGAATTGCGTTTGGTGCGTTGCAGATTACTGTCGCGCGAGTAACGCCGGGCTTGCCGGACGTGAGTGAGCCTGCCGGCAAGCTGCGTCCGCTCAGCGTTGAAGCGCGGGCACTGAACCTCAAACTCAATACGACACCCCAAGACGATCCTCAACGAGCAGACATTCTGAAACAAATTAAAGCGAATGCCGGCGCTCAAAAACCCTACAACGAAGAAATCAAAGAGTATGCCGACAAGGTCCAGATCCATCAGGAAATGGGTGGATTGATCGGCCGGATTTTGCTGGCGGTGTTCGTCATCTGGGGTCTGAGTCGAGTTGTTTTGCTTAAGCTATTTCAGGTACCGCTGCTGGTGCTGTTGCCGTTGACGTACTTTTACTTAGTAGGTCAAGGTGGCAACTTGTTCTTGTGGATGTATGGCCTGTGCGGATTGATGACTGTCGCTCAGTTCAGTTACTTTGGCGAGTATTTGCCCAAGGTATTTCCGTTGCATTTGCGTGGAACCGGGGGCAGCTTCGCGACCAACGTGGGCGGTCGAATGATCGGCACTAGTATGGCTGTAGTCACGACCGCGTTTGTCGCTCCTATGCTGGCAGAGGCTCCCGATAAAATTACTCCGGTTGTAATTGCTCAGGCCGCAGGGATCGTGGGAACAACGATCGCAGTGATCGCCTTTTTCGTTGGCATGCTATTGCCGGAACCCAAGGCGGAGATTCAAGACTGAGGAAGTACGTCGTCGTATGAATCGGCCTGAACAGGTAACCGCCCAGAAGAACGAATACCGCTTGGCGCTGGACCTGCTATCCAGCCTCACCGATGCGCCCACTGCTGGTGCCATGCGGACTGCTGCGGTTCAAGCGATCATGCAACGCGTACCGCAATCACGCGTGGCTTGGTTAAGCCAGCATCTGCAGTCCTGGGAATTATCGGGCACCACCGCCGCGCTGGCGCAAATCCCCATCGAACTTGCCTCTACTGCGTGCGATCAAGGCACTGTGGTGCGCAGCGGCCTGTGGTCGGCGGCGCCGATTTCTGCCGGCAACGAAGCGGCCGAAGCGCTGCTCGTTAGTCCAGCCAACGCACTGGACGATAGCGAATTGGGGTTGCTCGCTGGCATCTTGCGGTTGTGCATGATGGTATTGCAAAAACAGGCATCATTAGGGGTGCGCGTCGAACAGTTGCAAACGTTGTTGGATTTGACATCCAATTGGCATCGCAGCCAGGATTCGACTCAATTGCTGGAAAACATGGCGCGCGCAGCCGCGAGAATCCTGCATGCGGATCGAGCCAGTATATTTCTGTGGGACCGAAATCGAAGCGAACTCGTGGGCCATCCCGCGCTAGGAGTCGAAGGCGAACCGTTGCGCATTCCCGATCACCTTGGTATTGCGGGGCGAGTCCTGCGCACAGGCGTAGCGGAGCGCTGGGATCAGTCGGACGATCCGCAAGCGATCAACAAACGCATCGGAGAACAGCTTGGATACACCACGCGATCCTTGATCGCAGTGCCTCTGACAGACCGACGCGGTCGCGCGATGGGAGTGTTCGAAGTACTGAATCATCAAGACGGCCGGTTTTCTGCCGACGACGAACGATTCTTGGGTGAACTGGCCAAGCATGCATCTGCCGCCGTCGAGAACTCCCAGCAGATTAACGAACTGATTCGAACTCGCGATCGCTTGGTCCAGTCGGCGACCGCTACGTCACAGTTGATTGGCAACTGTCCGCAGATTGAGCTGTTGCGAGATACGATTCGGCGCGTAGCTCCGACGGACTTGGCCGTGCTTATGTTGGGTGAAAACGGTACCGGAAAGGAAGTTGTCAGCCGCAGTTTGCACTTGCAAAGTAAACGTTGTGCTCAGCAATTTGTTGCGGTCAATTGCGCGGCGATCGCTGAGTCGCTGCTCGAAAGCGAGTTGTTTGGTCACGAGAAAGGAGCCTTTACAGACGCTGTTGCAGCTCGCGCAGGGAAATTCGAACTAGCGTCGGGCGGAACGCTGCTGCTGGACGAAATCGGCGAGATGTCTCTGGCAGGCCAAGCCAAACTACTGCGCGTACTGGAAGAAAAGATTGTGGTGAGAGTCGGCGGCTCGAGACCCATTCGAACCGATGTGCGTGTGATCGCGGCCACCAATCGCGACTTGGCGGAATTGGTTCGACAGAAAAAGTTCCGCGAGGATCTGTATTACCGACTGAACGTCGTCACGCTGCATCTGCCCTCGCTGCGAGAACGCGCCGATGATGTGATCGTGCTGGCAGAACATTTTCTGGACGAGTTCGGGCATCAAATTGGTCGGCGGCCACCACAATTAAGCGACGCTGCCAAAAGATCGCTGCTAAAACACCATTGGCCTGGCAATGTTCGCGAGTTGAGAAACCTCATGGAGCGACTGACCTATCTCACTGCGGGCCCGACGATTGAAGAAAGCGATCTTTCGTTTGTTTTGGCGCCCGGCGCCATGCGCGACGAAGGGAAGGTTCCTAATAACCTGACGCTGAATGACGCCACGGATCTGTTTCAGGTCGAGTACATTCAGCGTCAAGTTCAAGCGGCGGATGGCAACATCGCCCAAGCTGCCGAAACGTTGGGCCTACATCGTTCCAATTTGTATCGCAAGATGCGGCATCTAGGTATGGCGACTAACGAGTGACTAGAAACCGAGCGCGTTTCAACCGGTTATCGCCTGGGTTTTTAGTTGGGGCAGTTGCCAAAATCGGGGTTTGTGCCTATCGTTCTCTGTTACTTTTGTTGCAACGGCCACTTCGAAACACACGTAAGAACATCACTCTAAGGAGTTCCTCCATGGCTTATGAATTACCCAAACTGTCTTATCCTTACAATGCGCTCGAACCACACATCGATGCTCAAACTATGGAGATCCACCATACCAAGCATCACCAGACTTACATCACCAAAGTTAATGAAGCGATATCGGGAAGCGCGCTGGAATCCAAATCGGTCGAAGCGCTGATATCGGATTTGGCGAGTGTTCCCGAGGAGAAACGTGGCGCTGTACGAAATCATGGAGGAGGACACGCAAATCACTCGTTGTTCTGGACGGTAATTGGACCTGGCAAAGGTGGCCAGCCAACCGGTGCAGTTGCTGCGGGAATCGACGCTGCGTTTGGTTCGTTCGACAAATTCAAAGAAGTATTCTCCAATGCAGCAGCAGCTCGCTTTGGTAGTGGCTGGGCTTGGCTGGTTACTGAAAACGGTAAATTCGCCGTGGGTTCGACTGCCAACCAAGATAGTCCTTTAATGGGCAAAGCGGTCGCAGGAATCGGCGGAACTCCATTGCTGGGCTTGGATGTATGGGAGCACGCGTACTATTTGAAATATCAGAACCGTCGCCCGGACTACGTTTCCTCGTTCTGGAATCTAGTGAACTGGGATGAAGTCGCCCGTCGCTTGGCCACCGCCTAGACATTGAACTCTGTCGTCGGTGGGATAGTCGTGGTTCGCTCCGCGAAACAACGCTTGCGGAACGCACCAACAGGACGTTGTTTCGCAGTACGAACGACGACTATCTCGCCGTTGAACGAGCAATTGGTTGAATGCGCACGATCAATTCGAATCTTTCGCGTCACGTTGCTCAAATCAACGTCACCACGCGAGCACTTCATTCGGACGAGAACAAGAGCAGGACGGGATTGGCGCAGGAGCTGTTCCGATACCCAAAGTTCGGAAATAGAAATTTGGTGCAGGTGCTTTTTCGCCAGCCAATTCCGCCATCGTCGATGCGTCGAACAACCTGCCGTTTGCCATAACCATTGCGATTCGTTGCGAGTCGCGAATTTCTTTAGTCGGATCGGCACCGCGCTCGATCACGATTAAATCGGCTAGCTTGCCCACCTCGAGCGACCCGAGATCACGGTCCAAGCCCAGATAGCGTGCGCCGTTGATCGTGCCGCAATGAAGCGCTTCCATCGGTGTCATGCCGCCTTGAACAAAGCTCCACATTTCCCAGTGCGTGCACATTCCGGCGAGTTGGCCGTGCCCACCGGCTTGAACCAATCCGCCATCGCGAACCACTTGCTTGGCAATCTCGGCAACTCGAATATGGTTATAGTCTTCCAGCGGAGCTTTTTGGCGCCGGCGCGAGCGCGGCTGTAAGACATGGGGTGGAATAAACTGATTCAGCCGAGGATGTGCATAGAGATCGTCGATTTCGTACCAGTATCGTTCGCCGGAAATGCCGCCGTACGCGACGCTTAGCGTGGGCGTATAACCGACCAATGTACCGCGCCACAGATCCATCACATCGCCGTATGCCGTTTGCACTGGCAGAGTATGTTCGATGCCAGTATGCCCATCGACTATCATGGTCATATTGTGCATGAAAGTAGAGCCGCCTTCAGGAACGACCATCATGCCTAATTCTCGGGCTGCAGCGATGACTTGCTGACGTTGATCTCGGCGCGGCTGGTTGTAGCTCTTGACACTGAACGCTCCGACCGCCTGCATGCGCCGGAGATGAAATTTAGCATCGTCGAGGCTCTCGATTTCGGCTTTGTAACTGCCCGCTGCGCCGTAAAGGATGGTGCCAGTGGAAAAAATCCTCGGCGCAACAATCTTGCCGGCCTTGGCCATTTCACTGGCAGCGAAAATGCTGTGCGTATCATGCGAAGGATCGTGAATCGTCGTCACGCCGAACGCAAGTTTGGCATAATTAACCCAACTCTGTTGTGGAGTGATGCCAGAGTTGGCGAAGGCTCCATGATCGTGGGGATCAATCAACCCAGGCAAGATTACCAACCCCGGAGTTCGAATAATGGTCGCGTTGTCCGGAACCTTGACTTCGTCGCTTGAACCAACAGCTTGGATACGGTTTCCGCGTACGACAATCGTGCCATTCTCGATCGTGCCTTGATCTCCCATCGTCACGATCCTGCCTCCAACCAGCGCGACGGTGGTTGTTGGTCGGGCGTAACGAGTTGTAAAGCCGATTTCCCGCTGGTTGACTTTGTTGCCGACAGTTTTCGATGCATGAGATCCGGCCGCAACGGTAGTTGAATCGTTCTTTCTCGAGTCATTTGTCGCCGGATCGCTGGCTGGCGCGTCTTTTGGTAGTGCACTTTCACTATTAAGAAACGCAAATGCCTCCGCCAGTTCGACGGAATATAGTTTTGGTCCCAGTGCCCAGTAGAGCCGCTGGCTGTCGCCCGAAAAATGAACCCAGTCGCCCGCTTCTTGACTGACTTTCACCGTGGGAATCGCGGACGAACCCGGACCAAGCTCAATCGCTTGTCCAGTTTGCACAAAAGGGGCGACATAAACATTGAACCGTTCGACGAAAGCGATCCACTTCCCGTCTGGCGAAACGCGATAATCGGTCGCCCACTGATTATTGGTGTGCTGGCGTCTCTTTTGTCCATCCATTTCGATGGAATACAGACCCGTGTTGTCGGCGTCTTTGTTAGAATTCCCGTCCACAAAATACAGTCGCGTATTTTCGCCAGCGAATTGTGGATTGCCGCCTGATTTATGAATCAGTGTTGCGTCACCACCACGCGCGGCAATTCGGTAGAGGCCCGAGTCGCGCGACCAAAGAGGCGATGTCAGAAATCCGCCACCGACTTTGGAATAGACGATGTTCTTGCCATCGGGTGAGAATACGGGTTCGACATAGTGGCCAGGTTGAGAAGTTACTTTCCAAGTCTCTTGATCGCTGGCAGCCACCGTAGACACGCGCACCGAGCCCAGTTTCTCGTCGTTCCAAGTCGTATAGACGACGTAACGACTGTCGGCAGAGAACGCAGGATAGAACTCGAAGTGTTCAGTTTGCTCGGTGAGTCTCCGTGGAGTTCCCTCTGGCAGATCGCGAATATATATGTGACCGAGCGTTTGGTAAGCAACATGCCGACCATTAGGACTGACTTGGACCCAACGCAGCATGCGCACGGGAAACTCGTCCAGCGCGACTGTGACAGGAAATCGCACCGGTGGTCGAATCGTTCGACTGTCCTTGACGCGAAACGGAATTATGCTCGCGTTCCCCGTAGCCACATCGATTCGCCGAATCTTCCCTTTTGCCCAAATGACAACGCTTGTTCCGTCAGGCGTCCAGGCGAACGACGGATAAACACCGTGGATCGCCCACGCCTCTTGCATATCTCGCTCGAGTGAATCGTAGACCATGCGGATCGCACCGGAATCGGCTTGCATAATGTGCAGCGCGGTTTTACTTCCCAAGCGGCGCACAAACGCGATCGACTTGCCGTCAGGAGATGGAGTTGGCCGGCACGCTCCGCCGGGCCCAGTAATATAGGATTCCGACTCTCCGGAGTGCAAATCAAGTCGTTTGATGACATAGATTTGGCCATGCGAATCCTTGTCGTACTCGAACGTATCGCCACCGGTCGCGTCCTGCGAGTAATAGAGATATCGTCCGTCGCGTGAAAAGATCGGCTCATTGACATCCTTTTGATCGTTAGGACGTTTGGTCAGTTGTACACCCGTCATCGCGGACGACTGGCTGGCTGAGCGATGGAACATCCACATTTCGCCCGACCCCAGTGAGCGGCGACCGGTAAAGTGCTTGCGTGCGACGATATAATTGCCATCGGGCGACCAAGCTGGACCGTTGAACAAGCGAAACGTTTCGTTAGTAATTTGCTTGGCGTTGGTCCCGTCTTTGGCCATGATCCAGATGTTGTCACCGGCTCGTTCATTTTTGCCGCTACGGTCGCTGGTGAAAGCCAACCATTGTCCGTCGGGGCTGAATCGCGGTTGCATGTCCCAGCGCATTCCCTCAGACAATCGCTTGGGGAACATACCATTGGTTCCGTCCGCACCTTCGATGGGCATTGAGTAAATGTCGCCCAGCAGATCAAAGCAAATTTCGCGACCGTCGGGGCTGACGTCCAGGTTCATCCAAGTCCCTTCGTCAACTTCGATCGCCTGCTCAACAACGGTCCCCGGCGGCGACTCGATATCCCACTTGGTGTTTGCCACAGGCTTTTTGGGCTCATCGGCCAACGCGAGATCTGCTGCACCTGGACACCAACCGTATACACAAGCCAACATCGCCGTCAATCGGAACATCACTTGCCAATAAACTTGCGCTGCGGAAGTCATAAAAGCCCTTCAGTTTTCTACCAATAAGCAACCGAATGAGAATCGACCGAGAGTATGCAATCCTATCCTCCCATGGAGCATGCGATAGGAATTTACCATCTTAGTTGTGCGAACTATGAAGTAGAAGCTGTGCCGTCAACGAGTTTTGACAACTACTTCAAGCGTCTTCCGATTCGTCGGCGTTGTCAGCGTCACTCAGATTTTCGAGGTTGCGTCGCTGCTCGTTCAGCCAGGTCCCAAAGGTTCCCAGGTAGACTTCCGAGCGAGCCTTGGCCATTAATTGCTGATAGAAGGTTAAGTTATGATGGGTTAGCAGGATGGGCCCCAGCATCTCGTTGGCCTGAAACAAGTGCCGCAGATAGGCTTTGCTGTGTCGACACCCAGCGCAGGGACAATCGCGATCAATTGGTTCGGCATCGTCTGCGTGCTTGGCATTGCGCAGTCGCACAGCGCCGTGCCACGTGAAAGCCAGCGCGTTTCTTCCATTTCGAGTGGGCATGACGCAATCGAACATATCGATTCCGCGTGCGATGCCCTCCAGCAAGTCGATTGGCCTTCCGACGCCCATTAAATAGCGAGGCTTGTTTTCAGGCAAGTGGCTGGTCGTGCCGGCGATGACGCGCACCATTGCGCTCGGTGGCTCGCCTACACTGAGCCCTCCAACCGCGAATCCGTCAAACGGAAATTGCGACAGCTCGCTCGCATGCCATTGCCGCAGCTCGATATCGAGACCACCTTGCACAATTGCAAACTTGGCTTGCTCGTCTTGCCGAGCCGCACTGAGACATCGTTCTGCCCAGCGCAGAGATCGGTTCATCGCCTCTACGACGGTCTCGCGATCGGCGGGCAAGCCGACCACATGATCGAGCACCATGGCGATATCGCTACCCAACTGCTCCTGAATTCGAATCGATTCTTCGGGAGTCAAGTCCAGCAAACTGCCATCGATATGCGAGCGAAATAACGCTCCCTGCTCGGTGATCTTGGCGCGGTCGGCTAAGCTAAAAATCTGGAATCCGCCAGAGTCGGTTAAGATGGGGCCTGACCAACCCATGAATTGATGAAGTCCTCCGAGACGCTCGATTCGCTGGCCGCCAGGTCGAAGTGCGAGGTGGTAAGTATTGCCAAGGATCATTTGCGCGCCCGTCGAGGCGACTTGGTCGATGGTCAAGCCCTTAACCGTGGCTTGCGTGCCCACTGGCATAAAGGCTGGCGTTTCCACACGTCCATGCGCGGTCGTCATCGACCCGAGGCGCGCGGACGTTTCCACATCTTGGTACAAGAGTCGAAAAGAAAACGACGACGCCATTTGTGCTGGTCTTTATAGATCAATAGCTCGCATGACTGCAGGGTTACTGTGAGGTGTAGCATAGGCACTTGTGCCTTCTAATGCCTCGCATCTTCATATTATGGACTTCAATCGCTTTTCCGTTCCAAATGTTCTTACTCCGTGTTCATTCGGTGTACTGCTGTGGCCACGCAACCGCCAACCTTGCAGCCGCAGTAAAAACACGGAGGCTACACGGACGGGCATGATGGCAATGCCGGTGTGTTCGTGGGCTCAATTAGTTGCCTGAGGTCCAGTCAGCACTCTTTTCCGTCGCCTTCGCAGGTCTTTGCAAAAACGGGCAGGAGTGCCCATCTACACCTGAACTAAGGAATCCTCGGCAACTAAGCAGTCCTTTGCTTTAGATCTCCTGAACAGGATCATCGGAACCGATCGCTCCAATGCACCACTGGGGTGCGTCAATCACCGCGTAGCTTGAGATTCAGCGGTTCCAGCTTGGCTCGCACTTCATTCAAGCTAGTCACACCGAAATTCTTGCATTCGAGCAGGTCGTCACCTGTTTTGCGCATTAGTTCGCCGATCGTATTAATTCCCAATCGAACCATGCACTTGCGAGCCCGTACCGAGAGATTCAAATCGGAAATCGGGCGATCCAGCACTGCCTGTTGATCGGGCGTCATCGCGGACAGATCCAGAGGTGGATCGGGTTCGCGTTGTTCGTCCGAGAATTGACCTAGCGACAAACCTTTAGCGGTCAACATTTCGCGAATTTCGACCAAGCTGGTCTCGCCAAAATTCTTGCTTGCCAACAACTGCTGTTCGGTCGTTCGCGTGAGATCTCCAAGAGTGCGAACTCCCATTTTTTGCAAACAGTTTCGGCTGCGCACCGAAAGCTCGAAATCGCTGACCGGAATACTCAACAATTGATTGAGCATTTCGTTGCGCTTTTGAGTTTCTTCATCGTACAAGACGCTGCCGGATGCCGACGCGTCCTTGAGGTAGAGCCGCGCCCGCTCGTGATCCGGGAACACGTCCAAGACCCGTTTGTAGCAGGCTTGCGCTTTGTTGTATTCGTTGCGATCTTCGTAAATGATACCCAGATTAATGAGTGTACCGATATGAGCTGGAAAGCAGGAGGCTGCGCGTTCGTACAATCCCTGCGCTTCGTAATCATTACCGCGTCGATCGTTCTCATGAGCCAGGCCAAACAGGGCTCCAGGATGGTGATCGTCGATTTGCAATGCGCGGTTGTACAGCGCCAGCACTTCGCTGTCGTTGCCACCGATGGCAGAAACCGTCGAGCCACGTTGGTACAAGTATTCGGACGTTTGCTCGGAGGGGCCAAAGATATTGTCGAGCAGATTCATCGATTCCTGGAGGCGCCCCGAGTAACGATAAACTTCTGCGATGCCGATTTGGCACAAATCTCCGTCGTAGCCGGCTGTCTTGGCGGCTTGGTAGTACCGCACCGATTCTTCGTACAATTCGAGCTGAAAGCAAGTCTTACCGAGATAGAGTTGGGCTAGCGCGCTGCCATCCGAATGCGTCAGCGTATCCTTGGCTTCGGCAAATCGACCAACCAAATATTGACACACTCCCAGGCGCACCGACTGTGCGGGGCTGCGATCAGCAATTTGTTGCAACTCGCCAACCGAGTCGCGCAAGATTCCAAGTTGCGTATAATCTTCGGAGATTGTCCTGCAGATTTGTTGAATTTCGCTCGGACCAAAGGACTGATTGGAAACCACCAGCTCGCGAACATCGGCTACCAATTCAATCATCCCAACAGTACTCCTGACCGGTGCTGCCATATTTTCGAACAACTCGCGGAATCTGAATCCCTGGCAAGGATAAAGAAAGCCAGCGGTGGGAATCGAACCCACAACCCCCGCATTACGAATGCGGTGCTCTG
>SXGS01578435.1_pt1 | contig 11931 bp, 9 predicted proteins | sample 3174681 | NCBI WGS metagenome assembly SXGS01 (sample SAMN11356861, study PRJNA531348) | freshwater metagenome | isolation source: freshwater sample F1-80 | place: China: Fuxian Lake, Yuxi | collected 2017-12-25 | reverse complement strand
CGGACCCAACGGCGCGGGCAAGACCACCATGCTGAACGCGCTCTCAGGCTTTTATGCGCCGACCGAAGGCAGTGTCACGCTTCTGCAGGATGAGGTCGGAGGACGTTCGAGTGACTGGATCGCGCGAAGCGGCCTCACGCGTACGTTTCAGAACACCGAGTTGTTTGGCGACATGACGGTGGAGGAAAACGTCCTGATCGGATTTCATGCGCGCAGCACCGCGGGCTTCCTGTCCACCCTGTTCCGGCTGCCCGGCTTTCATCGAGAATCACGCCGGCAGCGCGAACGCGCAGTGCTCCTTCTCGACTATGTGGGCTTATCTGCGTATCGGGATGAGACAGCAGGCAATCTGGCCTTCGGCCACCAGCGGCGCCTGGAGATTGCACGAGCGCTCGCCATGTCCCCGGAAATCCTGTTGCTGGACGAACCCGCCGCGGGGCTGACCCACGCCGAGATCGATGAGCTGATCGCGCTGATTCGCGATCTGAAGCGCCTCGGCGTCACAGTGGTGCTGGTCGAGCACCATGTCGACATGATCATGGCGGTGTCCGACCATGTCACCGTGCTTGACTACGGTGAGGTGATCGCATCAGGCGCGCCCGCTTCAGTGCGCGACGACCCGAAAGTAATCGAAGCCTATTTTGGGGCGAGCCTGACAGTCTCCAGGGAGTCCGCATGAGCACGCAGTCCGCCCCGAACAGTCCGCTTCTGCGCGTGACCGACCTCGGGGTCGCATATGGTCGCGTCCGGGCGGTTCAGTCGGTCAGCCTCGAGGTGGGTGCGGGTGAGTTCGTTGCCGTCATCGGCTCAAATGGCGCGGGCAAGTCATCGACCATGAAGGCGATCTCGGGCGTGCTCGCGCCCGTGTCGGGCAGGATCGAATTCAACGGTACCGACGTGACGGGTCTGCCTTCCCATCGCCTGGTTCGGGCGGGTCTTGCCATGGTTCCGGAAGGGCGTCAGGTGTTCGCCGAACAGACCGTCGAGGACAACCTGCGCCTGGGCGCGTTCGCGTTCGCAGCCACACCCGCCCGTATCGACGAGGCGGTCGAGCGCGGCTTCACCCTCTTTCCCAGACTCGCCGAGCGCCGCGCGCAGGCAGCGGGATCGCTATCGGGCGGAGAGCAGCAGATGCTCGCGCTCGCGCGCGGTCTCGCATCAAGCCCGAAACTGCTGGTCATCGATGAGCTCTCGCTGGGATTGGCGCCGCGCGTACTCGAAATGCTCTTTCCAGTGCTCGAGTCCCTCAACCGTGACGGCCTTGCCATCCTTTTGGTTGAGCAGCTCGCCACGCAGGCGCTTGCTGTGTCACACCGGGCCTATGTCATGGAAACCGGCAGGGTCACCCTGAGCGGTCGCTCGCCCGATCTGGCGCGCGACCCCGCCGTGCGGCAGGCCTACCTCGGGCGGGCTTGACTCACCGCAGCCGCCAGTCACGCCGACCCTCGGCGTGCGCTTCGATCCAGGCCCAGTCATAACCGACCCCCAGGCCTGGCCCGGTCGGCACCGGCATGCAGCCGTCGGCAGGCAGATCGGCTTCATGATCGGAATACCCGCAGGTGTAGACCGGCGCGATCAGATTGGGCATGCCGGGGCCGGTAAGCGCAAGCTCATAGAAATGCGTGTTACGCGTAGCTGCCACGCAGGCGCGGTGCGCCGGACCGCAGGCATGAAACTGCACATCGATGCCCAGCGCCTCAGCGAGGTGTGCGCATTTCATGGCGCCGGTGATGCCCAGGTCGTATTCGGGATCGAGGTGGAACATGTCGCAGGCGCCCGCCACCGCATAGGCCGCCTTCATCTCAGCGCCTCGGATGTGCTCGGTGATCATGAGTGGCGTCTTGAGTTTTTCGCGAAGAATTTTGGAGCCGGTGATCGAGCGCGCTGAATCGCGATACGGATCCTCATACCAGAAGGCACCGATTTCATCGCACACATGACCCAGCCGAAGCGCATCGAGGTGCGTGCGCAGTTCGCAGCCAGGATCGACCATCACTTCCATTCGGTCGCCGATCGCTGCACGGACTGCACGAAGCGTCGCCGATTCGCGCCGCACGTCGCCGTCATGCCAGCCATGCACCTTGAAGCCATGAAAGCCGCGCTCGGCGCACGCCACCGCATAGTCTGCAAAGGCCTGCGGCGAGTCGAGTCCGCCTGGGGCCTCCTGCCCATGATGCGTACTCGCGTAGGTGCGAAGGCGGGTTCGCCAGGCCCCCAGCATGGTCGCAACCGACATGCCGTATTTTCGGCCCACCAGATCCCACAGCGCGATATCGATCGGCCCGTGCCCCATGCCGTCATAGGCACGAAGCTCGCGTTTGAAATCATCGTAGATCTGCTCGCGGTGCTCGGGGTCACGCCCCAGCAGGTGCGGAGCGAGCATGAGGGTCTGGCCGAGCGCTCCCTGTGTACCGACCCAATGGGTGACGTAGCCCCCCTCGTGCCCATCGTCGGTGCGGATGCGTACCGCGTAGCGCATCACCCGAAGCCTTGCGCCCTTTTCATACTGCAGGTTGCTCACGCCCATGGCGGCATGCTCGCCCAGGCCCAGATCCGCAACCTCGAAGTGGAATGGAATGACCGAGACTTCGGTGATGCGCGACATAATGCCCCCGATCAGTTGTTAAGCGTGATGCCGGCCGCCTTGATGACCTGCCCCCAGCGGGCAATCTCGGCCACCATGTACTTGCCGAATTCATCCAGCGTCATGTTAGGCGCACTCGAGAGCCCAATCTGGGTGAGCCGCTCCTGAAACTCCTTGCTCGAGGTCACCGCATGCACACCCTTGTAAACATGTTCAAGCACCGCCTGCGGCGTTTTCGGGGGCGCGAGAATACCGACCCAGGTATCGGCGTTCACCGGAAAGCCCTGCTCGGTCATGGTCTGCACCTGCGACGCTCCCACATGGCGGTTGGGCGATGAGATGCCATAGGCGGTGACCTTGGAAAGCGCCGGGATCACCACGACGGCCGGCGCCATCATCACGTCGTTCTGTCCGGCCATGATTGCCTGGAAGGCCGGTGCAGCGCCTTGAAAGGGCACATGCGGGATGTCGAGCTTACCGGCCTGGGCCTTGAACATCTCCATTGCAGCCTGCGACGTGCTGCCCACGCCCCACGACGCGAAGTTGAGCTTACCGCCGCGAGCGAGCGCGACCAGCTCCTTCAGGTCCTTGGCGGGCAATCCTGGACGACCCACCAGCATGAAGTTGACCACCGCCACCGGCGCGACCGCACGGAACTCGTGCGCCGGGTAACTCATCTTGGTGTAGACGTTGGGATTGATGGAGTTGGTGTCCGCAGTGGCCATCAGCATCGTGTAGCCATCGGGCGGTGAATTGAACACCATCTCGGAGGCGATCATGCCGTTGGCCCCGCCGCGGTTTTCAACCACCATGGGCTGACCCAGCGCGTTACCGGGCTGCGCCACCATCGCGCGTGCCGCCACGTCGGTGGCACCGCCCGGCGGAAACGGAATCACGAGTTTGATGGGCTTGGTGGGGGCCCAGCCCTGCGCGACCGCAGCCAGCGGCGCAGCGCCCAGCAGCGTGGCCAAGGTCAGCGCGGTGGCGCCCAACAATCGGCGGGTGGACGACCGGGTCATACCGGTGTCGCGGAAATTGAATCGATTGTTTGTCATGACTCCTCCTGGGGTGTGGAAAGTTTGAAACGGTTGCAAAGATTCAGCGTCCGGTGAACCGGGGTGGTCGCTTTTCATTGAAGGCGCGGATGCCCTCCCGGCGGTCGGCGGTCGCCACCAGCCGGCTGTAGGCCTCGACCTCAAAGAAGAGACCTGTCCGGGTATCCATCTGCGCGCCGAACTCAATTGATTTCTTCACCTGCCGGATCGAGATCGGTGCGTTGGCGAGAATGCGTCCGACCAGCTCCAGCGTGCGGTCAAGTACCTGATCGTCGGGGAACACATGGTTGTAGAGGCCAAGCGCTTTTGCTTCGGCCGCCGTGATCAGATCACCCGTGAACATCAGTTCCTTGGCCTTGCGGATGCCAATCGCACGCGGCAGATGTTGCGTGCCGCCACCGCCCGGCATGATGCCGCGCGAGACTTCGGTAAAGCCACAGCGTGCCCGATCGGATGCGATGATGAAATCGCACCCCAGCGCGAGTTCGAGCCCGCCGGCGACCGCCGGACCGTTGAGACAGGCGACCACCGGAACCGGACAGTCGTAGATGGCGCGCATCATCCGTTCGAACAGATAGTGCTGGGTGTTGAACTGGTCATCGGTCATGCCGTCACGCTCTTTGAGATCGGCGCCACCGCAGAAGCGCGACCCTACGCCCGTCAGAATCACGCAGCGATAGCGCTCCGGATCCGCCTCGAGCGCCGAGAACACCGCGATGATGTCGTACCCCATCTGCGTGCTCATCGCATTGGCCACCTCGGGGCGGTTGAGCCGGACCCGCAACAGCCCCTCGCGAGGCGAGTCGAGCAGCAGGGTATCGAGCGCTTCGGGAAAAGGGTGGTGGACTGGGGTCATGACCGATCTGCCAGAAGTGCGTTGTGTTCGCCAAGTGCCGGGCCGTTTCCGGCAAGCGGCGGGCGCGTGCCGTCAAAGGAGATGGGTAGCGCCATGGTGGAAACATCACCGCGGGGGGTGGGCTGCAGCATGCCGACAGCGGCAAGCTGCGGGTGAGCGAGAACCTGATCAACCGTCTGCATCGGACCGCATGGAATCGATACCGCCGACAGCATCGCGAGGCAGTCTTCGGTACTGATCGCTTCGATCGCAGGCTCGAGCACGGCGAGCAGCGCTGCGAGGTTTTCCACCCGCGCGCCGTTGCTCGAAAAGCGAAGATCGGCGGGCAGATGCGACAGACCCAGCACTGAGCAGAGCTTCACGAAGAGCGTGTCGTTCCCAGCCGCAATCATCACCTGGCCATCAGCACAGCGAAACACCTGATACGGCGCGATATTCGGACTGCCGGAGCCATTGCGGCGCGGCGCAGGCCCGCCTGCGTTCCGGTCGGTAAGCGGCACGGTCATCCACGCCATCGCGGTTTCAAAGAGCGACACATCAACGATACGCGGCCGCCCACCCGCCTGGCGTTCGCGCTGGGTGATTGCGGCCAGAATGCCGATCGCCGCCCACATGCCGGTACCGATATCGTTGATGGATACCGGGACGCGACTGGGTTCATCGCCGTCGTGGCCGAGAATGCTCATCATGCCGCTGAAGGCCTGGATGAGGGGATCATAACCAGGGCGGCTTGCCATCGGGCCATCACGACCGAAGGCGCCCAGATTGCAATAGATGAGATCGGGCTTGGCCGCAGTGAGCGACTCGGCATCCAAACCATATCGCGTGAGCGCGCCCGCTTTCAGGTTCTGCATGACGACGTCGGCGTGTTCGCGGATGAAGGCATGTAACCGTGTAAGCATCCCGGCATCGTCAAAGTCGACCTGAATGCTTTCCTTACCGTTGTTCACTGCATGAAACATCGTGGCCGAGTCGCCAGTAAAAGGCGGCCCCCAGCCGCGCGCATAGTCGCCTCGCCCGGGTGACTCAACTTTGACGACCCGAGCACCCAGCTGAGCGAGGATATTGCCGGCGTAGGGCGCAGCGAGGCTGTGCCCGATTTCGACCACACAGAGTCCGCTCAGGGGCAGCGCACCCGGCCCGGGATCACCGGCGTTCTGTCGGTTCATCGTGGCTCCGGAACGTCTTTGAGACCATAATCGCGCTCGGCTGACTCTCGCGTCACGTAGCCATCCAGAACATCCTCGAGCACCGCCTGCCGATCACGTTCGGCCGGACGCCCGTAGCCGCCGCTTCCCGACGGATTGAGCGATACCCGGTCACCGCGCCTCAACACCTCAGTCGCCCCCTTGGGCGGCACACTGCGCACGCGACCTTCTCCGTCCGTGACAGTGCAGAGAAAGGGCGCCCCGGCTCGTCCGCCGAAATACCCCTCGGGCGCAAACTCACTGCGCTCACCGGCCACGGTAAATGAGGCGGTGTCGAACTCCACCCGATAGGAGCGGCGCGCGGTGAGTCCGCCGCGATACCGGCCCGCTCCGCCGCTATCGGGCACCAGCGCCCACTCCTCCACCACCAATGGCATGGTCTGCTCGATGTATTCCACCGGCAGTGAGCCAGCATTACCCACATATACCCTGATACCGTTCACGCCGTCCTGCGTAGCCCGCGCACCCATTCCCCCGCCATGGGGTTCGACGATGCTCACGATCGGCCGGCCAGTGCGGCGTACGCGCTCGGCGTCAGGATCCGGGCCACCAAACACACCGGAACAGGCGGCGCAGTTGCTCTGACCGATCACACGATCGGGCACAGCCGCCGACAGCGCTTTCAAAAGCAGGTCGATCACGCGGGGCGAGGTCTCGGTGTTGCCACTCACCACCGGTGCCGGGAAACGGCAGTTGACGATACTACCTGCCGGGGCGGTAATATGAACCGGACGGTAGCAACCCTGGTTGATTCGAATCGATGCATCAGTAATCGCCTTCACCGTGAACCAGGTGCTGTTACAGGTGACTGCGAACGGATAGTTGATGCCACCGGGGCTCTGGTCACCGCTTCCAGCATAGTCGAAATGTATTTCATCGCCTGCGACCGTGACGCGTACCTTGATCCGCACCGGATCGGCAGGCCAGTTTTTCGCGTACACGCCTTCGACCCAGTCCTCGGCCTCGTACACCCCGTCGGGGATCTCGCGGATGGCTGCGCGCATCAGTGCTTCGGAATGGTCGAGCGAGCGCTTCATCGCGTCAGCCAGGGCCTGCGCGCCATATTTCTGGCAGAGCGAACGGATGCGCTGGTCGCCTACAAATGTGCCGGCATATTGCGCCTGAATATCAAGCAGACGTCCCTCTGGGTCGCGGGTGTTCTGCACGATCAGCGTTTTGACATCGTCGACGATCTCATCGTTACGAAATAGCCTGACGGGCGGAATGCGAACGCCCTCGCCAAACACATCCCAGGTATCGAGCATGTAGCTGCCAGGGGTCTGGCCGCCAATGTCACTCCAGTGTCCGCGCGTCATCACGAAGGCCACAATCTCGTCGCCGAAGAAGACCGGCCGGGTGAGCTGCACATCGGGCTGATGGTTGCCACCACCCAGGTAGACATCGTTACTGATGATGACATCGCCAGGCCGGAGCCGGTCGCGACCAATCACCTCAACCGATCGGCGGGTCGAGATCACCGCCGAACCTAGCATGGTGGGAATGTCGTTGCCCTGCGCCACCAGCTGCATCTGCGCATCGAACACCGCAGCCGACGCATCGGCGCCCAGATGCATGATGGGGCTGGCTGCCGTGCGCATCATGGCAACCTTCATTTCGCGCGCGATGGAATAGAGCGAATTGCGCAGGATCTCGTAGACGATGGTTTCCATGGTTCGCTCCCGCCTCAGAGATGGATGTGAAGATAGCCCGCTGCGTCGACCTGCGCATGCTGACCGGTCTTGAACACGATCGAGCTGCTCGCCTCCTCGATGATGGCAGGACCCGCGACCCGCGCACCCTCAGCGAGCCCACTGCGCTGGAACACCCGCAAAACCTGCGGCTGCCCATCGATTACCACCGGGCGTTCGCCAGGCACGCCACGCGCCTGCGACTGTGAACGCGCTGTGCCACGCCACCCCGAGGCCACGCTCGCCTGCAACCGAAGATTGGTGAGGATGACGGGCTGATCGGGTTTGATGAAGTTCCACATACGTTTATGGCTCTGCTCGAAACCGCTTCGCAACTCGGCGCGAAAGACAGACGGGTCGGCGCTTGCGCGCACAATCAGCGACGCATCGATATCCACCGCAATCGAGGCGGGCTGCCCGGCATAACGACAATCGGCGCGCCACCGTGCCTCCACCCCCAGCGCGGCCACCGCGGGGCCGAAAGTATCGGACGCCTCACGCTGCAACTCGCGCGCCAGCTGCTCGATGCGCTCGCCCGGTAGGCTGCCAAGATCGGCTTCCACTGCGCGCTGACTGTCATGCAACCGGTCTGCCATCACCATGCCAAGCGCGCTGAAGAGACCTGGCAGTGGCGGCACGATCACCCGCCTTATGTCGAGCTCTTCGGCCAGATCCACCGCGTGCACAGGGCCCGCACCGCCATAACAGAGGTAGGCAAATTCACGCGGATCGAAGCCACGCTCGACCGTCATGAGCCGCATCGCTTGCGCCATGAGCGAATTCGAGACCGCTTGCACAATCCGAGCGGCCTCAAGAACGCTGACCCCAAGTGGCTTCGCGAGGTGGGCCTCGATCGCGCGTTCAGCCGCTGCCCGATCGAGTCTGAACTCGCCGCCCAGGAACGAATCGGGATCGACATAGCCCAAAACCAGATTGCAGTCGGTGACCGTTGGCCGCTCGCCACCCCGACCGTAGCAGGCAGGGCCCGGATCGGCGCCGGCGCTCTGAGGTCCGATCCGCACGCCACCCCCGGCATCGATCCAGGCGATCGAACCACCGCCCGCCCCGATCGAATCAATATCGATGGTGGGTGAACGGACCGCATAGGTATGCACCATCGCCTCGGTTCGAAGCTCGGGACGGCCATCTCTCACCAGCGAAACGTCGAAGGTGGTGCCCCCCATATCGCCCAGTAACAACCCCTTGATGCCGAGGTGATCGCTACCTCGCACGGCTGCGCTGACGCCGCCCGCCGGCCCGGATTCGAGGAGCACGATCGGCTTCTTTGCGACCACATCGCCGCTCGCCAGTCCGCCATTTGACTGCATGAAAAGGAGCTCGCCACCAAAGCCTTCGGCTTTGAGCTCCGAACCGAAGCGCTCGATGTAGCGGGCACAGACCGGCCCCAGCAACGCATTGATGACGGTGGAACTCGTCCGCTCGTACTCCTGCATCTCGGGGTTGACCTCGTGAGAGGCGGTGACGAAGCGATCAGGCAGCAGGCGGCGTACGACCTCGAGCGCGCGCTGCTCATGCGCGGGGTTGGCGTACGCATGCAGAAAGACGATTGCCACCGCCTCGATGTCGGATGCATCAATCTGCTTCGCGACTTGGGTCAGCTGCTCCCGATCGAGCATGGTCTCGATCGAGCCGTCATGACGAATGCGCTCGTTCACCTCGAAACGCCAGCGCCGCGGCACCAGCGGACGCAGATTCCTGAACTGCAGGTCATAGAGGTCGGCGCGGTCGTGACGCGAGAGCCTGCGCAATTCGAGAATGTCGCGAAACCCCGCGGTGGTGATGAGGGCAGTCGGCGCACCCTTCCCCTCCACGATCATGTTGGTGGCCATCGTGGTGCCGTGACCAATGAAGCCGACCTACGCAGGGGCGGTACCACTCAGTTCGAGAATCCGGCGAAAGCCGTTCATCGCACCCATCACGCGATCAGCGGGCGTCGTGGAAACCTTAATGGACCAGACCTGGCCCGATACATCATCAACCATCACCACATCGGTGAAGGTGCCACCCACATCAATCCCGATTCGTCGCATTTTGAAACGTTTCCAAATGTTCAGAAAAATCGGGGGAGACGGCGCAGTGACTGCAAACGCCAATCCCCCCTTGAGCGCCGCAGATTGTTTAGCCGGACGCTCAGGAAGTCAATCCCGCTCGGTTCACCCCGCTCGGTTCACCACCGGCGCGCAGGAGCCACGGACCACCAGTTCGGCCCGAACAATCAGCGACTGGCGTGACACTGCAGGATCGGCCAGTCGCTGAACCAGAAAGCGGCCAGCGGCGCGGCCCAGCGCGTCATGCGGCCAGCAGACTGCCGTGACCCCGGGGCTGGAGAGCCGGGCGAGATCGCTGTCGGCGCCCGCGATCACTGAAAGGTCCTCGGGAACGCTCAGCCCAGCCTCCCGGGCAGCCAGCATCACGCCGGGCAGGAGCGATGAGCCCCCAGCAATGATGGCGGTGGGTCGCTCCTTGAGAGCAAGCAGGGCGCGGGTTTGTTCGTACCCCGCCTCCGGGCTGAAGGAGGCCATACGTACCAAGCGGTCACTGACCTTGAGCCCGGCACGCGACATGCCTGCCCGATACCCCGCCAGACGATCGCGGGCCGGATGCAGACCCGCCTCCCCTGACAACATCGCGATACGGCGGTGACCGAGCGCAGTGAGATATTCCACCGCGGTCGCGACACCCTGGGCATGCTCAACGCCGACCGAATCGAATTCGGCGGGTGCGCGACGGTCAATCAGCACAATCGGAAAACCGGCATCTCGCATCGCCGACAGCAGCGCTCGCGAGCGTTCGGACGACGAGGCAATGACCAGGCCGTCGATACGCCGCTGACGCAACCCTTTCAGCAGCGAGATCTCGCGCGCCACCTCATGGCCACTGGAGGCCACCATCGTGGAAAACCCGTGCGGCTCGACCTCGCGCTGCATTGCATCAACGAACAGGCTGAGCGTGGGGACGGTGAAATCGCGCATCACACACGCGAGTGTCATGGACCGGCGATTTCGCATGCTCTGCGCAACCATATCGGGCACGTAGCCCAGCGCAGCAATCGCCTCAAGCACCCGTGCTCGCCGGTCGGCACTCACCGACGGGTGTCCGTTGATTACCCGAGACACAGTGCCAATGGCGACCCGAGCCCGGTTGGCCACTTCACGAATCGAGATGGCGCCTCGCATAGGGCTTTGCGCGGACTGACCCGCTTTAGTGATCAAGCGGGCGGCGCGGCGCGGCGGCGCGCGATTTCCGCCTGTGCGAGCGCGGGGAGCACCGATCGCTGGATTTTTGCAGTGCTGGTGCGCGGTAGAGCAGGGACCGGGCAGACGAACCTTGGCACCTTGTAGTCGGCGAGCGCACCGCGACAATGCGTCCGCAGGTCGTCGATGGTAAAGCTTGCACTATCAAGCAATTCGACAAACGCGAACCCCACTTCGCCCAGCCGTTCATCCGGTATGCCCACCACAGCGGCGATGCGAACCGCAGAATGGCGCGCGAGGTGCTGCTCGATTTCCACCGGGTAGACGTTGGAACCACCGGTCTTGAACATTTCCTTCAAACGCCCGGTGATTGAAAGATAGCCGCGCTGATCGAGCGTGCCCAGGTCGCCCGTGCGAAGCCAGCCCTCGGGCGTGATGGTCTCGCGTGTGGCCTCGGGGTTGCGGTAATAGCCCATCATCACGGTTTCGCCGCGACACTGCACCTCGCCCACCTCGCCCGGTCCGAGCTCGGCACCGGTAGCCGGATCAGCGATCCGAACCTCGCTCGGGCCCAGGATGGGCGCCAGATTCATGCAGCACACCTCGATCGGGTCAACGGGCAGATTGAAGGTGGTGGAGATGGTGTTTTCGGTCATGCCGTAGGTGGACATGAGCTGTGCCAGCCCCAGCGCCTTCATGAACTGTCCAAAGGTGGACTGCATGACTGGTGCCCCACCGATCCATGCGGATCGGAGCGCGGGCAGGTCCCGCCCTTGCATTGCCGGGTGATTGGCCAGGTCAACGAAATGGGTGGGGATGCCGCCGAAGCAGCTGATCCGCTCGCGCTCGAGCAGTTCGATCGCAGCAGCGGTATCCCACTGCGGCATGGCTACATAGCAGCCACCCAGCGTGAGCGCGGGCACGAACGACATGTAGAGACCCGCCACGTGATAAAGCGGCAGGTGGCCCAGCGCCCGGCCGCCCGCTTCCAGGCCCAGGCGCAGCCCAACCCGGGTAGCCTGCCGGATCACATGGTGATTGTGCATGGCACCCTTGGGCTTACCCGTGGTGCCTGAGGTGTAGACGATGATGAGGGGGTCATCGGGCGAGACCGCGCGCTCGGCACCGGCGAGCTGGGGTACCGACCGGTCTTGATCGGCGTTGCCCGTCCGCACGGCATCTTGCGAACAGAGCGACTCGAATACGAGCGCGCAGGCGGGCGCATCGGTGCCCACCGCGATCAGTCGGGCAAGCCGAGGCATCTCGGTGGCCGACAACTCAGCGGACGAGCAATTTGTAAGCGACGGCGCCGCCTCGCACAGCAT
>SXGS01494544.1_pt1 | contig 11932 bp, 10 predicted proteins | sample 3174681 | NCBI WGS metagenome assembly SXGS01 (sample SAMN11356861, study PRJNA531348) | freshwater metagenome | isolation source: freshwater sample F1-80 | place: China: Fuxian Lake, Yuxi | collected 2017-12-25 | reverse complement strand
ATGGATATTCATCTTAAACTGCATGCAGAAAACGCAAAACAACGCGATGTGATATCATTTACTGTTACTATAAGTGAAATGGAAAATGATGTTGAATTTGAACGAAGGGGTCTGACCACTATTGTTCATATAGTGTAATCTATGTATATCATATATGCCATATAGATAGTAGATTTTATATATTCACAAGCCCTAACCATTGTATGGGCGAACTGGAACAGAAAACAAAAGACTATCTTGATTCTATCTACATTATTTCTCACAGTTACAGCACAATCAGCGCGTACAAACTTGCAATTTACAACAAGAACAAGAGCGGCTTTAGGGACTTTTTACAACAAAAATACAACATTAATGAACTAGAATTTGTAGACCAAACTAAACAAGAAAAATTTGATGTCTATTCCGTCTTGAGAGATTTTGTAATCTTTTTGGACAGGAGCAACTACAAGCCAAAGTCCATCTCTACAAGACTAACCGCAGTCAAAGGATACCTAAGGTTTCTTGGAGTGAAAATCTACGCCGAAGACTGCAAGCATACAATCAAAATTCCAAAGAATATTCGTGAATCCGAGGTGGCACTTACAAAGGAGATGATCCTCAGAGTGCTACGAAACATTCCCCCAAAACTTCAGACCGTCGTATTGGTTCTATCCTCAAGCGGAATGAGAATAGGAGAATTAGTGCAGCTGAAACTCTCTGATGTTGACTTTACGACAACTCCTACTACGATCCGACTGAGAGCCCAGATTACAAAGACAAGGCATTCAAGGGAAACTTTCATCACATCAGAAGCAACAAATTCTCTTAAGGACTATCTTTCACGAACCTGGAAGTGGAGCGAAGGAAAAGACAACTCACATCTTGATGATCTAACCCTATTTGGAAGAGGATATTCCAGTTACAGAAAGACAAAAGACACATTCAGCCAACCATCACATCTCAATGCAGAAGGAGTCCTGATGAAACAGCTAAGAAATTCCATTAAAAAAATTCCAGATCTTGACAAAATAAACCTCAATGGAATCAGAGTGATTCACTTTCATGCCCTGAGAAAATTCTTCAGAACTACGGTTGGTAACTTCATAGGTCGAGACTTTGCTGAAGCCTTGATAGGTCACCAGTTCTACATGAATACCTACTATCAACTCAATGACGAGAAGAAAAGAGAGATGTACCTTGAAGTAGAGCCATCATTGACAATTTCAGATTTTAAAGCAATTGAGACTAATCTAAAACAAATAAATGAAAAATACAAAAGTCTTGAAAGTAAGTTTAAAGATCTACTCGATTATTTTGAAGTAAACCATATCACAGTACCCAATATTCAATTATGAAGATAAGAATGATCGATCTAGTTAAAAACCGCAAAAATATTCATCTCATGTGGCTAGTACAAAAAAGACTTCCAATATAGGATTAAAAAAAATTGATAAAAGCTCAAAACCAAAAAGAAAACTCTCAAAACCAAAAAGAAAACTCTCAAAACTTGCTCCTATTGCTTCTAAAACTAAGATTCAAGTTAAACAATACATACACGAAAAAGACAAAAGAGCGAATAATCCACCGGTGGGTCTAGTGACTCCAGAATCTGACATAGATTTACCTGCAAAAAAATATTCTTTTGATCCTCATCTAGATCCACAACTTGAATGGTTTGGTAAAATAGAAAATTCTGATTTTGAAGTTGATACTGTATCACTTCATAGACATGAAAGAATCGATCCTATGACAATCATTGGAAAAATTTTAAAAAAACATGACTATGAGCAACAAACACTATTCCCATTCTTTGAAAAACCCGAAAATGTTCTTCCATTAAGAGATGCCATTGAATTTTATCAACATAATCAGAATTGGTCAAATCGACTTATTGCTGGTGATTCTCTTCTAGTTATGAACTCATTATTAGAGAAAGAAGGAATGGAAGAAAAAATACAAATGATATACATGGATCCACCATATGGAATAAAATATGGTTCAAACTTTCAACCCTTTGTAAACAATAGAAATGTTATCGATGGAAAAGATGAAGATTTAACCCAAGAACCTGAAATGATAAAAGCATTCAGAGATACATGGGAATTTGAAATTCATTCATACTTGACATATATGAGAAACCGATTACTATTATCAAGAAATCTATTATCTAACACTGGTTCTATTTTTATTCAAATTTCAGATGAAAATCTACATCATATTAAAGAATTATTGGATGAAATTTTTGGTCCAAAGAATTTTGTTAGTATTATTCCTTTTAGAAAAAAAACAATGCCTTTAGGTGCAAAATATCTTGAAAGAATGCATGACTTCATTTTATGGTATGCTAAAGACATAAAAAATTTGAAGTATCATCAATTATATCAAGAACAAAACATTCAGGGAGATCCACATTGGGGCTGGATAGAATTGAATGATGGAACAAGAAGAAGAATGACAAAGGATGAAATTAATAACCATTCTATTCTACCAACAGGTGCAAAAATTTTCAGACTTGTTCCTCTTTGGCCAGCTAGTTTTTCACAAAAATCGGTATATCCAATAAAATTCAGAGGAAAAACATACAATCCTCCCTCTGGACTTTGTTGGGTTACAAATCCAGAAGGTATGCAGAAATTAATAGATGCTAACAGAATTGAACCTGAAGGGGTAGGTAATCTTAGATATGTTTACTTCTTTGAAGATTACCCATTAAAAAAATTGGTCAGTTTTTGGGATGATACTATTGGTGCAAGAAATCAAAGTTATGTTGTACAAACAGCAGATAATGTAATTCAAAGATGTATGTTGATGACAACTGATGGTGGAGATTTAGTTTTTGATCCAACATGTGGTTCAGGAACAACATCATTTGTTGCAGAAAAATTTGGTAGACGATGGATTACTTGTGATACATCAAGAATTGCAATTACACTTACCAAACAAAGATTGTTAACTAGTGTTTTTGATTATTATACATTAAGTCATCCCGATGAAGGAATATCATCTGATTTAAAATATGAATTAATTTCTCGTATAACTTTAAAAACAATTGCTAATGGAGAACCAGCGTCTACTGTTACTCTATATGACAAACCTTTGGTTGATAAAAATAAGATTCGAATTACTGGTCCATTTACTGTTGAAGCCGTACCTTCTCCAATGGTAACATCTTTGGATACAATGTTTGAAAAACAATCTGATATTGATTCTTCTATTGCTCGTACCGTAGAAAATAAGAGACAACAAGATTGGAGAGATGAATTACTAAATACAGGTGTTAGAGGAAAAGGAGGACAAAAGATAGAATTTTCCAGAGTAGAACCTCATCCAGTTTCTCAATGGATTCACGCAATCGCAGAAACTAAAGAACAAAAACCAAAAATAGTTGCAGTTTCTTTTGGACCAGAATATTATCCATTAGAACAAAGACAGGTTACATTAGCTATCGCAGAAGCTCAAAAATTTGTTCCAAAACCAGAATTAATTATTTTTGCATCAGTACAATTTGATCCAGAAGCAGCAAAAGATATTGATCAACTTAATTGGCCAGGAGTACAAGTATTGAAAGTCCAAGTAAATGCTGATTTGTTTACTTCAGATTTAAAGAAAAAGAGAGCAAGCAATGAATCCTTCTGGCTTATGGGTCAACCTGATGTAGACTTGAAAAAACAAAAAGATGGAAAATACATAGTTGAAGTTAATGGGTTTGACTATTATAATACAAAAACAGGGCAAATCGAATCTGGAGATGCTTCTAAGATTGCAATGTGGATGATTGATACTGATTATGATGAAACAAGTCTTTACCCACAACAAGTATTCTTTCCAATATCTAATGTATTTGATAGCTGGTCAAAACTTGCCAAAACATTGAAATCTGAAATTAATGAGCAATTCATTGAAAATTATAGTGGAACCAAATCATTACCATTTTCAGCTGGACCAAACAAACAAGTTGCTGTTAAGATAATTGACAATCGAGGAATTGAATCACTAAAAATAATTAGGCTTGAATAATGTCCGTTATCCCAACTCTTATTATTAATAAACCATATCAGGTTCCAGCCTATCATTGGCAATATGATAGAGAAAAAAGAATATTTGAAAAACTTGAAGGTAGAAGGTCAGCAGGATTCTTAATTGCAACAGAAGGATCCCAGACATATGATGATCCTGGTATTTTCTGTGAAATACCACTTGTAAATAAAATAAGAAAAAGAGTGGATTTATGGAGAGAACAAAATTATCCTGGAATCACAAATATTACAAGAAAATTATTTGATCATTGGCATAACAATGAGATTCGTGAAAATAGGCAATTCTTCTTTTGTCAAATGGAAGCAATTGAAACTATAATTTGGCTTACCGAATCTCCTGAAAGTGAACGACAAGGAATTGATATCCCTAATGATGGAGGCGAATTCATCCGAAAATGCTGTAAAATGGCAACTGGTTCCGGAAAAACAACTGTAATGGGAATGCTAATTGTTTGGCAAGTGCTTAACAAGGTTACATATCCTAAAGACATTAGATTTACTAAAAATATATTGATTATAGCACCAGGACTTACAGTTAAACGAAGATTAGAAGTTCTTCGTCCAAGTGACACTAACAATGTTTATGATGAATTCAACATTATACCTAATTCTTTTCATGATAAACTCAGACAGGTTAAACTCCAAATTCATAATTGGCATGCTCTTATGCCTCTTGAAGAAAAAAAAAATAGTGTTGTCAAAAAAGGAAATGAAAGTGATATTGCTTATTCACGTAGAATTCTTAACGAAATGTCAAAATCAAAAAATATTCTTGTTATTAATGATGAAGGTCATCATGCATGGAGAAAGATTGAAGAACAAACAAAGATTGACAAAGATGAATTAGAAACTGCAACTAGATGGATTGAAGGACTAGACCGTATCCATAAGACAAATAACATAATTACTTGTTATGATTTTTCAGCAACTCCTTATGTACCAGGGGAAAATGTTACAGAAAAAAGTCTTTTTGGCTGGATAATATCGGATTTTTCTTTAAATGATGCCATAGAATCAGGTCTTGTAAAAACACCTACTATAGCTGTCCGTGATGATGGAAAGCTTGGGGCCGATTATAAATCACGTTTTTACCATATTTACAAAGATCCTGATGTCAAATCAAACTTGACTCAAAAAGCTAAACCCGAAGTTCCTTTACCTGATTTAGTAAGAAATGCCTACATGGTTCTAGCTCAAGATTGGTTTGTTACCAAACAGGCTTGGGAAAAAAATAATTCACCTACACCACCTGTAATGATTACTGTTTGTAATAGAACTGAAACTGCTGCAAGAGTTGAATATTCATTTGTTAATGATAAACTTCAGTTAGATGAACCAATAAATTCTGATAATCTGATAAGAATAGATTCAAAGATTTTGAGTGAAGCTGAAAGCAGACTTGATGTTGATGAAGATACAATAAAAAATGATTTGATATCCGATAACTCAGAACGTCTAAGAGAAATTGTAAACACAATAGGAAAAGTAGGTGAACCAGGAGAAAAAATTCAAAAAATTATTGCAGTAAATATGCTATCTGAAGGATGGGATGCCAAAACTGTTACACATATCATGGGATTAAGGGCATTTACTAGTCAGCTCTTATGTGAACAGGTAGTTGGAAGAGGATTAAGAAGAACATCATATGAGATTAATTCAGATGGATTCTTTGATCCTGAATATGTCAAAATATTTGGAATTCCATTTACATTTCTTCCATTTGAGAGAGATGCTTCTAGTCCGCCACCACCACCAACACCAACAACACTAATTCAACCAGATAATGAGAAAAAAGAATATGAAATTTCTTGGCCAAACATTCTTCGTATCAATACATCATTAAGACCTACCCTAAATCTTGATTTGGATAAAGTAAAGATTTTGTATATAGATCCTGAAGAAACCACTACTTCAGTAGATATGGCAGAAGTAATCGATGGAAAACCAAATTTTGCAACAATGTCATCAATAGATATGGAAAAATTAAATAAAAAAATTAGAATGCAACGTATTATCTTTGAAGTTGCAAAAGAAGTTTTTGAAACTACAAAACTTGATTGGAAAGGAACTAAAGAATATTTGCTTATACAGATAGTAAAAATGGTTGAAGCGTTTGTTAAATCTGATAAAATTAATATTTTGAATATACATCAAGATGAAGATCTTAAACGAAAACTTGTAATGACGTTTAATATGAGCAAGATTATCCAACATATCTTTGAGGCAATAAAATTTGAGAATACAGAATCCAGAACTCTTGAATTTGATCCTGACAAGCCAATCAAATCAACAGGTGACATGCGTCCTTGGCATACCAAAAAACCAAACGATTACTCTATAAAATCACACATAAACTATGCAGTTCATGATAGTCCTTGGGAAGCACATACTGTTTTTGAGCTTGAAAGAAATTCCAATGTTAAATCATGGGTAAAAAATGATCATATCGGATTTGGCATTAATTATATCTATAATGGGATATTGCATACATACTATCCTGATTTTCTAATTTGTCTAAATAATGGCATTACACTTGTTTTGGAAATAAAAGGGCGAGATGATGACCAAAACAGAACAAAACGAACTTTCCTTAAAGAATGGGTTGAAGCTGTAACTGAAGATGGAAAATTTGGTGTTTGGACTAGTGATGTTGCATTTTCACAATCAGAAGTAAAAGGCATTATCCGACAGCATTCTGAATCTGATAAGGCACAAAATATCAGCGCAACATGCCCCAAATGTGAGAAAACAGCTATAACCAGAGAAACAGTTGAGAAATTATTTGGATTTAGAAATATGGATGGATTTATTCGAGTACAATCCTATTGCCGTGATTGTAGATCAATTAATGCCAAATCAAAAACTCTAGACAAATTAGAAGATCTTTCTATTAAGAAATTAGTTGAATTATTTGTAAAGGAACCTTCTAAATTGACATTTGATTCCAGCAAAAAAGATGAATTTCTATCTTATTTTGTAAAAGGAGATGTAATTTGAAAGAAAAACAAAAAAAATCTCTCACACGAAGATTTGTAGAAAATAATAAAAAATTCAAAAAAGAAATGCGTATAACCTACATTGGAGGTATTATTGGAATTTTTATTGTAGTGTTCATTTCCTCTTATTTTATCCTAGATAATTTTGATAAAACATTTATCATAAATACAATGATGGTGTCACTGATATTTGCAATATTGTCCGGTCTTTCAACTTTTACAATTAAACCAAAAGCAATTTTTGTTCTTGTAGTTTTCATTTCAATTTTGTTTAGCAGTATCATTAAGGTGATTTAGATGGGAGTTATCAATAAAATTCAAAAAGATACTTGGATAAAAAACTATTCTCTTCCTTGTGTACGTGATCATCTCGAACGTAATACTGTTCAAACAATAATTTATCCACATATTGAAAGATTGCAAAATGATGGTGCAAATGATGATGAATTTATTATTCAAATTTCTGAATCACTTCAAGAACATCAAAATATTGATGATATTTCTAATACCATTAAATGCATTATGGAAAAAATAGAATATGCTTTTGGAGAGGATGAGTTTCCAATACCTCAAGCTTTCTTGTCTAATGCAGCATTCACTGTATTAGGTAAATCTATTCTCATAATCAGTAAAAAATTAGGATATGTTAGATAATCTAGAAAAAATATCCGATATGATATTCGCAGAGATTTGAATTCATCAGATAGAAGCCAATGATGGTATTTTTTATGTGATAATCAAATCCTTGAGAAAGATTATTTCAAGTTTCAACATCATAGAATTCAATATATCAAAAAATATCTCACAGGGGGTAAAATTCTATATTTTTAAAAAATAATATAGAAAAAACACGCCTGTGAGACGCCTTATTCAGGACTTGTCTAGGATCCACCTGAACTGCTCTTTCAATCTAATCGCAAGAAAGTCCTTGGTCATTCCAGATGTTTTTACCCTGTCCACAAGACCAAGTATCTCCAACTGCCTCATGATCTTAAGAGATGTCATCTTTGAAACCTTTCTGAACTCTACCAGTTGGGATGATGTCAACTCCCCGTTGTTTTCAATGAGCAGTCTTACAATCTCAACTCTTTCCCTTGAAGCGCTTGACAGGACTATCTTTCTTATCACATGTACATCATCGTCTGTAATGTAGTTGCGTCCATGGCATAGAGCATGTCCTCTTGCAACGTTGTACAGCGCATGAGTTGCCCTGTTTGGATCTTCAATGATCGGAGAAACGAACGCATAGTCTGATCCGCTTGTATATTTTGTATCGTCAGACGGAACGTGTCCTCTAATCTTTGCCAAGAGTTGCGCATACTGAATGATCTTCATCATTGCACTCTGCTGATCTTTTGCAGAATTCCATACAATCTTGTGTCCATTTCTGTTTGGAAATGACGTCACTGCATCCCAATACTCTTTGAGACCCTCATTGATTTCCTGCACCTTCTGTTCATATGTCAGACCTTGCATATTTTCCAGGATTTTCTTTTGCTCTTCCTCATAGGATACTTTCATGTCTATTCTTAGAAAATATTCCTTGGGACCCAACGATGCTATGATTGGCCAGATCTTCTTTGGAACATCGACAGCAGCACCAATCCAAACAAAAAAGATTTTATCGTATCCTCTTGATCCATGTGCACCGGAACTGTTCTTGTACCCTTGGCCATCAAGGACTCGTGTCAATATGCCGAAGATCTCGCCTAACTGATCATCGCGTACTGAAAACAACGGAGCAAGTTCAGATGTAAGAAAGATCTTGTTTTCTATTTGCTTTAGCAGATCAATTTTTGCAAGATCTTCCTCAGACTTGTTTGCCATCTGTGTCACAAATGCCTTGGGCGTAAAGGAATCCAGAGCAAACGAATCAGGTAACGAGCCCACTATGGCTATCACTGTCGATTTTCCTGCAGACGGAGAACCCAACAGAATCAGCATGAATGGGAGCGTCACGCCATCTATCTCCAGCATGGCTCTTACTGATAGGCATGTTTCAAGCACCCAGAATTTGCCTGGGAAATACTTCTCATATACCAGTCGAAGTTTTTGCCTTTTTTCCAGAACCAAGTTTACATAGTCTGGATTTTCTTCAGCAGTCATTTTCTAATTGGCTGGCTTCTGATGTACAATCGATTCTGGAAGACATACACGTCAAATTTTACATCCTCAAACATGCTGGCCCACGAGTTCTCAAGTGCAAGTATCAAATACTTTTCCTCGAACCTGTACGGCTTTATCGTGCAAATATTCTTCATATCTTTCTGTTCCAATGCGTATCAAAGATTGTGCGATTTGATAACTTTACAATTGTTTCATTGTATTTGGAATATCCGATTCCATATTTCTTTAATTCTTTTTTTGTCTTGTGACAAACTGTTATTTTCTTCATATGTTTTTTCCTCCATGAAAATCATTTTATTTTTTATTTCATAATTTTTCATTTTATTATTCAGATGGATATCAAATCTGCCAATGATATTTTTTGTTTTGTTGATTGAATTACTACCTGATTTAGTATCTTTAAACAATTTACTATCCAGACTTTTTTCTAATTTTCTGATTAGATTTCTATCTGATTTAACATTGCTACATTCCTTTTCATCCTTACTTGTAAAAGACAAAGACTGTATCAACACATTACATCTATGCATGTAAGTATATAAAACTTAAATCAAATCACACGGATACAATTACTTACAAAACCAAAACAGGCTAAAAATAATTTTACTTTTTCTTTCTATACAATCGAATTAATTCTTCTATGACATGATCCATAGTGGTAGTCTCACCTGATTTAGATTGCATCTCACCTTGGATCTTCAAAAGTTCTTTATGCAGTATGTCTTTTCCTAAACGAATAGATTTTACCATATATCATGTCTATTTTCTCTACTTCATATATTTTGATATTTTCAGTCTATTTACGAAAATTATTGCATATTCATGCCTGATTTACGCATATTTCACCATCGAACTTGAAAAATAAATTATCATCCATAGAGGTGTTGACCCACCTTCGATATGTCGGCAATTTTTGAAATAGGGCGTTTATTTTTAGACTACAATGTTGAATAAAAAAGTCTTCGATAATTTTTTAGATTTAAAAAGATTCAATTACATTCATTATCCATTTGGCAAATCCAATTATTCCAACCACAATTATTGCAATTATCAACACTGCAAATGTAATTACAATCCAATTAACTGATGCAACAGTTGTAGAACAACTTTGTGAAGAACCCTCTTTACAAGATGATTCGATGGCTTGATTTCCTGTTATTTCTATCGCCTCACTTCCAGCTTTAACAATTGCATCTGTAGCGATACCATCTCCTGCGTTTTTAATGGCAGATTTGGAATCTGTAACATCTCCACTTGGCATTGTACCTAACGCTATCATAATTATCACTGTCGCAAAAAATCCTGGAATTGTTATTTGTTTTGTCACAATTCATTCATACGCATTAGATCTATATAAAACTGAAAATGTTTGTTGAAGTTTTTTATTTTCTTATTTTTCGGGTCAATTTTCTAATTATAACAATGTAATATGGAAAAATCAAGTCCAAAAGTTACTTTTCAAGATGTATTATTCGACAATTATTCTTCCAGTCTTCCATGGATGAACCATACAATAATAATCAAAAATTCCTTTGTTGTTAAATGTAATCTTGTAAGAAGATCCAGCTAAAAACAAACTGCTATCAAATACACCAGTCGGCCCATCTGCAGGTGTACCACTTGTAATGGTATGTGCTGCACTATCATCGTTAGACCATGTAACCGTGTCCCCCAGTCTTATTTTTAAAATCTCAGGCTCAAGATATTTTCCTTCATGCGGTACGCCTGAATTTGGTAATACGCTAATTTTGTTTTGAGGCATCGTAACAACCCCTATTGAAATTCCAAGTAACTGGTTTCCAATTATTTCTACATTATGATTCCCCTTTGGAAGTGATATTGTAATTGTCCTTTCTTTATCAAAAAATTCCTCTTGACATTTTACCTCTTCCCCATCAACTAGAACAAAAAATGCAGTATCTTTCAAACCCTTTTTAAAATCAATTAAAGTTCTAGGTAATGTTATTCCAATATCTGTTTCTTCATTACAATTAACTGCAACTAAAACAGACAATGTCTCATCATCAATTTCTGCTGACAAAGAACTGATTTGGCCTTTGTTAACAAAGTATGGCAAATTGAATATTCTCTTATTGTAGATTAATGGAATGTCTCCATGCTTTAACTTGGCTTTTACATCAACTGATGCAGTAACTGCGACAATTCTTTCACTCTTACCATACATGTCTTTTACAATTTTTTGAACCTCACGATAAAGTCTGGTTTTTAATACTTCATCTTCTTCAAACGTAATTCCGTCCATTTCTGATAACCCCCACGGCATGTCCTTCCAAGCTAAATCTAAATAATCATCCTTACATGGAAGAATTCTTTTTTTCTGTGTAATTGCAATATTTACTTCACGCTCTATTTCATGACTTTGCAATGCAGCTGGTGTAAGAATTACAATGACAATATCTGCCTGATTTAACTTCTCGTCATTTTGTTCTTGCCATCTTTGACCTTTGGATTTGTCCTGATCAATGTATACATCAGAATTAGGAATAAGTTTGGAAAGATAATTCTTGATCTTTACACCTCTAGCAAAAAAATCCTCTTGAGAATATGATATGAAAATCTTAACTGTCATGATTGTTTTATGATATTTTTGAATTTAAACTCAGTTGTTTATGTGGCAAAAAAGGTCAGTATAGTGTAATCTCTATTGCAACTCTTTTCTCATCTGCTCTTTTTTCTCCAGGATATTTTAATTGAGAAATTTTTTGCTCCAGTTTTTCGTCTTTAACTAAATTTGCCTTTCCTGTAAATGTCAAATTGTTGTATTCTATT
>SXGS01165085.1_pt1 | contig 11932 bp, 10 predicted proteins | sample 3174681 | NCBI WGS metagenome assembly SXGS01 (sample SAMN11356861, study PRJNA531348) | freshwater metagenome | isolation source: freshwater sample F1-80 | place: China: Fuxian Lake, Yuxi | collected 2017-12-25 | reverse complement strand
ATAATGCGGGTCTCATGCGGCCAGTCGCGGTCGCCCGCCAGCACGTCCGGCAGAACCATCACAGCCAGGCCACACAGCAAGATGAGCGGAAAGCGCTTGCGAAAGTAAACCAAGCTGACGACCACGCCCGCCAGAAAGCCGCAAAAAAACAGTGGCGCAAGCAGCGGCTCTTTGACTTCTTACTGCCGTGGCACGTCTTTTCTATAACCTCATCAGCGGCATTTTGCTTCTGCTCCCCCGATCCGAATTCGCTGCCCCTATCCTGCCTTTATTGAATCTCAAAAGCACGGGCTGGATTTCCGACTACCATGGTCTCAATCTGCTGCTCAGTAACGCCCAGCGAGCGAAGTCTCGGCAAGAAACTCTCGAACAAATGGCAATACCCAGTGTTGCCGCTGTATCGCATTTCGTGGTCACGATTGCGATCGTGAGACAGGAGAAGGTGTGCTCCGTATCCCCTCAACACCATAGCGTGGACCAGTTCTGCACGAGTGGCATCCTGCAGCCAGTGTTCTTTGCCAATAACATCAAACTGAATAAAGCACCCTTCCAATGCAAGATCACACAGAACATCGATGTCAGGGCGCTCGTCGACATGACCGACGATCAGCCGTGATGGCGATACTCCTTCGGACTTGAGGATTGCCAATTGATGAACACCCACGGTGCCACCCGGAACCTCTTGGCGCCTTCCACCTGTCGTATGGGTGGTGATAACTAGTCCCGTTCGCCTCTGAGCGATGGCCACTGCCCTAAGTCCCTTTAACTCTATACCTTCTGCACGGGCGCGATGGACAGCGGACTTGAGGACACCACATCTCGGTCCACCTTTCCCTATGCCAATGAGGATTTCCTGCGTGAGATGATCCGCAAGCCGATCGACCGACCAATAATCCACATACCAAGGCAAGCAGGGTTCTATATAAAAGCCCGCGGTCGCAATGATGTGTACCTGAGAGGCCTCTGACAGCCGCGCCAGAATAGCCGGATCTCTCCCCCACCCATCGCAGGTAACCTCAACTATGGAGCGTCCGCCTGCCTCTCGAAAGGCAACCAACTCCCCAAGCATCTGATCGTAGTCGCTTAGCCTCATATAAGTGGACCCGCCCCGAGTAGCGCCCAGCAAGCTCTCCCTAGGTGCCAAGTGTTGGTCACACCATATATGCTCATGAGGAAGGCAAAACCCCAATTCTTCAGGAAGGATCGAACCAAGAACGGTCTGTATCAGGGTAAACTCCTCCTTGCAATCGGTCAGATTAGCACAGAACCCACAAGCTCCAACTCAGCCAAAAGGTTTACTACCTCCCCAGCGGTGCGAAACTTGGTCAGACCGTGTCCCATATTACCAGTGACCGCCGACCGCGCATCGCTGGTCAAAGCGATTACCCCATCGCTGACGACCAGGCTACCGATATCACGATCGGTCAACTCATTGCAGGTCTGACGAATTCCAAAATCAAGCATGCTGCCCATAACCAGCACGTTGGTGAGTCCTGCGTTACTAAGGTACCTGTCCACCTCGGGATTGGCCAGCGCCCCCCAACTTGGCTTGGTGAAGACTGGTTCGCCTGCGACAGGCGACCAACTGGCGGGGAACCTCCCGTCCGGTCCGTCCAGATCCCACAGCCAACCAGTCGCCACCTGAAAGCCCGATGGACCACCTCCTTTACGGTGGCCCAGACAACTGAAGGCAACAGGTAGGCCAACCGCTCGCGCCTTGTTCAGCACCTCAGTGATTGGCAATGTTACGCTTTCTAGTTCACTAAAGTATTCATCAAATTCCCGAAGTAGGACTTTTTTATGAGCACGCACTGCCAACCAGCCAAGCACAGGGTCAGCAAAAGGGTGGTGCAGGTCCTGAAGCAGCACACAGGCGTTTGTGCGGGTCAAAGTGATCGGGCGAACTTCACGGGTAAGCAGTGTGAGAGGATGCCGCATGGTGCTAACTCCCACCTACGCCTAGTTGGGCGCAAAGCAGATCATTCCTACGTTGATGCGCGTTCCGGTGTGTGACCAAGCTGATGCCCCCACAGTTATGCGCGCGGGGGCTCAGAAGGAGTGTGATTTCGATAGGTGTTGATCACTTCAACAAAGTCGATTTTGTATGCCTTGGCCACATCAGCCAAGAAATGCCTGCCATAGCCACGGTCTGCTTCACGTTGTTCCCAGTCTAGCGAGTTTGTGGTTAGGTATTACCGCCAAACGTTGTCTTAGTCTGCAGGTCGATTAGAACATGAACCGAGATGCATCCCACTCCATCTGCTCGTGCAATCGAGGAATAAGGTGCAACCGCTAATTGCCCATCGGGGAGGTAGGGTGTCTGTGCATAAGTTTCCTGCATGTCTTTTAGACTAAGGCGCCCGCAGCGCGGGCAAAGTTGTAAAGCAAGTCCACATGGTACTTTTCAACATCAGACAGCCCAGCGACCCGCCCGTCTCCCTCAATGACCATATACTCGTCCACCGTTCCGCCGCCACCGCCACCAATCGTGCCTCCGCGGATGCACGGGACATCAAAGACGTTTGGCACTGCGGTCCATGGGCCGCCGCCTGCCTGAATGGGCCAAACATCGGGTTGTACGCCCCACTGCTGCAATGTGCTTAATACTGCCTGGACGTATGGATGGTCAACCGGAGTCTGTGAATGACCGTAAGCGGCGTAGACGTCGATATGAATATCCCGGAAGTTGTGCTGGTCGAGATGGTCCCGAATCGCTGCTACGATCTCGTCGGCACCGATCTCGACCACCATGCGCAGGTCAATCATGGCCGTAGCCTTATGTGGCACAATAAACGGAATGGTCCCTGTGTCTGGACCCAAGAAGCCGCTGTAAATACCTGCTACGTTGAGCGTCGGCCCATACAAAAAGGTAATCAATGGGTCATTACCATCGCTGCCTCCAATTAGTGCGCGGACGTTGCCGCTCCCTCCCACCGGAAGCACATCCCGCCAGTCTTTGCCTGCAAAACCCTCGCCTAGACGGCCAAGCGCCCGCTTCTCCTCAGGATTTAGGGGTTTTCGGTAATACCAGTGCTTCTGCAGACCGGCTACGTTGCAGCCTCTCCCATCGCCCTGAGTTAAGGTTGCCAACGCTTGCGCCAGTCGAAACGGTGGGGAGGAGACCAGTGATGCGGCAGAGCTGTGTATGGTGGCAGTGGGTCCCTCACCCCAAGCATTACCGGTCGCCGTCAGTTCGAGCACGACCATCCCCTTGAGACCCAGCCCCACGTTGACGGAGCCGCTGCCGGACTGACTGCTCATCGGGTTGTAGCTAGCACACACGTTCTTCAATCGGTGACTGTACCGTTCCACGAACTCGCGGTAAGTTGGACTTCCCATGATTTCCTCGCCCTCTGCGAGGAACATAATATTGACAGGCAGCTTGCCCTCGACGGCGATGATCGCCTCCAATGCATTTAGGAAAGCAACATAGGGCCCCTTAGCCCCGGTAGCGCCGCGACCTACCACTGCCTTGGGGTACGGCCCCATGGGCACCAGTTCGGCACCGAAGGGATCATGCTTCCACCCCTTGGCACTAACGGTGCGAGTATCAAACATGCAGTAGCTATGAATTGTTACCGGGGAACCAGCATCGTAGTAAGCCCATACCCCCGGATGGTACTTACCCTCGATGATTTCGACCTCTTGGCAACCGAGGTTGCGATACGACTGGGCCACAAGTTCGGCACACGCTCTGACACCCAGGTTGTCCCAACTCACACTAGGCTGACGCACCCACTGCTGAATGTGCGCTATGTGCTTACCTAGATTCGCGTCGATGTAAGAATGGATTGACGACCGATTCATACTAAATTGCCTTACCGTCGCTAGTAATTGAAGCCAACTTTTCCCGCACCAAGCCCACAGCCAAGGGCAGGAAGTGTTCCGGATCCAACTCAAAGCCAAACTGTAGGCAGAGTTCATCAGCGATCTGGGCAACCGACCGACTCCCATTGATGAGGTTCCAGAATTCGTCACCAATTGGGCGGAGCGAATCAAAGACCACCCGCCCATCGTGAACGTTCATACGCTCATACAGCACTACCAGGTCTGGAAAGCTCAGAGTCCCTTGCGCAGCGACAGGCTCCTGCACCTGCTTCGTCAGGACTGAAATCAATGTAACATCCATTAGCGCTGACCTCCTTGAACAACTTTGACTACAGCTTGTACCCGGTTTATAGATTGTACGGCTAGAGCTTTCAGATTGCTTCCCAACACCTGAACTTCAGCCTGCTGTGCTGCGGTTGCCCCTCCCGGAACCAATGAGAGAGACGCTTCAACACATTTTGCGTCACGCTCAGCATAGTAGGCCAACTCTCGAGCAGCCCGATGTACCACTGCCTTTGGATCGCCCAGTCCGCTCAATGCCCGCTGAGTGTCAAATACGCCCTGAATCGCTCGACTCGCCGTTTCCATCAACCTGTTTGACCCACGGCAAGCCACCTCATGCGCAATCGCAACCGCTTCGGCGGCCCCGGCATCCGCAATTTCATAGGCGGCCAGCGCGGTGGTTATGCCGCAACGGCGGAATACCCTTGGGTCAGTATTGTCAGCCGTCAGAAACTGGGTGTGGAAATAGATATCCGGCCACGACATGATCAGTGGGGCGGGTACACCACTTGCGGCCCAGATGTGGTTGTCACTCCAGGGAGTATAGGGGGCTTGGGTGAACTGAACCGGCGAGATGTCAGTATCTTTTTTAAACACCCAACTACCGTCTTTGGGTGCCCTATCCATAACTCCAGCAAAGTAGTCGTTAATAAAGGATGGAAGCGAATCAGGATTTCGGTAAAAAAGCAGTACGGATTTTAATTTCTCTTGATCATGGCCGACACTGTCAAAGCAAAAAGCCGTCTTCACCCTGGCAAGTTCATCTGGGTTTGCCGCGATGTAAGCCTTTGAACCTGATCCTTCAATGATAAACAGGAACTTAATTGATCGGCGAGGTTGGCGCAACTTCCCGCAATCAATAAGGCTTTTCAAGGTGCGGGCGATCTCCACCATGAGAGCCGGTCCGGCAGCGCAGTTGGCACACGGACAGGTTGCAGCCGAGGTGTGGGCGATGAAGAGAACCGACTCCTCAGGAAGCTCGCGCCCTGAAATTGTGGCTAACAAGTTGTTACCCTCGCCCTTGAACATTTGGGAGTCGATCTCGGCGTGAAGCATGACCGGTCCTAAGCGCAGCAAATCACGCAGTCGTTGAGCTGCAGGATAGGCGATAGAACACGCCCAAACACTGTGCTTGCCCATGCTATTTGGCAGCCTGAGTAATTGCACCGCGTTAGGCAGGCTGGCCCTGGTCCGATGAGGGGCAAACTCATAAAAAAGATAGTCAGAGAGAATTCCACTAACGCCGTATTTCTGCGCCAGAGCTGCCGCATGGCTCCATCCTCCGGGTCGCTCGGTATGACCGATCAGAACAATCTTGCCGGCAACATCTTTGCCCACATAATCAGCGTCAGTGTCGCCTTTGCCGACATCTACCAATTCAGCAGTCACACCACCGGGTGGTGTAGGGACTGACCACCAGGCCAAGCAGGACGAGGTCGTTGCCATGTTGACCACCTCGTGGGGTGTCGGCGCAAGCACCCGTACAACGGCAGCCAAGGGCTCCCACGCCAGCGGCAGGGGGCCATTACCGACTGGGGTTTCCCCATCTAACGGATAACGGGTCGACGACAAGTCATCGAAACCATAGCCGCGCAGCCAATCCGCCACAAGGTTCGTAGCTGCATGATAACCCGACGAACCTGGGGATCGGTGGAACTGGGTAATCTGAGTCGTGAGGGCTTTGGCTCTGTCGCCCGAAAGTTCCCCATGAATGAAATCACTAATACTTGGCATAAAATTGACCGCTCCTAAACTTCAGTATTGCTAACGGTTCTTCAGCCAGGGGTCCAGTGCATCCCGTAACCCATCGCCGAACAGATTAAGGGAAATGACGGTCACCATAATCGAGACACCAGGAAAAGTTGCCAGCCACCACGCCCGGCGAATATAGTCGCGCGACTCGGCCAGCATCAACCCCCACTCGGGTGTAGGTGGTTTAGCCCCCATGCCAAGATAATTCAGAGAAGCGCTCGCTAGAGTCGCGCTTGCGATCGCCAGTGTGCCGTATACAACGATCGGCGCCATGATATTAGGCAATATGTGACGCACAATGATGCGGAAATTGGAGCACCCTATCGCCCTTGAAGCAACCACATAATCAAGCTCACGCGCCACCAACATCTGGCTGCGCGTTAGGCGGCTAAATCCAGGAATGGTCCCGATTCCGACAGCAATCATCAGGTTGAACAGGCTGGGACCCAAAATAGCCACCACAGCCATGGCCAGCAGAATACCGGGGAAAGCCAGCATGACATCGATAAATCGACTGATGATCTCATCCACCCAACCGCCCCAGAAACCGGCAACGGATCCGAGCAACAATCCGAAACTTGCACCAATCGAGACAGATATGAGCCCCACTCTCAACGAGATGCGCCCCCCATAAAGTATACGTGTCAACTGATCTCGACCGAAGTGGTCCGTACCCATCGGGAACCGAATACTGGGTCCCTTCAGTGCGTTGGCGGGTGAAATTTTTGTCGGATCATGTGCAGTGAGCAGCGGCGCCGCAAAGCATGCCAACGTAATAATTAGGAGGCACAACCCGCCGGCGACTGCGGTGTAGTTTCGCAGCAGACGGCGGATCTCCGATCGCCAGATGCCTTGTCCGGAGGGGGCAGACCGGGAGTCTACGGACACACCAACACCCACCGCCCTATCGTTGCCCAAAGCGAATGCGCGGATTAAGCCAGGCGTATGAAATATCAACTAAGAAATTTACTAGTACATAAACTAGGGCGGAAAACAAAACGACACCCTGCACTACGGGGAAGTCCTTGTCAAGAATCCCATTCACAGCAATCCGGCCAATCCCCGGCCGGGCAAAGACGGTCTCCACAACAACGGTCCCACCCAGCAGGTTACCAAATTGAAGGCCAACCACCGTCACGACAGGAATCAGCGCATTTCTTAGGGCGTGATTGACCACCACGACCCGCTCACGTATGCCCTTGGCTCTGGCCGTGACCACATAGAGTTGGTTTAAGACTTCTACTAGGCTAGCCCTGACTAGTCGCGCAATGATGGCTGAGGCGCTGAAGCCTAGTGCCACCGCAGGAAGCACTATGGACCGCCAATTAGCCGCCGATCCAATGGCTGGAAACAGACGAAGGTGAAGGGCAAAGATGAGCAGCAACAGAATTCCCAACCAAAAAGAAGGCATTGAAACACCCACTACCGATATAGCCATCGAAAATCGATCAATCCACGTACCTCTATACACCCCAGCAACTATGCCGAACAGAAGCCCAAGCACTACCGCGATGCCTAAACTGGCCACGGTAAGTACAAGGGTGTATGGGAGATTATTTCGAATCATGTCGAGTACGGGCTCGCCGCCCCGAAAAGACTTGCCTAAATCGCCTCGCCCCACATTCAGCAAAAACCGACCAAACTGAGCCGGCAACGGTTGATCCAGCCCTAGCTCCCTCCGCATGTCGTGATACATCTCGTCAGTAATGGTGCCTGTTGTGCTGGCAGCACCCCCACGATGTTCGGTTAGCATCATCATTACAGGGTCGCCGGGTAGAAAGTGGAGCATCAGGAAGACTACCAATGAGACCCCCAACACCACGGGAACTGTCAGAATTATGCGGCGCCATACAAAGGTGCCCATTTCAATTCTCTCTAATCTAGGGGCGGCTAGACACCGCCCCCAAATTGGAAAATTGCATTGGGGCTACTGCTGTAGCCACACGTCAACCAGATAAGGCCGACCAAGCAAATTGACCTTAAAACCCTGAACCTCGTTAGCCATGGCGTGGATCAGCGCGCTTGACCAGGCAGGAAGAACGAACGCCTGTTCCATCGTATACGTGTTCAGTTCGTGATAAATTTCCATCCGCTTGGAGGTATTCGACTCATTAGCCCCCTTTTTTATCAATTCGTCGACCTTGCTATCTTGTACACGAGTACGATTGAACCGCCCGCCATCAGTGATCTGGCTCGAGTGAAATGCCAGGAAGAAGGCGTCGTGAGGATCAAGCAAGGCGTACCACAATCTGGCAACCTCATAGTCGTTGTCAGCCATTCGCTTGACTGTAGCCTCATAGAGCATCGTCTCAATCTGATAGTCAAACCCAACCTCTCGGAGTGATGCTTGAACAAACTCTGCCGCTTTCTGAGTGAATCCACCAGCTGTGGTTACTTGTCTAATCAACAAAGGCTTTCCATCTTTCTCGTAGACCTTTGTCTCGGGGTTCAACTTCCAACCGTCACCCTCCAGCACTTGACGCGCCTTATTTTGGTCGTAGGGATACAACTTCGCCACCTCCGGTGAGAATGCCCAAGACCCAGATGTCAGCAGGGATTGACCGGGCGGACGGGTTCCGAAGAAGATCAGGTCCACTAGGCTCTGCCGATCCACACCATACTGCATAGCTTGCCGGACGGCTAGCTCATTGGTAGGAAAACGAGTTATGTTGATGTTCATCATCTCACACATTCCCGGCACAACCATAGTTTCCACGTTATATATTCCACTTTCTGTAAGACGCGCAACGTCCTCAGGGGGCGGGTCGTCAATTATCTGCGCCTCACCAGATTCTAATGCGACCAAACGAGTCGACAATTCCGGGACAAACTTGTAAGTAATCGTGTCCAAGTAGGCCGCCCCCTTGTTACTAAGAAAAGATGGACCCCACGCATAGTCGGGGTTGCGTTCAAGCACCAGCGTGTTATCGTCTTGCCAGGTCTTCACTCGAAAAGGCCCCGTCGCCACCGGGTACTTCGCAAATTTGTCCCCGAGTGCTTTAACGGCGGTCGGGGATGCCGGGGACAACGCCGTCTCACTCAGCGCACTCATAAAGGGAGTATAGGGCTCCGTTAAATTAACCTTGACTGTGTGTGAGTCGACCACTTCGCTCGACCCATAGGGCCCAAGCCTTCCTTTCTGAAGAGACTTGCTTGCCGGGTCGACAATTCGGTCGAAGGTGAACTTAACCGCTGCTGCGTCAAAAGCAGTGCCGTCATGAAACTTCACATCTTTCCGCAGGTAAAAAGTATAGGACTTACCATCGGCTGAGATTTCCCACTTCTCTGCCAGACCGGGGACAAATTTGCCACCTTCCGGCTGCCAGACCAATGGGTCGTAGATCTGCCCCATAATGCGGGCCGCATTGCCTGCGGTCCAGACATTAGCATCTAGACTGCTGGCGAGTTGCATATGACCGAACACGAGGTTTCCCCCAACTTGTGGCTCCGGCGGGGCCTCCGTGGCTGGCGCTGCAGTCGCCACAGGTGCTTCGGTTGCTGGAATAACCGTTGGTACATCGGTTGCTGAAACAGCCGCGGGTGCTTCTACGGCCGGCGCCGGAGTTGCACATGCTGTCAGCACGAGAGAACCGATTAGAGCGATCATAACTGGACATGACAATAGCTTTTTCATAAAGAAACTCCTTTTGATCTACACTAGTGGGCAATATAACATGATTATCTTGCGTCTGTCAAGAAGCAAATTGCGCTTTTTTTTGTTACTCGAGCCATGTGGTAGGTATAACATGTTCATCTTGCGTCTGTCAAGGGGCAAATTTCCCTTTTTTTCATGGTGCAATGCGAAAGGTCGTTTCCTCGTAACCAACGCAAATTGCACAATTAATACAGAACGGTATTGGCAGCCCTAAATATTCAGTGCGTTCCCCTAGCAGCCGGACCACGGTTTCTTCTGCTCCGCCGCGTGTGCCATTCCTTCAGCGCAGGATTACCATCCCAACGTCTGATCAAACTCCAGTTCCGGGACCGGCTCCGCATCCGCATCCGCACCCGCATCAGCCACCAACCTATCGTGCCCGGCTTCCGCTGTCAGGTTTGCCGTCTGGTCAAACTCAAGCTCGGGGATTGCCTCTACTGCTTCTGGAGCAATCAGCTGCTGTGCATTCACCTCCACCGGTGGTGAGCGCGCGGGTGCAATTGCCGGTGCAGTTGTCGGCTGGCCAGCCACGTCTCCAAATTCTGACGCACCACTTGATACGCCGCACTCCGTTTCGGCCGCCGGCGTACATACCCCGCGGCCCGCTTCAGCTTGCAGTTACTGCCTGCGCTTGTCCCCGGCACACCAGCAGCACTGACAACGGACAACGGACTATCACATGGGCTTCGGCGAGCGCGGCGGGCAGGTCGCGGCGTTCGCGAGCGGGTGCTGCGCGCGCATGATCGCGAGCAGCTGCTGGTAGAAGATATAGGCCGGATCATTAGGGCCGCGCGGCTGCTGGGTGACTGCTTCGATGTGGTGGAGGTGCGCTTCTTGGCGGCGCTGGCGTTCTTGGGCACCGCGCTCGCGGTAGTTGCTGTTATCGACTCCGGCGCGCTCGGCGAGGGCCGACAGCCACTGGTGCGCGTACTGAACGTGCGCGCTCTCGTCGATAATGTCGAAGATCATCATCTCAGCCGACTCAAGGTCGCCGCCGGCCTGGAAATCCACGTAGCCCTCGCGCTTGACCGCGAAGTGCCCGGTCTCGGCGACCATGCCAGTGGTGAACACCGCGTCGTAGAGCTGCTGCGGGGTCAGCGGGTCGAGGCGGCCCATGGCTGGGATGGCGTCGGCGGTGGCGAATTGCGGCGCGGCTGGTGGCATGCCTGGTGCGTCGACCAGCGAATCGTCGTAGGGCTGGAAGCCGATGTCGCGCAGCGTGATGCCGAAATCCAGCAGGCGCGAGTGGCCCGAATCGCCGTGGCGCGATTCGTCCCACAGGTGCCGCGAGATATCTTGGTGAAAGGCCCAGGGCATATCCGGGCTGTCGTAGATCCAGCACAGCTGGTCCATGGCTAGGTTCATCTCGCGCAGATAGCCGTAGCACCAGAACAGCCGGCGCGTCTCGACGCTGTGGGTGAAGTCGGCGTCAATACACGGCATGATCTGGTATTTCGAGCGCGAATCAGCCGGGTAGGCGGGCCGCGCCGGCAGCCGGAAATCGGTGTTGACTCCTGCTGGCGCGGCTGGGCGTCCCTCCACCGGCAGCGCCTGAAGCAGCCCGCCGCACGCCGCCAGCTCGCGCTCGATCGCCGCGCGATAATCCGCATCGATCTTGTGCGGGTAGCGGCGGCGGTACTCGCGCAGCCACAGGCGCTGCTGCTCTTTGACGCCGATGATCTCGTGCAGCGCGGCCACGGTCGGCGCATCGTGGACCGGGTGGGCGTGCTCGGCATACTGTAAGTAGGCGGTAGTCAGCGCGCCATTCAGCACCTGGTAGATGCCATCGACCGCGTCCTGATGCGTGGGCGCTAGCAAGACTGTGTTCGCCAGGGCCTCCAGCTTTTGCGAGACCGGTTGATCGAGGTTGTGGACCGAGCCCGGGAACTGAGCCAGGCGATCGCGCAGGCGGCGCACGCATTCGGCCTGCTCCCAGATCTGTCGGTGGATCGCGACTTTGTCTTCCCACTCGGAAAAATAGCGCCCCCAGCCGGCGATCAGGCGCTGCAAGGCGCGCTCCATATACTCCCAATCGCGCAGGCGCACCACGGTCTTGGGCTTATTACCGCTCGTGGGATCGACCAGCAGCTCGCGCTGAGTTGGTGTGGCGACGGGCGTGTCGGTGGTTGACATTACGGATAGGAAATTCAAGTCCTCAAGCACTCTCAAATTATAACCGATGGACCGCTTTTGTCAACCACCACTCTGCGCTGACCTACACCCCGCCATTGCTTAGAGGTAAACGATCACACTTGTTGGATATTCCGAGGGGTACGCTCAGCGCAACAAGCAGAAATTACCCGACTTGGACCGACCAGCATCGGCAGTCCTAAACATTCAGTGCACTTGGCAAGCGACCGGACCACGCCTGCCCAAGCTGCGCCGCGTGTGCCATTCCTGCAGCGCAGAAATGCT
>SXGS01730188.1_pt1 | contig 11935 bp, 9 predicted proteins | sample 3174681 | NCBI WGS metagenome assembly SXGS01 (sample SAMN11356861, study PRJNA531348) | freshwater metagenome | isolation source: freshwater sample F1-80 | place: China: Fuxian Lake, Yuxi | collected 2017-12-25 | reverse complement strand
GGATTAGAGCATCAGTCTTCGGAACTGAGGGCCGGGGGTTCGAATCCCTCCGCGAGCGTCCTTTACCACCAGAGTATCCTCGGCGATGGGTTGGGCCACCGCACACATTCCCCGACTGTGTACAGGAGAAACGGTTTCGCTCCGCCCACGGGGCACTCCATGACTGGCAAAATCGAATCCGGCCAGCTATGCGCACCGTCGTCCCTGTAGATCCCGCCTACCTGAACGTGGGTGACATCGTCCTCTGCCGGGTCAGTGGATGCGAGTGATTTCCCCTGACGAAGGCGATCCAGGGGTGCCGTTTCCAGATCTGCAACAACCGTGGTCGCATCAACGGATGGATCACCGACACTTCCCTCTTCGGCCGTTGCGTCAAAATCGAGTGATGCGACGGTGGGTGTACCCTTGTTGTTCGCGGAGATCACTCGCTGCGCTCGGGGAACACCCAGAGTGGCTCGGGTCTGGGCGCATCAGCCAATAGAGTATGGGCCACTGCTGACGCGCCCGAGGCTGTGCAGGGACATCAGACTTTCACAAGCGGAACGTAGATCGTCTCGTCGTCCCGGACGCTGTAGCCCACCGCAAAGAAGAGTACCCCTTTTTCCGGGTCGAGCACGGCGCCGAGGGGATCGGGCACGCCCGGAAAGAAGATGGGGTCGAGACCTCGCACGCTGGTGCTGGACGGCAGCCACCCCACCGCGGAGTATTCGGTGACACCCTGTGGTCGAAGTCGCTTCGTTGCGCGGGCCGTCTTGGCGATCTCGACGACGAGCGGGCTCCAGCGGCCCGAGAAGCTGAACCGCCCCAGCCCCGCGACGGTCCCGGCCGCCCGCAGGCTGCCGCGACGCGTCAGTTCGAGCTGAGCAAAGTCCTGGGAACCGCGTTCGGTGGCCCAGAATCCGACCAGGTCCGGTCCGAACTTGAAATCGAACGGGAATTCGTCAGCGAAGAACTGACCTTCGCCGAAGATACTGCTGAAGAGGTCTCCCTCGATCTGCTCGCCGGCCACGACACCGGCCATCTCTCCCCGGTCGGAACCAATCACCCGGGAGAGCCGGGTGTAGAATTCACCACGTCGCGGGGTTGCCCGGCCCCGCAGCAGGACAAAGCCGCGACCGTTTCCCAGCGAAATCGCCGGATAGAGCGTCCGCCCGTCCAGCGCGATGGATGCGATTCCGTCTCCCTCCTTGGCGGAGGCGTCCCCGTAATAGAACCGCGGAAAACCGGATGGCGTCTGCGCCTCCGCCGGTTCCATGATGAAGGCCGTTCCTGCCAGAGCCGCCGCTCCTGCGGTCAGCACCGTCCTGCGTGTGATCTTCTGCGTCTGCATCGCTGCACACCCTTCCCTACGTGCTTGTCGTGGCCCGAGGCCGGAAGGCCCGGCGGGATCGGCAGGAGGGCGGAGGATCGCTGCCGGAGCCCGCACCACCGAGAGGTGGTCATCTTCGGGCTGATGGCGTTACGACCCGGGTGGCGGCGTCAGGTTCCCTCGACTTCGCAGGGAATTCGATAGAGGTCAAAGGCCCCATGGCGAGTGGAAACAAAGTAGAGTGATCGTCCGTCCGCGCTCCAACCGGGGTAGTCGTCGCGCGCCTCGCCGGTGGTAAGACGCCGAACTCCGGCGCCGTCCGGGCGGCAGACGTACAGATCGTAGCTGCCGGCACGGTTCGAGGCGAAGGCCAGCCACTTTCCATCCGGGGAGAACGCCGGGTGCGTGTCCAGTGCGTCGCTCCGGGTGACGCGGTGCAACTCGGCGCCGTCGGGACGGATGCGGTAGAGCTGGTAGCTTCCTTCGTGGCTGCTGGAGAAGACGATCCAAGCGCCGTCCGGGGACCAGGTGGGAAAGAACTGCTGGCCGGTCAGGCTCCCGAGGCGACGGGGCTTTGAACCGTCGGCATTCACCACCGAAAGCTGGCTGCTGAGCGCCACGTAGACGAGTTGCTTTCCGTCCGGCGACCAGGCCGGGTGGCAGTTCTGGCCACCCGGCACGATCACCCGAAACCCGGAGCAGGTGTCGCCGTCCACATCACAGGCATGGACTGCGAGTTGACCGTTGCGAAGACCCTGGTTCACAGTAAATGCCAGCATGCGCCCATCCCGCGACCACGCCGGGTGCTGCTGGATGTAGTCCTCGCGTCCGACGAAGAGCGGACGATCTTCCTCTCCCTGGGGCCCGATCCGGCGCAGGGAGAGATGTGGGCCCTGAATCTGCACGTATACGACCCCCTGCCCATCCGGCGCAGGGCGGGGTTGCTGCTTCGCGAGGCCCGTGCGGGTCAACCGCCGGACTCGTTCGGCGCCGTCGTCTTGCTGCATGGTCTGTTCAGGCAAACAGTTCGTGGACCGGCTCGGCGTCGAAGCCAAGGCCGAGCGGCGTAAGTTCCAGGCGGTTCAGACCGAGCGCGTGGAGCACCGTGGCATGCAACTGATAGGGATGAATCGGGGGAGTTGCCGGATAGGCGCCGATCGCGTCCGACGCACCGATGACGCGCCCGCCCTGGACGCCGCCACCGGCTGCCAGTGCTGTGTAGACCCCGGGCCAGTGGTCACGGCCACCGACGGAGTTGATTTTCGGCGTCCGGCCGAACTCGCCCATGCAGAGTACCAGCGTGGAGTCGAGCAGCCCGCGCTGCGCCAGATCGTCCAGGAACGCAGACAGGCCCTGATCGAGCGCCCAGGCATAACATCCATCCTGAATGAACTCGAACAGCCGGTAGTGGTGATCCCAACCGCCGTCTCCGCCGGAGGTCTGCTGGTCTTCTCCGTGATCGCTCCAGTTCACCTGGATGAAGGGTGCGCCCGCTTCGACGAGTCGCCTCGCGAGAAGGCAGGACTGGCCGAACCGGGTACGTCCGTACCGATCGCGCAGCGCAGCAGGCTCCGCATCCAGCCGGAAGGCTCGGCGGGCCTCCGGTGTGGTCAACATCGCGAGGGCCTGTTCCTGAAACTGCGCGGTGCCGGCCACCTCGGGAGTGCCGGTCGGAAGTGGTCCGGGGAGGCGCAAGCGCGAGAGCAAGCGCCGCCGGCCGGACAGGCGATCCGCGGAGATTGCCGGCAACGGCGAGAACTCGGGCGGCAACTGCACGCCCCCATCGGCGCCGTACTCCACGCGAAACGCCTCATAGATGGCGCCCAGGTTTGCCGCATCCTGACCACTGGCCCCGCCACTCACGCGAGCCGGTTTGCCGATGCACACAAACGGCGGCAGTTTCCCAGCCTGAAAGCCGCGCAACCGCGCCACCAGAGACCCGAGCGTGGGCCGCCGCACGCCCGGCAGCGGCGCGCCTCCGCCCACGCGCCCACCGGCGGGCACCCCGGTCAGTGACACGGTGCCGCCGACGTTGTGATCGCTCTCTTCGTGGTGCATGCTACGGATCAGGCTGAATTGCCGGGCACGGCGGGCCAGTTGCGGCAGTAATTCGGTCAACTGGATGTCGGGCGACGCCGTCCGCATGGGCCGGAACGAGCCGCGTACCTCAATCGGCGCCTCCGGCTTGGGGTCCCACAGATCGTGGTGGCTCGGCCCTCCGAAAAGCCACAGCAGTACCACCGAGCGCGCCGGGTTCCCTTTGGTTCCCGTCCCGGTGGCCGCCGCTGCCGCCCGCCACGCCAGGAGATCGGGCAGCGACAATCCGAATGCTCCCAGTGTACCCACCTGCATGAGAGAGCGGCGAGTTGTTCCAGCGCAGGTCCGCGAGCGGGTGGTTCCGATTTCGAGCATGGTGTGTAGTTTCCGGTTGGCTATTGCGACCAGGTACCGAGGGGAAGGTTTCGGGTTTCACACCTACTCGGTGTGCCAACTCGGCGAGGACCGGATTCGAATTGCCCTGCGCCGACGGCTGCAGCCGGTACCGTCAATCCGAGACCCCACAACACGAGCACACTTCGCCGCCTCCGGTTTCTCCCGTCCAGAGTTGCACCGCAGCGATCTCGCCACGTCCTCCCCACCGAGGAAACGCCCCCGGGCCGGCGGCGTGGCAGTATTGGTGTGACCGCCTGGAAAGATTGCCTCTGAGCTATTATAAATCTTATGTGCGCTGTGCTGCTTTCCAGGAACACGCAATCCCCGGCTGCGAGGATCGGCCGGCTGAGCCGGCCCGCACGCCGTCGGGCGGTTGCTGCGGGGTTGTTCGTGATTCTGGCTGCCGGCAGCGACTGCCTCGCTCGGCCGCCGCGTGCGCGAGAATCGCGACCTGCTGCTGGTCCGCTCCTTCCGGTGCGCCTTGCCCACCCGAACGGCCTGGCCTTCGACACTGCCGGCAACCTGCTGGTCTCCGACATCGGCACTCACAGGATCCTCAGATGCGCCCCCTCCGGCGCCCTTTCCTCGATTGCAGGCACCGGGGAGGGGGGCTTTTCCGGCGACAACGGGCCCGCGGCGCGGGCGCGCATGTTTGCCCCTCACGACCTGGTAGTGGCGTCAGGCGGTGAGATCCTGATTGCCGACACGTATAATCATCGCATCCGGCGTCTGGATCGCCAGGGTCGCATCACGTCAGTCGTGGGAGACGGCCGGGGCGCCTATCGCGGCGACGGCGGTCCTGCACTCCGCGCTTCGCTGAACAATCCGCAGGGCCTCGCGTTAGGTCCGGACGGAACCTTCTACATCGCGGATACATACAACCACGTGGTACGCCGCGTGGACCCGCGGGGCATAATCACCACCTTTGCCGGCACGGAGGCGGGGTTGGCCGGGGATGGTGGCCCGGCGCTGCGCGCGCGTCTGAGCCTCCCCACGGCCGTGGCGGTGGCGCCCGACGGTATGGTGTACGTCAGTGATTCTGGCAACAACCGCCTCAGGCGCATCACGCCGGCAGGCACAATTGAAACAATCGTCGGTTCCGGTCCGGGCTCCGGCACCGCCGGCGCCGGTTTCGCCGGCGACGGAGAGCCGGCCGCGAAGGGGAAACTGTTTGCCGCCGCCGATGTCAAAGTGGACGCCCGCGGCAATCTGTTTCTATCCGACACGGGAAACTGCCGGGTGCGTCAGATCCGGAACGGGATACTCTCCACACTGGCGGGGTCGGGGTCTCCGGGGTTCTCCGGCGACAGGGGGCCCGCCGGCCAGGCGGCACTGAGTCCGCCCCAGACACTGCTGCTGGGTTCCGACGGCAGCGTCTATTTCGCGGATCGCGCCAACCATCGGGTCCGGCGGGTGGACTCTTCCGGCCGAATAGAAACGGTTTGCGGCAGGGGTGCGCCATCGGGCATTCTCATCCCGGTGGGCAGCGAGCGTACGAATGGAGGCCTGCGGTGAACAACAAGACGGGGTCGAAGGCAGGAAGCGGCTTTGGAGCCACGCTCCTGTTGGGTGCGACGAGCCTGCTGGTGGCCGGCTCGCTGCATGCAGGTCCCCGGTCCCGGTTTCCCGGAGAGCACGGTCCCGAGCGCCTGAAGAGCGTCCGGCCCGACCGGCGGGTGAGCGACCTCACCCGCGAGGTGGCCGCACAACTTCCCCGCATCGGCTCGAACACCGGGCGGGTCGTTGTGCGCAATCTGATTGACACGCACCTGTTTGGCGCAATGGCGAAGGCGGGCATTCCCCACGCCCCGCTCAGTTCCGACTACGAATTCTGCCGCCGTCTCCATCTTGACCTGACCGGGCGCCTTCCCTCGCCGGAGCGCGTGCAGTCCTTTGCCGCCAGTCGGGCCCCGGACAAGCGCGACCGGTTGATTGATGAACTCCTCGACAGCACTGCGTGGGTGGACCACTGGAGCTACTGGTACGGCGACCTCGTGCGGAATTGCGCCAACCGGATCGGAAATGCCACCACAAAGCACTTTGATCGCTGGATTCGCCGAAATCTGCAAGAGGATCGTCCGTACGACCGGATGGTGACCGACATGCTCACTGTGTCGGCGCCGAATAGTGTCTGGATGCCCGATGCTGCCCCGGCAGGTTTCCTCGCGCGCTGGCACGTGCCGGCCGACACGATGTATTCGGATCGCTATGAGGACACGGCAGACGAAATCGCCGTGCAGGCCTCGCGTCTCTTCCTGGGGGTGAATTACCAGTGTATCTCGTGCCACCGGGGCAGGGGATTCCTGGAAAAGGTGAACCTGGATCTCGTGCCCCGGCAGCGCGCGGATCTCTGGGCGATGGCGGCCTTTTTCGGCAACACCCGGGTGCGGATCGTCCCGTACCAGGACCGTTTCACCATCACCGACGACGGCACCGGATACGACACAAAGGCCGCCAGTTCGGTGCGGCTCCGGCGCGAGGGCGGCTCGATCCAGCCTACGTTCTTGCTGACCGGTGAGAAGGGCGACCCGCAGCGCCCGCTGCGGCCGCAGTTCGCCCGTATGCTCACCCGGCATCCCCAGTTCGCCCGTGCCACCGTGAATCTCATCTGGAAGGAGCTGTTCGGGCTCGGCATCGTGGACCCGGTGGATTCTTTCGACCTCGCCCGGCAGGACCCAAGCAAGCCGTTACCGGCGCCCTGGACGGTGCAGCCGACGAATCCGGGCCTGCTGAACGCACTCGGGCGGGAGTTTGCGACACAGGGATTTCGCCTGAAGTCCCTCATGCGCCTGATGGCTCGCTCCAGTGCCTACCAGCTTTCCTCGCGATTCGAGGGCGAGTGGAAGGAGCGCTACACACCGTTCTTCGCCCGACATTTCGTCCGGCGGCTCACGGCAGAGCAAACCCACGACGCGATTTCTCAGGCCACGCTGGTCTTCGGCAATTACCGGATGAAGGACATGCTGTACGGCACGGAGTTGCCGCCGGTGCGTTTCTGGACCGAGGCGCCGACCCCGGAAGAGATCAGCGATGGGGAAGCCAAGCTGTTTCTGCGCACCTTCGGACAGGCCAACCGGGAGCAATTCGACCGTCGCACGGAAGGATCGGTGCTCCAGGCCATCGCGCTCATGAACAGCCCCTTTGTCACGCGCCGGGTGCGCGCCGCAGGCGGTAGCCGCGTGGAGCAATTGGTGAAGTCCGGGCGTTCCAACGAAGAGATTGTGGACGAACTCTATTTGGCCACCCTGTCACGGCCGGTGCTTCCTACCGAAAAGGCAGCGGCGCTCTCCTGGCTGTACACCAGTCGCCAGGAGGGAGCTGAAGACCTGCAATGGGCCCTCTTGAACAAGCTCGACTTCATTTTCAACTACTGAAGTTCGGCTATAGAAATGCTCGCTTCCTCCAGGCGCACCCGCACCCCGCGTGCCGACTATGACGGCTTCTGGAAAGAGGGCCTCGGGCTCTTCTTTCAGTCATTTCTGGTGCTCTGCTTCCCCGGTGTCGCCGCTTTGATAGACTGGTCCCAGCCGGTGGAGTATCTGGATACCGAAATGCGTCGGGCGCTGCGGGGATTGTCGCGCCGTCGTCGTAACCAGGTGGATCGTCTCGTGAAGGTACATCTTCTGGATGGTGGGGAACAGTGGATTCTGATCCACGTCGAGGTCCAGTCCCAGTGGGTGCAGGATTTCCCGGAGCGCATCTTCCGCTACCTGTGTCGCCTGTTCGACCGTCTGGGCCACAAAGTGATCCCTCTCGTGGTGTATGGCGATACCAACCCGAATTGGCGGCCGGATCACTTCGGCTACTCGTTCGCAGGGCTCGGGCCGCACCTCACGTTCGGCGTGATGAAGATTCTGGACTGGGAAGCGCGCTGGGCCGATCTGGAGGCCAGCACAAGCCCGTTTGCGCCGCTCCTGCAGGCGCACCTCCGCACGCTGCGATCGCAGCATCAGGTTGCCGCACGGTTTCGCTGGAAGGTCGAGTTGGTGCAGGGCCTGTACCGGCGTGGGTTGTCGGCAGATCAAGTGCAGCAACTCTTCCGGCTGGTGGACTGGGTGATGGCTTTGCCGGAAGAGTGGGAAACCCGGTTTGACGCAGAAGTGCGCGAATTGGAAGAGGGAACAAGTATGCCCGTCATCAGCCACATCGAGCGGACCGCCGAAGCACGCGGAAAGCTGGAAGGGAAGCTGGAGGCACTGCAGCAGGCTGTGTTAGTCGCGCTGAGCGCCAGGTTCGCCTCCGTCCCGGAGTCGCTCACCCGGCAGATCACCGGCGCGACAGTGGCCGACTGGCTTCCGCTGGTCCGCGAGGCGGCTGTGACGCCGTCGTTGGAAGCATTTGAACAGGCGCTGCGAGGCGCTCTCAACCGATCGAGGCTATGATGAAATCCGGACGGCAGCTCACCCCCCAACTCACACGCCGCACGTTGCTGCGGGTCGGCGGCGTCGCCATCGCAGGCGGCTTCCTGGACAACGCGCGACCCCGCAACGTCTTTGCGGCCGGGAAGGCGGCGCCGCTCGGGACGGCGCGGCAGGTGCTGTTTCTCAACATTGAGGGGGGCATGAGTCAGGTAGACACCCTTGATGCCAAAGACGGCCCGTCGACTCCGGACTATTTCGACATTCGGAACTGCGGAAACGTTCTGAAGTTGCCCGTCGGCATAATGAAGCACCTACCCCGGATCCTGGATCGGATCACGGTGGTGCGCTCGCTGGCGGCCTGGGACGCAGTGCATGGACGCGCGCAGTACTACATCCAGACCGGGCATCCACTCAATCTGGCACTCTCAAAGGAAGTACCGGCCATCGGCGCCGTGGTTTGCCACGAACTGGCGAGCACGCGCAGGGACTCTGATTCACTCCCGGCGTTCATCTCTATGAACATGGCGGGCAACCAGGCTGGCCTCATCAACCAGGGCTTCCTCTCCGCTGAATACGGTCCGCTCAGCCTGGCCGTGGGAGCCGAAGCGCCGGCACTGGCGCCGGACCAATCGGCGGCCCCCACGATGCAGCGCCGCTGGGAACGCCTCCAGCAACTGGACCGGTCGCTGCGTGCGGGAAGCCCGGGTGTAGATCGTCGCTACTCCGATTACCACGAATACTACCGGAGCGCGTGGTCCATCATGAACGATCCGCGCGTCTCCGCCATCTTTACGCTGGCCGACACCGAGAAGCAGCGGTACGGAAACAGCTCCATCGGCAACTCGCTGCTGCTGGCGCGCAACCTGTTTCGGGCGAACGCCGGCACGCGCTTCATCATGGCGAGCCACGGCGGGTGGGATCACCACGGCGACATCTATAAGGAAAAGACGCGCAATCACCCGGTCCTGATTCGTGAACTCGACACGGCCTTCACGCACCTGGTGGAGGATCTGGAGCGTACTCCGTCCTCCCACACGCCCGGCAAGACCCTGCTGGACGAGACCCTGGTCGTCGCCGTCAGCGAATTCGGCCGCACTCCGGGGGCGATCAGCGAGACGCGCGCCGGCCGGGAGCACTACATCCACGCCCACGCGGGGATGTTCGCCGGTGGGGGCGTGCGCCGCGGCGGTGTCATCGGCCGCACCGACGCCATCGGTGGAACGGTGGTCGAGCCCGGATGGAGCGGAAACCGCCCCATCTACATGGAGGACATCGCCTGCACCATCTACTCGGCCCTCGGGATTGACTGGACCAAGAAGATTGAGACCACCCCCTCCGGCCGCGCTTTCCATTATGTAGAGCCCGCGTCCGGCACCCGGTACATGCGCTTCCAGCCGATCCACGAACTGTTCGCCTGATCCCCGAGCAGGGACGGGGACCACGCCCAACGACGCCACGCGGCGCCGACGCGCGTGGCGCCGCCGGACTGAGTGGTCTCGACCCCTGACGGAGCGGGGAGCGCACTCGGCCTGGTTGTGCGCCCCCCCGGAGGTGCTCGTTGGCCTCGGTGCCGGCGCGGCTACTACCGCGAGCAGGCGCGACGAGCGGCAGGAACGGGAACCCGGGAGTGACGTGTACCTGGAAGCGACCGGGAACGAGGCCGCAGACCATCTCCCTGCGGGTCACCGCCGAGCGCCGAGACCTCTCGGAGTGCCCCACGCACGGGTCATACTCGGCGACTGGTCGGGAGGCTTGCGCCTTGCCCGCGCCACGTCGGAGGCCGCGGACCTCTGCGGCGGCGCCACCATCCCGACGGCTGTGCGGCGGCCTGTTCCGAAGGGGTCGGTGCTCCGGGTGGAGCCGGTGGATTTCCCGGAGGGATGACGGCGCCGTTCGGGAGGGAGCACCCAGCCGCAGATACAGATCGGCTGGATGCTGTTTGAAACGCTGTCTGGGAATGAAGCGTGCTCAGAAGAGCCGATCGAGGAAGTGCCCCTCGTTCACGTACACGGGCCGATCCACGATGTCGCGAACCTCTACCCCACGGGGGATGCCCATACTGCGGAAGACGGTGGCGCCGATGTCGGCCGGGAAAACCGGGTCGCTCTTCACATAGCCCGCCCACTCGTCGCTCTCGCCATAGGCGCCGCCGCCGCGCACGCCGGCGCCCGCGATGACACCGGTCCAGCACCACTGCCAGTGGTTCCGCCCGTTGGGCTCGGCTGCATTCATGGCGGCGCCGGTCACGGCGCGACCCAGCACCGGGTTGCGCCCCATCTCACTCAGGCAGAGGACCAGCGTCTCGCGCAGCATCCCCTGGTCGTGCAGGTCCTGGAGCAGCGCGGCGAAGCCCTGATCGAACGGCGGACAGTGCTTGTCCATGCTCGCGTCTTCGCCGCTGTGATAGTCCCAGTAGTTCACGTGATCGCCGAGGTTCACCTGGACGTACTTCACGCCGGCCTGGGCCAGACGGCGGGCGAGCAGCATGGACTGCCCCCACATGTGGCGCCCGTAGCGGTCCCTCAGGGCCTCGGGCTCTTTGGTCAGATCGAACGCCCGGCGTGTTTCGGCGGAGGTCGCCACCTGGAATGCCCGTTCCCGCGCATCCGAGAACTGTCGTCCGTCCAGTTGCTGATCCAGATCGCGACGGTACTGGTCCACCTGCCCGAGGAGCTGGCGCCGACCCTCCAGCCGTTCCACCGTGAAGCCGGGAAGGGGGAGCAGATCCGGCACGCGGTAGTCCGGCTTGTTGGGATCGCCGTCCGTCAGCCAGGGATCGTAGCGACTCCCGAGCCAGCCAGCTGACTCGCCCACGACCGGCTGATTGGTGAATCGCACTTCGCGGGGCACATGCACTGCCGTCGGCAGCCCCGAGGCGTTCGGCCGGAAGTAGGTGATGACCGAGCCCATCGAAGGCCATTCCTCGCGATGGCGGAACGCCTTGAAGTTTGCGGGCGTCTGGTTCAGTGCGCCGAGAAGCTTCTGATCCCCCAGGATGTGGTTGTCGTCCTCGGCGTTCAGTGTGATGCTGCGCAGCAGCGCGAAACGGTGCGCTTGCTTCGCCAGCAGTGGGAGGCGACTGCCGAGTTGGATGCCGTCGGCCGAAGTGGAGATCGGTTTTGCCGTGCCGCGGCACTGGGTCGGCGAGTCCGGTTTCAAATCCCAGAACTGCATCTGGGGTGGGCCGCCCGGCATCCAGACCAGAATGACGCTTTTCGCTCGCGCCGGTTCCGCCCCGGCAGGCCGGGCCGTAAAAGCGCTCGCCATGCTGGCGCCGAATGCACCCAGCATTCCTACCTGCAGCACCTCACGGCGCAGCATACCGCTGTGGTGGGCGTGAGGCATCAGTGGGGACGTTCTCGTGGTCATGAAATTCTCCCGACCGGGGTCCGGCATCAGGGCGAGCGGGCTCTCCCCCGGAATGGCTCTTCTTATGGTATCGCGACTGATGGGCCATCGGCGAATTCCGCGGGTGCCGGCATCAGGGGTCGCGCAGGGACCCAAGCCCCCAGGAAGCGAGCGCCATCCGCCCGGACCTTGATCTCTGTAACGATCTCTGTAAACGCCCCCGCAAGTTCGAAGATCCCGGTGAACAGGTCACTGCCTCTGGTATAAATGTGGCGCCGAGGGTGTGGCGTGGTGATCGGCATCTGAGCGCGGTCGGATCTCCAGGAGGTTGCGCTGCCTACACCTCGGACTGCCCCATGCGGGCGCGCATTTCCGCCATCTGGCGTTCCAGTTCACGCACGCGCTGTTCTCCCGCAGCAACCCGCGCTTCCGCCGCCGCCCGCTGCGCGGCCTCGTCGTGCGCTCGTGTTTCCGCCGCCGCCCG
>SXGS01441308.1_pt1 | contig 11935 bp, 13 predicted proteins | sample 3174681 | NCBI WGS metagenome assembly SXGS01 (sample SAMN11356861, study PRJNA531348) | freshwater metagenome | isolation source: freshwater sample F1-80 | place: China: Fuxian Lake, Yuxi | collected 2017-12-25 | reverse complement strand
GCCGCGCCGGCGGGCAGGGCGCTGGTGAAACGCGGGCCGGTCAGAGCCGCCAATCCCGGATCGTCCTGGGCGGCGTTGAAATCACCCATGATTACGAAATCATCGAGCTGGGTGAGTAAGTCGCCTCAGGTGTTGCGCGCAGTGAAAAGGGCACCGAGGTGCCCTTTCTTGTGCCTGCAATAAACCGTGTCAGACGCGGTAGGTGGTGCTGGTCATCACTTTAGCCAGCAGGCTCATGCCGAACTTCACCGGTGCTGGGAAGCGTAAGCCACCCGCGTCCAGGGCGTTGCAGGCATGTTGTTCTTCATCCACACGCATCTGCTCAAGAATCGCGCGTGATTTGTGGTCCTGCTCGGGGATTTGTTGCAGGTGATCGTCCAGGTGTTTGACCACTTGATCTTCGGTGGCCGCGACAAAACCCAGGCTGACCTTGTCGCTGATAAGGCCAGCTGCCGCGCCTACGCCAAACGACAGGCCGTAGAACAGCGGGTTGAGAATGCTCGGCTGGCTGCCCAGCTGGCGGATGCGTTGCTCGCACCAAGCCAGGTGGTCGATTTCTTCGTCGGCGGCATGCTCCATTGCCTGGCGTACGTGCGGCAATTTGGCCGTCAGTGCCTGACCTTGATACAGCGCTTGGGCGCAGACTTCGCCGGTATGGTTGATGCGCATCAGGCCGGCGATGTGCTGGGTCTGGCGCTCGTCCAGCTCGGCTTCTGGTTGCACGATAGCGGGCGACGGTCGCGTTGGCTGGCCGCTGAACGGCAGCAAAGTACGCAGAGCGGCATCGGCTTGCAGGAGCAGGCGATCAACAGGGGAAAAATGACGTTCGCTGGCCATAAGGACCTCCGGCGCTGGTTTCGGTGTTCAGTTTACTCCAAGTCCAAGAGCAGGTCTGTTGACGTTTCGTCGCAGCCTCAGGGCAGTTCGCGCATCAGCCGAAAACCTAGGGCGTAGTCGCGGTGTTGCGGTTGTTTCATGTCGCGCTGGCTGCTGCGCAAATACGTGGGGCCGCTGTTCCACGCGCCACCGCGCACCGCCCTCGGGCTTTTATCAAGCAGGCTGGCGACGGCTTGTTCGCTGCCATCGAAGGGGCTGGCGAAGCGTGAGGCGGTCCATTCCCAGACATTGCCGGCGGTGTCATACAGACCAAACGCATTGGCGGCAAATTGCCCGGTGCGCTCGGTTTTGCTTTGAATCAGGCGCGAGGTGGCGCAACCACGGCAGTGTGCGCGGGGGCGGGTTTCCGGGCTGTCGAGCTGATCGCCCCACCAGTACACCTCTGTGCTGCCGGCTCGGGCCGCATATTCCCACTCGGCTTCGGTTGGCAGGCGATAGCGGTGCCCGGTGACTTTGCTCAGCCACTGGCTGTAAGCCACGGCTTGCAACCAGGACACATGAATCACAGGCCGCAGGGCTGATAAGCCCCAGCCTTCGTTATCCGGCAAGGCTGTAGCGGTCGCGTCGGCATAGTGCTGCCAGTCAGCAAAGCTGACTTCGAAACGACCGATGGCGAAAGCTTTTGCGAAGGTAATCGGCGTCAGGGGCCGCTCGTTGTGGTTCCCCGTGCCGCTGTGATCGCCGAGCTGAAAATGTCCCGCCGGGACGACCACCATTGACGGGCCCGGCTTGCCATTGGGCAGGGTGTCGTTGAACACGCGCCCGGCTTCGTCAGCCAGCAGCGTCGTAGTGCCCAGTGCGCTGACGAGCAGCACCAGTGTGGCCGCAAAGCGCATCAACCCGGGGGCCATGTCATCTGTCGCTTGGCCATCAGGTGCATGTGAATGTGATAAACCGTCTGCCCGCCCAACTCATTGCAATTCATCACCACGCGAAAGCCCTCGGCGCAGCCTTGCTCTTTGGCCAGGCGCTGGGCAGTGAAAAGGATGTGGCCGGCCAGTGCGGTGTCTGCTGCGCTGAGGTCGAGCAGGGTGCTGATGTGTTTTTTCGGGATGACCAGAATGTGCAGCGGCGCTTGCGGCGCGATATCGTGGAAGGCCAGCACCTGATCATCTTCATAAAGCTTGCGCGCGGGTATTTCACCAGCGACGATCTTGCAAAACAGGCAGTCCATGGACAGCCTCCGGGTGGCTCAACGAAGGGCCGAGTTTAGTGGACAAGGAGTGCGGGTGAAAAACGATATTCATGATTTGGGCTTGGTGCTGGATTCCAAAAGTAAGCTGCTGTTGATCGAGTCCTGGGATGAACCCCGGGTGCTGGAAACCCTGACAGGCTTGGCCGTCAAGCGCGGGCTGGCCCTTCAAATGTGGTCGGTGACTGAAGGGCTGAGGCGCTTGGGTTTTGCCGTTGAGGTCCCGGTGGACAGTGAGACCCTTGAACCGGAAACCGCCCTGCGCCTGATCAAGGCGGATCCACTGCCTACCCTGTACGTGATGTGCGATTTACATCCCTTTCTGGACGACAACCCCAAGCTGGTGCGCCTGCTCAAGGAAATCGCCATGAACGAGTTGCCCGGCAAGCCGACCGTGGTGCTGGTGTCGCATGCCTGCAAGCTGCCAGTCGAGGTGCAGCGCTATGCCTCACGCTTCCAACTGTCGCTGCCGTCTGAAGACGAGTTGATGAGCATTGTCCGTGATGAAGCCACTGCGTGGAGTGCGCGTAACCGCAACGCGCGTGTTCGCACTGACAATCGCACCCTGCAGCAGGTAGTGAAAAACCTGCGCGGCCTCAGTCATGCGGAGTCTCGAACACTGGCGCGTAACGTGATTTGTAATGACGGTGCCATTACGCAGGAAGACTTGCCTGAACTGAACAAAACCAAATTCCAGTTGCTCGATCTGGATGGCGTATTGAGCTTTGAGTACGACACGGCGCGTTTCGCCGAAGTCGGCGGCCTGGCGAATCTCAAGCGCTGGTTGGGCGAGCGGCAGGGCATCTTCCTTGAAGGTAAAGGCGTTGATCTGCCCAAGGGCGTGCTGCTGGTGGGCGTGCAGGGCGGTGGCAAGAGCCTGGCAGCAAAAGCGATTGCCGGCTTGTGGGGCTTGCCCCTGCTGCGTCTGGATTTTGCCTGCCTGTACAACAAGTTCTTTGGCGAGACCGAGCGCAATCTGCGTGAAGCCTTGAAGCTCGCCGAGCAGATGTCGCCGTGTGTGCTGTGGATGGATGAGATCGAAAAAGGCCTGGCCAGTGGCGACCATGATGACGGCGTCAGTCAGCGTGTATTGGGCACGCTGCTGACCTGGATGGCAGAGCGTAAAAGCCCTGTGTTTATGGTGGCTACGGCCAACGTGATCTCGCGGTTGCCACCAGAGTTAATGCGCAAAGGGCGCTTTGATGAGTTGTTTTTCATCGATCTTCCGGATGCCACGGTGCGGGCTGAGATTTTCCGTATTCACCTGCTGCGCCGTGATTTGGATGCTGGTGCGTTCGATCTGCCGCAGTTGGCGGCGGTCAGTGACGGATTTTCCGGTGCCGAAATTGAACAGGCCGTGGTCAGCGCACTGTATGCCGCACAGGCTCAGCAGGTGGCGGTTAGTCAGGCGGTGTTGGTGCAAAACATCCAGAGTACGGCGCCGCTGTCGGTGGTGATGGCGGAAGATCTGGCCGCTCTGCGCGCTTGGGCCAATGGCCGTACGGTGAGTGCCGGCTAGCGTTGCTTGCCGGTTGGCCAGTCGAGGGTTGGTGTCAGCGGCTGGGTTTGCCGAAGCGGCGGTTGAGGTAGGCGCTGATGCGCCTAACCAGCCAGCGTGGTGCCAGCCTCGGGCTTAAGGCCAGCAGGCGATTGCGCCAGCCGGGGATAATGATTGCGCGGTTTTTCTCCAGTGCTTTGACGGTGATCAGCGCGACTTCTTCGGCGCTCATCATCAATTTGCTGCTTTGCAGCGCGCGGGCATCCATCTGCGCCCGTCGAAAGAAGGCGCTGTTCGTCGGCCCGGGGCACAACACCGATACCTTGACGCCATAAGGCTTGAGGTCTTCTCGTAAGCCCTCTGAGAAATGCAGCACGTAGGCCTTGCTGGCGTAGTAGTTACTCATGCCAGGGCCGGGCTGAAAACCGGCGATTGAGGCCACGTTGAGGATCTGCCCGCAGCCCTGTCCGGCCATGAGTGTGCCAACGGCGTGGCACAACCGGGCCAGCGCCAAGACATTCAGCTCAATCAGTTGTTGCTCGCATGCCCAGTCCTGGCTGACGTAATCACCTGTGGTGCCGATGCCGGCGTTATTGACCAACAGATCAATCGTAAAATCACTGTGTTCAAGCTCGTGCAGCAGGCCACTTACCCGCAGCGGCTGGCTGAGATCGCACACACGGAACAGCACTTCCACGCCAAAACGTTGCGTCAGTTCGCAGGCAATGCTGTCGAGTGCATCGCGCTGGCGCGCCACTAAAATCAGGTTGCGTCCGCGTATCGCCAAGGCTTCTGCCAGGGCCAGACCAATACCACTGGAGGCTCCGGTGATCAGCGTGTAACGAGTCATAGCATTCTCCGCAGTGGGGCCTTGCGACCCCTGCTGCCGTGTTGCAGCGCGAGCAGGTTACAGGCCTGCGTCGGCATAGCCCATAAATGCGGGGACCGCGATGGCTGCGCCAATACCGAGCACGATAACGGCCAGCCACAGCAGAGCCAGTACCTTCACCGCGATGCTGTTGGGTGGCGGTGGCGGGCCAAAACGGTTGGCTGCCGTGCTGCCGGGGATCACAAACATCAGCAGTGAGAACACGCCGCCAATCACCGGCACCAGCGTCAGCAGCAGTAACCAGCCCGTCCAGCCGATGTCATGCAGGCGTTGCACGCCGATCATCACGCCCACGACTAATACGGCTATACCGACGACGGCGATCAACAGACCGCCGAGAATTTCCGAGACAAGAAAGAACCCAGCCGCGACCCCAAACAGCGGGATGCACGCCAGCATCATCACCATTGACCAAGCCAGGTAACGTAAACGTCCGATGCGACCATCCGTGGTGAAGGGCTTCAGTTCGCCGAACTCAGGCAGCACCTCTGCCACTGTCGCTTTTGGGGTTGCATAGGGGGAGACCGCCGGGCTGACGACTTCAGGCGGGTTCTCCGCGAGCATGGCCTGGCGGGCGATAAATTTCTCGATGACGATGCCGCAAGCTGAGCACTCCAGCGCTTTGGGCTGCTGATGGCCGCACTTCGGGCACGTCATGTCGGTGGTGCTGCTGGTGCCCGCTGTTGGGGCTGCGCTTTGGGCCGGGCTGGGCGCGGGGTGATCGTCTGTTTCAACCAGGCTTAAGCTGGCGGCGAAATCCTGCTCTTTGCGCACTTTGGCGCCGGCGCTCTGCAAGGCCTTTAGGTACTGGTCGGCCTCGTTCTCGCTGAGGTCGCGTTTTATATCGACCGTGCCGTTATTGAAGAGTGAGTTGATGCGCGTCAGGTCGCTTTTAAACAGGCGGGCGAGGTTGTCTTTGGTTGCGTCCAGGCTGGCATCGGGCATCAACTCGCCGTTGAACACAATTTTGAAGCGGGCTTGGGTCATGTTGGCGTCCTTGTCGATGCCAGGATGGAGTTGCGCTACAGACTAGCTGGCCTGCAGCCCCGTAAACAAGGCGCTTGGCGCGCAAATGCCTGGGGCTAGAACAGGTTCACGCTCTGTTGGCCGCGTGATGCATCCGGCGCAGACCGCTTGCATCAAGTACGGCGCTGCCAACAGCGTGATTAGCGCGGCCAGCGCTTTTGCAGCTGCAGGCTATGGCTGAGCGCTTGACGGTACTCTTGATCAAGACGAGCGATCAGGGCTTCAACGCTCGGTAGGTCGCGGATCGCGCCGACGCCTTGCCCCGCCGACCAGACGGTTTTCCAGGCCTTGGCCTCTTCGTCCATTGGCTTGAGTTTTTCGCCGTAATTGACCTCGCCTTTGCTTTGCAATTGCTTGATGTCGTAGCCAGCTTGCTCAAGGCTTTGTCGCATAAAGCTGGCTGGAACGCCGGAGACGGCCGGCGTGTGGATGATGTCGGCGGCCTTGGCATCCAGCAGCATCTGTTTATAAGCGTCGGAGGCGGCGTTTTCCTGGGTGGCGATCAAGCGCGTGCCCAAGTAGGCGAGGTCGGCACCGAGCAATTGCGCCGCGAGGATTTCGTGGCCTTGGTTCAAGCAGCCAGCCAGCAGCACGGTTTTATCGAAGAACTGACGAATTTCTGAAATCAGGGCAAAGGGACTCCAGGTGCCGGCATGTCCGCCTGCACCGGCGGCCACCGCGATCAGGCCATCGACGCCCGCTTCTGCAGCCTTTTCGGCATGTCGGCGGGTGGTGACGTCGTGGAACACCAAGCCGCCGTAACTGTGTACGGCATCCACCACGTCTTTCACTGCGCCCAAGCTGGTGATAACGATCGGCACGCGCTGTTCTACACAAATCGCCAGATCCGCCTGCAGGCGAGGATTCGTGCCATGCACAATCAGGTTCACTGCGTAAGGCGCGGCTGTGTCGCTCAAACCGGCTTCAATCTCTTGCAACCAGTCCTTGAAGCCACTGCTTTCTCGCTGGTTGAGGGCTGGGAAGCTGCCGACGATACCGTTGTTGCAGCAGGCCAAGACCAATTGCGGGTTTGAAACCAGAAACATCGGCGCCGCAACGACCGGCAGACGCAGGCGTTGCTCAAGCAGGGCGGGAAGGGGCATGGGGTAATCCTCTTGTTGTCGTTAGAAGGGCCGAACCACAACCAGAATGACGATGCCAAACAGCGCCAGTACAGGGGCCTCGTTAAACCAGCGGTAAAACACGTGGCTGCGTTGATTCTCGCCGCGCAAAAAAGCTTTCAACTGCGCGCCACACATAAACTGATAAATCACCAGCAGTGCCACCAGACTCAATTTTGCATGCATCCAGCCTTGGCTGAAGTAGTAGCTCGGGTTGAGGGTCAGCAGCCAAAGACCCAGTGCCACCGTAGCAATCAACGAGGGCCACATAATGCCGCGATACAGCTTGCGCTCCATTATGCAGAAACGCTCGTGGCTGGCTTGGTCAGTGCTCATGGCGTGGTACACGAACAACCGGGGCAGGTAGAACAAACCGGCAAACCAGCAAACCATGGCGATGATGTGAAAGGCTTTGAGCCACAAGTAGAGCATGCGTGTATCTCGCTGAAGAAACTGGCCCCGATAGTAGAGGGCTGGGCGCGCCTCGTCATCATTGCCTACGGCAAGTGTTGGCCCATGGCCGAAGCAGCCGTATCATCGGCACCTTTACACTGCTGGTATTGCAAAGGGGCAAGTGATGATCAAGGTTGGAATCGTCGGCGGCACGGGCTACACCGGCGTCGAGTTGTTGCGTTTACTGGCGCAACACCCTCAGGCGCAGGTTGAAGTCATCACCTCGCGCTCCGAAGCGGGCATGCGTGTCGACGATATGTACCCGAACTTGCGCGGTCATTACGACAACCTTTCGTTTAGCGTGCCAGACGTGGCGACCTTGGGTGCCTGTGATGTGGTCTTCTTTGCCACCCCTCACGGCGTCGCCCATGCGCTCGCTGGTGAGTTACTCGCAGCCGGCACCAAAGTCATCGACCTGTCGGCCGACTTCCGCTTGCAAGACGCAGACGAGTGGGCCAAGTGGTATGGCCAGCCGCACGGTGCGCCTGACTTGCTGCCGGAAGCGGTGTATGGCTTACCGGAGGTCAATCGTGACGCCATCAAAGCGGCGCGCCTGATTGCCGTGCGGGGTTGCTACCCAACAGCGGCGCAACTGGCGCTTATTCCTTTGCTAGAGGCTGGCTTGGCGGATACGTCGCAGATCATTGCCGACTGCAAATCCGGCGTCAGCGGTGCTGGGCGCGGTGCCAGTGTCGGTTCGCTGTTTAGCGAGGCTGGCGAAAGCATGAAAGCCTATGGCGTCAAAGGTCATCGGCATCTGCCGGAAATTCGTCAGGGCTTGCGCCGTGCGGCCGGTGAAGACGTTGGCCTGACCTTTGTACCGCACCTGACGCCCATGATTCGCGGCATCCACGCCACGCTCTACGCCACCGGTGTGGACCGCTCGGTGGATCTGCAGGCGCTGTTCGAGCAGCGCTATGCTGATGAGCCGTTCGTGGATGTGATGCCAGCCGACAGTCATCCGGAAACCCGCAGTGTGCGCGGTGCCAACGTGTGCCGTATCGCCGTGCACCGCCCGCAAGACGGCGATCTGGTGGTGGTGCTGTCGGTCATCGACAACTTGGTCAAAGGTGCCTCGGGTCAGGCGGTGCAGAACATGAATATCCTGTTCGGCCTCGACGAACGCATGGGGCTCTCTCATGCGGCCATGTTGCCCTGATGGCGAGCTGGGAAGTCCGCGTTTACGACCCGCAGCGTGCTAAGCGGCAGCGCTGGCTGACTGCACTGCTGGTGCTGTGCCTGCCGCTGGCTTTTGTTGGCGGTGTCGTGTGGCAGCGTATGCAGCCGCCTGCGCCGGTGGCTGTAACGGATCTGAGTGGTGCGCCTGTTGTCGATGAGCAGTTGCAGCGTGAACTCGATGAGTTGCGTCAGCGTGTGGCGGTATTGAGCAGCGCCGATACGCTCAGTCAACAAGCCAACGAGCAGAGCCGCCTCAGCATCAAACTGTTAGAAGAGCAGATCTACAAACAGCAGCAGGATCTGGCTTTCTACAAAGGCGTGCTCGCGCCCGGTACCCGACGTGAGGGGTTGCGCATCAAGGCCTTTGAGTTACAGGCCACGGACAAACCGACGCATTTTCGCTACAAGATTCTCCTGAGCCGCGTAGGCAAAGGTGAGGAACCTCTTGAGGGGCAATTGCAGGTGGCGATTGTGGGTAAGCAGGCTGAGCAAAGCGTTACGATGGATCTGACATCGCTCAGCGGTGATCTGCCAGATGCGCTGCCTGATCAACCGATCAGTTTTGCCTTCAAGCATTTCCAGGCTATCCCTGAAGCAGGTCGTTTCGCTGAGTTGCTCTTACCTGAAGGGTTTATCCCTCACGAAATTAAAGTGCGTGCTGAAGTAGAGGGGCAAAAACCTTTGCTACGCACTTTCAAGTGGAACAAAGAGGAGTGAGCGTTTCCTATGTGGAATAAAGACAAGGTGCGCTCTGACGTACAGCGTTTTGCCGGTAAAACCAGCCTGATTGCTGTGGGGGCTGAGCTGCACGGCGATCTGCGCTTTCAGGGGGCGGTGCAAGTTGATGGCCAGGTGCATGGCAATCTGTTGGCAAGTGAGGGCATGGTGCGTGTCAGCGTGCAGGGGCGGGTTGAAGGTGAAATCCGCGCGCCCCATATCGTTATCGATGGTGAAGTGATCGGTGATGTACACGCCAGCACCCATCTGGAGTTAGGCCCGCGCGCGCGCGTACGTGGAAATCTCTATTACGCACTGATGGAAATGGCCATGGGCGCTCAGATTGAGGGCCGCTTGTGCCGTCTTCAGGACGACGCCAAGCCTTTGGAATTGCCTCAGTCGCTGGATTCAGCACAATAGTTGACCGCTTTACTCGGGTAAGCGGATAATGGCCGTCAATTGCAGCATGGCGCTCGGCGCCGGGAGTAAATTAGCATGAGCGTTGAAACCTTCACCCCTTCAGCCTTGCAGTTCACGCAAGGTGCTGCGAACAAGGTGAAGAGCCTGGTCAGCGAAGAAGGTAACCCGCGTCTGAAACTGCGGGTATTTGTCACCGGCGGCGGATGTTCCGGCTTCCAATATGGCTTCACCTTTGACGAGGATATCGCCGAAGATGACACCATCGTTGAGCGCGAAGGCGTCAGCTTGGTGGTCGACCCCATGAGTTTTCAGTACCTGGCAGGTGCCGAGGTCGATTATCAAGAGGGGCTTGAGGGTTCGCGTTTCGTCATCAAGAATCCTAACGCCACCACAACCTGTGGCTGTGGTTCATCGTTCTCGATCTGACCGATTGTTGTGCATTAAACGCCGCGCCTATGCGCGGCGTTTTGGTTTTTACTGGCGGGCGGCCTGGTTTAAGCCGGGTAGATGGCGCCCAGAACACGTAAGCCGCGCGCGCCCGTCACGCTCGGCCTATTAGCGGGTATACCTTCAAGGCAGCAGTGTGCCAGCCACGCAAATGCCATGGCTTCAACCCAGTCGGCGGGCACCCCGTGATCATCTGTAGCGCTTACTCGGCTCTTGGGCAGGAACTGCTTGAGGCGCTGCATCAGCGCGTGGTTATGGGCTCCGCCGCCACACACCAACACCACGCCTGTGTTCTGCTGAGCGTTTTTAAGCGACTCGGTAATGCTGATGGCGGTCAACTCAAGCAGTGTGGCTTGCACGTCCGCAGGGGCCATATCAGGCAGTGGAAGCAGGTGTGTATCCAGCCAGGCAAGGTTGAATAGCTCTCGGCCGGTACTCTTCGGGCCTTGCGCCTTAAAAAAGTCATCGCTAAGCAGGGACTTCAGCAGTTGTGGTTGAACTTGGCCTTCAGCAGCCCATTCGCCGCCCTTATCGTAGCTCAGGCCTAAGTGGCGTTGTATCCAGGCGTCCATCAACACGTTGCCTGGCCCGCAATCAAAGCCCTGAACGGGCTGTTCAGGCTCTAGTAGGCTGAGGTTGCTGAAGCCGCCAATATTTAGGACGGCGGTGTTGCCGTTTTCTTGGGCGAATAATGCCTGGTGAAACGCAGGAACCAGCGGTGCTCCTTGCCCGCCAGCGGCGACATCGCGTCTGCGAAAATCACTGACGACACAGATGCCCGTGAGTTCAGCCAGCAAAGCCGGATTACCGATTTGAATGCTGAAGCCGCGCGCAGGTTCATGGCGTATGGTTTGGCCATGACTGCCAATAGCCCTGATGGATGACGCCGCGATGCCTTCGCGGTCTAGCAATGCTTGCACGCCCTGGGCGGCCAATCGCACCCAGGCTTGCTCAGCCAGTGCCGCGCGCGCGAGTTCGTCCTGACCCGGCGCGCACAGGCCAAGCAAGTCGTCTCGCAGTGAATCGGGCATTTGGATGTAGTGAGTGCCGAGCAGATGCGTGTGGCCGTTCTGCTCGATCAGCGAAATGTCCAGACCATCCAAGCTGGTACCGGACATTACGCCAAGGTAGAGGGGCATGGATCAGCGCTGATTGAGTGCGAGCATGGTCGAGCGCTCGCTGTCCATTTTCGCCATCAGTGGTTTGCTGATTTGCATGAACCGAGCTTTCTCGCTTTTAGCGATTGGGTCAGCCATTGGCAATTTTTGGCTGAGTGGGTCTACGTGTACGCCATTGACCTGGAACTCATAATGCAGGTGCGGCCCGGTTGAAAGACCTGTCGTGCCTACATAGCCAATAATCTGACCTTGCTTAACGTTGCTGCCGGTGCGAACACCTTTAGCGAAACCATTCATGTGTGCATAAAGCGTACGGTAGCGCTGGCCGTGCTGAATGACCACGGTGTTACCGTAGCCACCGCTGCGGCCGGCGAGAGTAACGCGGCCATCACCCGCAGCCTTAATCGGTGTGCCGCGTGGTGCTGCATAATCGACGCCTTTGTGTGCGCGGATTTTGTTCAGCACCGGATGGCGGCGTCCGGTTGAAAAACGTGAGCTGATACGGGCGAAATCCACCGGCGTGCGGATAAATGCTTTGCGCATGCTTTCGCCGCTGGCGTTGTAGTAGCTGCTATTGCCTTGCTTGTTGGTGTAGCGCACTGCAGTGAAGGTTTTACCGCGGTTGGTGAACCGGGCTGAGAGAATATTGCCGGTGCCTACCTGTTTGCCATTGACCACTTTCTTTTCGTAAATCAACTCGAATTCATCGCCTTCACGGATGTCCATTGCGAAGTCGATGTCGTAGCCAAATACGTTAGCTAAATCCATGGTCAGGTTGTGTGAAAGACCTGCGCGCTTAGCAGAAAGGAACAGTGAGCTGTTGATCACGCCGCGGGTGTAAGCGGTTTCCACGTCTGGCTTGACCAGTTCGCGTTTGAAACTGAAACCCTTATCGCTTTTGGCCAGTGTGATGCTTTCTAAATCACTGAGTTTGCTATGAATCGTGTCTATTTGACCTTCGGTATCAAGCTTGAACTC
>SXGS01179142.1_pt1 | contig 11936 bp, 10 predicted proteins | sample 3174681 | NCBI WGS metagenome assembly SXGS01 (sample SAMN11356861, study PRJNA531348) | freshwater metagenome | isolation source: freshwater sample F1-80 | place: China: Fuxian Lake, Yuxi | collected 2017-12-25 | reverse complement strand
TATCAACACGATGTCAATCAAAAGGCGCTGGCCCGCTCGCTCGATGCGACCGTGGAAGACTGCGTGAATGCCGTGGGGGTGGACGTCAATACGGCTTCGGCTCCGCTGCTGGAGCGGGTGTCTGGCCTCAATAAGGTGCTGGCAAAGAACATCGTGGAATACCGGGATGCGAATGGGCCCTTTCCCAATCGCACCACGATTCGCAAGGTGCCTCGCTTGGGCGACAAGACCTTCGAGCAGGCGGCCGGATTTTTACGCATCAACGACGGAGACAATCCGCTGGATCGTTCCTCGGTCCATCCGGAAGCCTATCCGGTGGTCGAGCGTATTTTGGCGCGCATCGGCAAAGGCATGACGGAGGTGATGGGGCAGCCGGCGGTCTTAAGGGGATTGTCTCCCGCCGATTTCACCGATGAGAAGTTCGGCTTTCCGACGGTGTGCGACATCCTGACCGAGTTGGAAAAGCCCGGTCGCGATCCTCGCCCTGAATTTAAGACTGCCACCTTCCAGGAGGGAGTCGAATCTCTGACCGACCTGCATCCCGGTATGGTCCTCGAAGGCGTGGTGACGAACGTCGCGGCCTTCGGCGCCGTTGTTGATATCGGCGTCCATCAGGACGGTCTGGTGCATGTGTCGGCGCTGGCCAACACGTTCATCAAGGACCCGCATGAGGTCGTGAAGCCTGGCCAGATCGTCAAGGTGAAGGTGCTGGAGGTGGATGTGAAGCGTCAGCGCATCGCATTGACCATGCGGTTCGACGATGCGCCAGGCAGTATGGCGTCCGCAGGTCGTGGATCTGCCGAGGCCTTGTCCGGTGCGGCACGCGGCGAGCGTGATCGGCGTTCGTCCATGCCCCAGCGCGCTCCGGAGCGCCAGCAGCCTCAGCCGGCTGGCACGATGGCCATGGCGCTCGCCCTGGCTCGCGCCAAGGCCGAGCGGCCTTAGCTGCGCAACTTATTCTCCCGATGGTGCAAGAGCGCCGGACCGAGCGGAAGCAGGGCATGGCCGGTAAAGGCAAAGGTCAGGCTGGCGATCGCGTGATAGAAAGCCATGAGTCCCACCAGGATATGGAAGACGCCCGGGAGCAATTCGTCGATGAAATCCAGGCGCGCGAGAAAGGTGAGGAGAAACGTCGCGGTAATGACGAGGTGCAGGGCGCAGAGCGTCGTATTCCTGTAGGCGGTGAGGTAGACCATGACGGCGGAAAAAAGGAAGTAGACGAGGTTGATCGGCGCGAACAGCACCATGTCGATCTGGAAGTTGGTGCTCGCACTGACCAGCTTGGCGGTGCAGACGGTGGTCCAGAAGAACCCGTACATCGTGAGCGCGGTGCCGCCGAGCTGCTCGTGGTAGCGGATGTCGGTCATGCCAGCCAGGATTTGCACGATGCCGCCGAAGGCGAGGGCGATGACGAGGGTGCCGATATGATCTCGTTCCGGAATCACGCCTAGTTGTGCCGCGCCCAGGGTGAGGGCGCCGACCGCCAGTCCGAATAATCCGATTGCCAAGACATCGATGCGTCGCGGATGTAATTCATCGGCCATGGGAACTCCTTGTTCAGCGTCGCGGTATTGATGGGGCGATTAAACAGCGGCAGCATGCAAGAGCCGCATCTGAAAAAGCAAGACTCATGAGCGGGGGGCGGGACGTGGCGGGCCTGGCGCTAGGGCTTGGGGGCCTGTTTGGTCTTGAAGTAGTTCCCGCCCTTGCTGGCGTCGTCGTCGCTGCCCCAATCGATTTGCTTATCGAGCCGTTTGAGGAGTGGGATGTGCTTGGAACAGTGGATATAGGCTTCTTCCACGTCGATCACGACCCAGGCTCCCGGGCGGCGGCCCTTTTTCAGTTGAGCCGCTTCGACCATGCTCGCCGGTAGATGGGGGAGGCTGGTGATCTCATCGGTGGAGAGCACGCGTGCTGTGCCGTTCACATGCAAGCCGACCGTGCTCTGGAAATAATCCAGAAAGATCATGCCGATCTGCGGGTTCTCCAGGATATTACCCACACTCGCCAGGACGCCGTTGCCCCGATATTCCGGGTAGGCGAGCGTGTGTTTATCGAGCACCTGCACGAATCCAGGCGCACCGGCTCGAAAGGAGCAATCGCATGAGCCGTTGGCATCGGCAGTGGCGATGAAGGCCATTTCCTGCCGTGCGATGAACTGCTGCATCGCGGGATTCAGGTGATCCAGCACCTGCTTGGCGTAAAACGACGCAGCGCGGGTGCTGGTGCCGAACCGTTTTTGGGCCTGTTGTTCCGCCGTTGATACCGGCCGTTTCATGGCTGCGTTCCTTCCGCCTTTCTCCGGCTATTTCTCGCGGGCGCGTTCCACGAGAGGAGGGTGCCTCATTCTACATGAGGCACCGCGTGGCCGCATCATTTCATTTCTTATGGGGCGAGTCCGTATTTCTTGAGTTTCGTGAGCAGCGTTTTGTAGCCGATCTGGAGGGCTTTGGCCGCGCGGGTTTTATTGCCGCGGTGCGCATCGAGGACTCGCAGGATGTGGACCCGCTCCATGTCGTCCATCGACAGATGGGTCTGTTGCGAGGCGTCGTTGCCGGCTGTCGGCTGTAGCAAGACTTGGGCAATGTCGTCCAGTGAGAGGGGCCGATTGGTGGCCGAGGGGTTCATCAGGACGACTCGTTCGATTACGTTTCGCAATTCGCGGATATTGCCGGGCCAGGCACAGCTGGCCAGTCTCGCGATGGCGTCCGGCGCGAAGGACCTGGCGGCGGTTCCCGGGATTCGGACCGCGGACAGGAAGTGTTCTGCCAAGCGAGGGATGTCTTCCGGCCGCTCGCGGAGGGAGGGGACTCGGAGGGTGACGGTGTTGATGCGGTAGAGGAGGTCGTCCCGGAAGCGGCCCTGGTGCACGAGTTCCTGGAGGTCTTCATTGGTGGCGCCGACGATGCGGACGTCGGCTTGGAGAGTGCGGGTGCTGCTGACCGGCCGGTATTCTTTTCGGTCGAGAAATCTCAGCAGGCTGACCTGCACCGGCCCAGGCATTTCTCCGACTTCATCCAGGAAGAGGGTGCCGCCTTCCGCTGCGGCAATGAGCCCGGGCTTTGCCGTTGTGGCTTCGGTAAACGAGCCTGTTTCGTGGCCGAAGAGTTCACTCTCCAGCAATTCCCGGCTGACGGCGGCGCAGTTGACCTCCAGAAAGGGGCCGGCGGCGCGCCGGCTCTGTGCATGGAGCTGGCGCGCCACGACTTCTTTCCCCGACCCGGTCTCACCCTGGATCAGGACCGGAGCGTTCGCCTGCGCCACTTGGGCAACTTGCGTCATGAGCTTTTGCCAGGCCGGACTCTGGCCCGGCACGATCTGCTCGTGGGTGTGGGCGAATCCGCCCAGCCTCGCTGCGATATTCTCGCGTCGGAGGGAACGCACGGCGTGGAGTTTCGTGATCGCGGCCTTGATGACGGTTTCGTCGAAGGGGGTATCTTTGACGAGGAAATCCCAGGCGCCTTCCTTGATGGCCTGGACCGCGTCCTTCGCGTCTCCCTGGCCCGTGAGGATCATGACGTCCACGTCCGGTCGGTGATCTTTCACCCAGCGCAGCACAGCGCGGCCGTCGATGCCGGGCATGCGGAGGTCGCTGATCACGCAATCGAAGGTGCCGGAGGCGAGCCGGTCCAAGCCCTCTTGCCCCCGCGAGACGGCCGTGACCTCGCAGCCTTCCTCGCGGATCGCCTGTTCCAGCACCAACCGGATATATTCTTCGTCGTCTATGATCAGGATGTGCATAGGGTCGCTCTTCGTAATCGGCTTTCAGTCATCAACGTTCAGGTTGTTTTATGGCCGACGTTGCGCGCTGATGGTTGACAGCTTCTTGGCTGTCTGGGAATGCAAGGAAAAATGTGCTGCCTGCGCTCGGGGCGGATTCAGCCCAGACCCGTCCACCATATTTCTCCATCACCATTTTCACGATTGCCAAGCCGACGCCGGCCCTTCGCAGTCGACTGGTTGGTGCAGCCTCTCGAAGAGGCCGAAGATTTTTTCGTGATCATCCGGGTTGAAGCCGATCCCGTTGTCGCGAACCCAGATGATCCGTTCCGTTGCGGTCTTGGCGCCGCCGATGCGGATATCCGGCGCCGTGGCGGGCCGGGAAAACTTGGCCGCATTGTCGATCAAATTCACCATGGCCTGCCGGATGCCAACCGGCTCACCATAGAGATCGATGAAAGGTAGGTTCACATGAATCTTCGGTTTGGGGCTTTGCGCGTTGTTGAGTCGATCGACGATCAGGCCGTCGATCATTTCGAGTACGTTGAAGTGGGAGCGCGGAAGATTTTGCTGTTCCAGCCTGGAATATTTGAGCAGCGCATCGATCATCGTGGTGAGCCGGAGCGCCGACGTTTGGATAATATCGATCTGGTGCGTGATCCTGGGATCCTCGGTGTCTTCAAATCGTTTTTTCAAGAGAGAGGAGAAGCCTTCGATTTCGCGGAGGGGGCCCTTGAGGTCATGCGCGACGGAGTAGGTGAAAGCTTCGATCTCTTTAGTTTTGCGTGCAAGGGCGCTCCCGCGCTCGCGGAGATTCGCTAGCATAGCTGTCAGAGAGCTTGCCAGGGTGCCGACTTCATCCTGCGTCGGCCAAGGTTCGAATTGGGCCGTCAGGTCATGGTGAGCGACGCGATCGGCTGTGGCGGCGAGTCGTTGCATCATGAGGGAGACCAATAGGATGAGCAGCCCTAGCAGGCCAACGATACTGATGACGATGAGCTGCGCCTGCTCGACGAGGCGATCGCCCTCGATCTTCATCTCCATATCGATCTTGCGGTGTAGCTCGATGAGCGAGGCGATCGCATCGGTGATCGTGGCTGCAGTTTGTTGGTACAGGGGCGCTACGGGGGAGAGATGTTTCGCCTGTTGCCTGGCTGCCGCTTCGAAGTCTTCTCGTTGCGCGCGCAAGGCGCTGAGGCCCTTGGCGATGGTGATGATCGTCTGGTTTTCCTGATCGGCCAGGTCTCCCTGTCCGTGCTGTTGTAACATGCCGTAGAGAGCCGGATGCGTTCTGGCTGCATGGGTGGTTTGATAGGTGTCTAATGCCGCGAGCGTGCGGTGCTCAATCTCTGCGAGGGTCTTCAGGCTGGTGGTCTGAGCGGCCGGGCTCTGGTGTTCGAGGAGTTGGTGCATGTGGGTTTGCACATCAGAAAGGTTGCGGAGCATTTCCGATGCCGTGACGACGCCAGGAGCCGTAATCCGCTGATGACGATCGACGTAGCTGTTAACGCGGGAGAGGTGGAAGAACAACGCGCCGCGGCTGCCGATAAGCAGGATGAGGATCAGGCTGAACGATAGAGCAAGCTTCTTGCCGATGGAGAGGCGGGCAATCCATCCGCTGGAGATGCGACGCATTGTTAACGGTACCACAGGCTCGTAGCAACCGCTAGAGGCTGGCGAACTGCTACCGCATGATGATTTTTCCAGACTGACTCCAGTACCAATAGAGAGAGAGGTTGGGGTAAATCGCGTCGATGGCGTTCTGTCCTGCAACGGTGAATTGCACCCCGGCTGCGGCGACCCATGCGTCGCCGAATTTCCATTGGATCGCCGGTTGGACCCCCACAATGGTAAAGCCGCTTTGTTGTCCTCGGTTGAGAGCATGGCCGTCAGCGCGCCAGGTGAGTCCGTGCAAGGTGCTGATCTCAATGTTGTAGCCAAGTCCTTTTTTATCGTCCAGGATATGTTCCAGGATCAATCTGGTGTTGATGACATCCGGCGAATAGGTGGTTGTGCTTCCTTCTGATCCGGGGATGGCATAGGTGTAGAACACCGCCGAGCTAATCCGAAAAGGCTCGAGATTTTTTCTTGCCATGAATCCCTGCGTGATGCCGAGCTCCCCGAATCTGGTATTGGGTAGTCGGCCCAGCGGGGAGAATCCGCCCGGTGGACGCTCGGTGCCAGCCCAGCGGCTGGCAGGGAGGACGATTTGCGAGAAATGGGTGAACGACGGCCTCCACCCATCGGGGTCTTGGATGATGGGGCGGTACTTCATGATTAGAGAGATGTCTCCTAGTCCTGCGTCGTTTGTCGCCGTGCCGTTTTGTCTTGCCCAGAATGCATTGACGGGGAGCGCCGCGCCCAGCTCGACATGATTTGAGAGGCCATAGGCGGCATTGAGGGAGGGATTGACCTGGTAGAGGTGGATCGGGCCGTTTTTATAGTCGCCTGGCGTGGAGAGCTTGTTCCCGTAGCTATGCTCGCCGATCTGAGAGAAGAGAAACTCTCTGATCGAGAGCTGCCCCTTCGGCTGGATGTCAACCGCTTGTAAGAGTACTGGGCCATGTGAGAACGGGTTCCAGCTCCGGCGATATTCTTTGATCTCCTCGTCAGTCGGGACCCAATCCAGCGCTGACGATATGGGAGGGGCAAGGCCTGCCATCAGGAAGAAAAAGGCGAGGGAGATCAGAAAGAGTGTTTGATTGTAAATCTGTTGGGCGAACGCAAGCATTGTTCAATCACCAGTATTCCGGTAGATAATAATGTAATATACATAATGCATGTGAATCTACATTGTCAACAATTTAATATACCACTATTTATTAGTAAATTATTATCGTATTTAAGAAATAGTGCATCATTCTAAGCCAGTGAAATATGCGGCTGTTATAAGCATTTATAATGTATTATTGCTATTAGCAAGTATACATGCTAATAGATTGCATCATGAGGCAGGCGCAAAAGGCAGAATCTCTCGAGTATTTCCAGAATCATTTAAAAGCTATTCGTGTTGCTCGTGGATTTTCACAGGGCGAACTTGCTGGAAAATCTGGGATCACCAGGCAGGCCATCTCCGCCATCGAGTCGGGTCTCTATTTGCCCACAACGGCGGTTGCGCTTCGGCTGGCCGCGGCCTTGAGTTGCCGCGTGGAAGACCTCTTCAGTCTGAAGGAGGCAGAGGAGGTCATTGAGGGAAGATTGATCGGTCAGCTGCCTCGGCGCGATGAGAAGATTTGCACGGTTCGCGTGAAGGTCGCGAGGGTGGGGGCTCGTATGATCGTGCGGCCCGTCACGGAGCTGGGCGAGGTCCTGTCGTATAGTGTGCCGGCCGATGGCTATGCCATGGATGTGCAGGGTCAGGAATCTGGCGCCAGGGTGCGCGTGACTCTGTCGCGCGACCGTCAGGCGATTGAAGAGGAAATTTCCGTCGCAGGCTGCGATCCCGCGATCTTTCTCGCGGGCGCGCATTTGCGGCAGGGGAAGGATCAGACTTCCATTGTCGGCTGGACTATGGGGAGCATGGCGGCATTGCGGGCCTTGCAGCAGGGCGAGGTGCATGTCGCAGGGCTGCATCTTTTCGACCCGGTGACCGGCGAATCGAACCTGCCATTTCTCAGGCGGGCGCTGAAGAGTGCGAACTACGACGTGGTGACGTTTGCAACCTGGGAGGAAGGGTTTCTTGTTCGTCCAGGCAATCCCACGTCCATTCGGGGGATCGCCGATGTGGCGGACCCGCTCGTGACCCTCGTGAATCGAGAAGAGGGAGCGGGGGCCAGGCTCCTGCTCGATCAGAGGCTCCGGACGGCGGGAATTAACTCGGCTCAGGTGCGCGGATACGAAACGACGGTGTCGTCGCACTTCGAAGTGGCCAGGGCCATCGCCAGTCATCAGGCTGACGTCGGGATCGGGATCCGATCCGCCGCGCAACTCTTTGGCCTCGATTTTGTGCCGTTGCAAGCAGCTCGGTACGATCTCGTGGTCCCTCAAGCCTATCTGAAGTCCCATCCGACATTGGCGCATCTATTCGATACCATCGTCAGCCGCTCCTTTCGCGCGGAGATCGATGCGCTGGGCGGATATGACACCACGAGCACAGGAACGGTGCATTCATTAGCATGAAGATGACGATGCGTCGGCAGCAGTCTGTGCGGCTGCTCCTTCTTTTTGTTTTTTTGTTGGCGCACCCTTCTGTGAGCCTAGCAGAGCCGTTGGTCATCCTGGCTTCTCCCTCGGTCCGGGTTCCGCTTGAGGGGCTGGCTCGCGCGTTTGAGGCAGTCTATCCGGCTGTATCGGTGCAGCTTTCATTCGAGCGGGAGTTCGAGATTAGACAAACGATCGCGCAAGTGGAGAATCAAGGATCTCTGGCTATCGAGCCACGTCCGCTTCATCTTGTTGCGCCTGGCGACGACGAGTTGGTCACGAGGCTCGCGCAGAAACAGTATGTGTGGCCGGAGACCAGGACGCCCTATGCCACGAGCCAACTCGTGTTTGTGGTTCCGGAATCGCTCGTGGAGGCCCCGATCTCGTTTGCTTCGCTGGGGCAGGACGTTCGTTGGCGCATCGCCGTGGCAGATCCTCTGATCACCGAGCTGGGGCAGGAGACGGCTGCCTGTCTCGAATCGTTGGGGATTGCAGGGGCTCTGGCTGGCCGGCTCGATGTGGCGGTGGATGCCTCTGGCGTATTGGATCGCGTGCTGAGAGGCGACGCTGATGTGGGGATCCTCTTCGGCCCCGATGCCCTGCAGGAGCGGGATCATATTCGTGTGGCAGCGATAGCGCCGGAAGCCCACCATCATCCGCGCGTCTATTCGATGGCCATGGTGCGGAGCTGTCCTGATCGTAGGCTCTGTAGAGATTTCCTCTCGTTCCTTCAGACGACGCAGGCGCGGGATACGTTGAAACAGTTGGGGTACGGCATTCCGCCGTCGTCGTATCATGAATAAGAGGATCGCCCTATTCGGTGCGTTCGTGATCCTGGGCCTGGCAGCCGGTTGCGCCAGGCTGCCTTATGACACGATGGCGGTCGAGGAGCAGGAGCGTTTGCTGGTGACGCTCCAGCAGGAAGTTGCGCCGGCCGGCTATGCCCATCCGGTTCAAGTGACCACAGCCGATGCGGCAGCCATCCTCCGGGGGTTTTCTGTCCGTCCGCAGCAGGCGCTGCCCCTTCGGTGGTATGCAGAAGACAATCCGCCGAAGCCCCTGTTCCGAGAGGATGAGATCGGCCTCTTGGCGCCCGCGCTGAGTCGGGCTCTGCGCCTGGCCGGGCCGGATGAGCGGGTGCGGTTTGAAGTGCGGGCGCCCGGGCTGAACCCTGCGACGAGTCGCGATGTCACGGTCGGGTGGGTAGCGGTTCGCGAGCCCTATTGGTATGTCACCGTCGAGCAAGTTCATGCGCAGGTCCCCATCAGGAAGTCGGATCAATACGATTACAATTTCCCCACGCCGCCGCCCTTGCCCGGCTCCTTCCTTCTGTATTTCGAGCCAGGCCGCTACTGGGTGACCGATCGGTCCGGGACGACCAGAGGGTTGGACTATCGTTTGTTCCTCAAGTCCGTCATCGTGCCGACGGGAGTGCCTGTACGATGAGCGGCCTAGTTCGTATCTGTGCCGTGACGATGGTTCTCCTGGTCTGTGGGTCTGCCTTGTGGGCGGCTGAGTCAGGCCGGTTGGTCGAGAAAGACGGCAAGTATGTCTTCGTCGAAAGTATGGATCCTGCGACCAAGCTGCTGCTCGAACGGGCGGTGCAGCAGGGGACTATCACTCAAGAGGAATTTAATCGTGTGGCGCAGGAGTCGGAACGGAGAGCCTATCTGCTCCAGCCGAGTTACAGGCTCTGGTATGATCGTGGGTTCAATATCTCGCTGAACGATAACGCCTTCCTGCTCAAAATTCGCGCCCGATTCATGGGCCGCATGACGAATCGATTTCGAAACGATGCTTGGCGGAATCCTGGGGATGCGAAGAATTTCCCGGAATTGCTCGGCGTCTTCGGGGATTATCGGGCCAGCCGCTCGGACAACGAGTCCACTCAATTCAATCTTCGCCGGGCACGGCTCTATTTTATGGGACATCTCTTCAATCAGGACTTTAAGTATTATATCCAGCTTCGTGGTGAAACGGCGGAGAACGCTCAGTCGCCCGGTTCGCTTCAACTGTTTGATTGGTTTTTCACCAGCACCCATGCGCCGGCGCTCAACGTCCAGTTCGGTCAGTACAAGGCCTACTTCAACCGCGCTCAGATCAATTCGACTGCCTCCATGCAGTTCGCCGAGCGGGCTCTTGTGATGGATGCCTTTACGGGGAGCGGGCTCGATCGGCGGGATATCGGACTGACCCTGATGAACGATGAAGAACTCTATCCGGTGAACTATTACCTGGGGGTCTTTAACGGAGCTGGGCCGAACTTCAATCGGCTCGGATCTTTTACCAGCGAGCAACCAACGGAAGGTTGTCCCGCCGGTGTGTCGGTGTCCGGTTGCGAGGCGGGCCAGAGAAATATCAATTCCAACGTACGGATGGACCTGAATAAGCTGATGCTCGCCGGACGACTCATGTGGAACATTATGGGGAGGCCAGGCTATGGCGAGGGAGACCTCGTTTATTCCGAGACCCCGCAAATGGCGATTGCCGGAGGCTATGCCTACAATCCCAGCATCAATACCAGCTCCAATAACGCGTTTGTCGGGATCGATCTCGGGAACTTGAATTATCGGCGGCAGTTGGCCGCTTTCGGGAACGGGAGACAGCTTGGGTGGGGCGTCGTCGATTATTCGACCTGGGCCCTGGACTATGTGCTCAAGTATCGGGGCTTCTCCTTTCAAACAGAATATTATTTCAAGAATGTAACGCGCCATAATAAGGGGGTTCCCTGTATGAACACCGGCTGTACGTCGGTGGCGTCAGGTCTGCTAGGCAATGCGCAGGGCTGGTACGGGCAGTCCGGCTATTTCCTGCTGCCGAGAAAGTTGGAACTGGCCGGCCGCTACGCCTATTGGGACCCCGATACCAATGCGGCAGGCGATCTTGTGCAGGAAGCGAATGTGGCCCTCACGTACTATGTGAACGGCAATTACGACCAGACCATTACGTTGCAATATTCCAACCTCGCGATGGGGACTGGGGGCTATGCCATCGGCCGGAGTGCGCCCTTGCCTTCCGGGTCCGGCACGGTGCCGCTGGACGCGCGTGGCGGGACCTTGATCGAAAATGCGATCCGGCTCCAATATCAAATATTTTTCTGAGGCCTGCGATGAGACAGCTGGTTCGTTCGCTCTTGCTTATAGTGTTGTTGATCTGGAACGGTCCGTCTCCGGCTGGAGCGGCGCAAGAGATTACGGTGGCTGCGGCGTCGGACTTGAGCTTCGCGTTCAAGGACATCACAGCGCTGTTCGAACAGGCCACGGGAACTCATGTGAAATTATCGCTCGGCTCTTCCGGGAATTTCTTCTCGCAGATCCAGAACGGGGCGCCCTACGATCTTTATTTTTCGGCCGATAGCCGTTATCCGCAAAGACTGGTCGAGAGCGGCCATGCGGTGGCCTCGTCGCTCTATATCTATGCAATCGGACGCATCGTGCTGTGGGTGCCGAGGCCATCTCCTTTGCAGATCGAGCAGCGAGGGTTGGATGTCTTGCTCGATCCGGCTGTAAAGAAACTCGCCATTGCCAATCCCAAACATGCGCCGTATGGCAGAGCGGCGGCGGCGGCGATGGAGCAGGCCCAGGTCTACGATCGTGTGAAAGACAAGCTGGTGCTAGGGGAGAATGTCTCGCAAACGGCGCAGTTCGTGGAGTCAGGCGCGGCAGACGTTGGCATCATCGCCTTATCCCTGGCCCTGGCCCCGCCGATGCAGGCAGCAGGGCGCTACAAGGAGATTCCCGCCGAGGCCCATCCTCCCTTGGTGCAGGGGGCCGTCCTCTTGACCGGAGCCTCGCATCCAGCGGAGGCTCAGGCCTTCCTGTCCTTTCTTCAAAGTATGGAGGGCCGGGCCATCATGACTCGCTATGGTTTCGTGGTTCCGGACAAACGGTAACGAGCAGATGAATTGGATTGCCATCGGAGTCACAGTCAAACTTGCAGCCCTGACCTCGCTGCTGTTGCTGGTCCTTGGCTTGGGGATTGCCTCTTGGCTGAGCTTCTCACGCTGGCGTTGGAAGTGTCTTGTCGAGTCGATCGTCGCGCTCCCGCTCGTGTTGCCTCCAACTGTGCTGGGTTTT
>SXGS01614596.1_pt1 | contig 11938 bp, 5 predicted proteins | sample 3174681 | NCBI WGS metagenome assembly SXGS01 (sample SAMN11356861, study PRJNA531348) | freshwater metagenome | isolation source: freshwater sample F1-80 | place: China: Fuxian Lake, Yuxi | collected 2017-12-25 | reverse complement strand
TTATCTAAACTTGTCTTAATGTTGTTTTACTTTACATATAAACAAAACATAAACATAAACAAAAACATAAATAAAAAATAAAAACAGTAATAACAATCTACTAAATAGTTTTATATATTTTATATATTGTATAATTACAATCGTGATTCTATATTCGCGATTCTATATTCGTTAATCTATGTCATAATTCTTGGAGCAATATTCATTGTTTGTAATTCCTGAAATAGTAGTTTACATGCGTACGGTATTTCTACATATGCAAAACTCGTCCTATTATCGCATGTCCGGCAACAGTGAATTCCCATTTTATCATTATAAGCAGCAATCATACCGCAGTCTCGGCACACATGAACTTGGTATTTGTCTGATGCGTCGTATAAGCGTCCACGTGTAAATCTTGCCGCTCCATGCGAGACCATACAATTGTGTGCCACAATTCCATTTGCCAGAAACGAGTGTGTATCTTCTACGCTAATATCATATACTTGTTTGGGTCCAACAGGAATTCTCGAGATGACGGTTAGATTCATTGTTGGGATGGAGCCGCAGTCGCGTGTTACACCATAGTTTCCTTCGTCGAGGTCACCTTCACCGCCGAGAGCATCCTCAATATCAACATCAACATCCTCGCTAGGGAGACACTTGACGCTTTCATTCTTGAACCAATCGAGAACTCCAATTTTTTCAAGGAATTCTTCAGCTGTGGGGAATCCTTTTGCTGTGAATTTGCCAAATTCTGTTCCTTTGATGAGGTGGTCGGCAATATCGTGCGTGCTTGGAATAGCATATTCATGTAGAAGTCCTTCTGTTTTCTTCAATTCATTAACCGCATCAATGATAGCTTTTTTAGTTGGTACCATTTTTTCGGGAGTTTTTTCCTTAATCTCTTTGAATTTTGTAATTTCATTCACACGATTTACAATCCAGTTGTGTTGACGCGTCACTTCTTCACGCAGACGACGATACGATACTCCAGCTTCCAATCGTTGGGATTTATGACAGCAATATCGAAACCCGACTTTTTCAGAGAATGGGATTAGTTGTTCAATGGGAAGATGGAGCGTTAACTGAAAACTGCGCTCTGATTTATCTGCATTATCTTTTTCTTCGAATTTTTTCTTTGAAAATGACGTCTCCTTCGGGGCTTGAATAGTTGTATTATGAATACCACATTTAGCTAATAGTTTCTGGATATCTTCAAACATTTTTTGTAACGAGGCGCGATGTTCGTATGTTTTAGTTTGTGAAAATGAAACAGATGAAAGGATGTCGCGTTTTCCTCTATGCATTCCAAGAACACAAGTATGTCCATCCCCACCGAACATCCCGGCAAGAAATTCGCGAACGATAGGGCGAGGGCATTTTTCATCCAATATAAATTTAGGCAGAGTTCCAGGTTGATTTACTTTTCTGCCGCTTATTAATCCTGGAAGTTGAATGATATCATTTTTTAATGATGCGGGAATTCTAACTATATATAAATTTTTTGAATTAAAGTTTATTTGTTTGCTTTCACAAAATAGTTCAATATCTTTCATTATAGATTCAACGTCTAACATATGTCCTAGAAATAAGTCCGCTATTTTAATTTTTGAATTCATATGTCCATCGGTAATTAAATATCCAATTATACGCGCAAACGCAAGCGTTTTCATAAATTCTTCACGAGTATTTGTTTCAAGTATCCTTGTCCCAAATTGAAGCGTCCATCCACCACATTCTTTAATTTCTTCATTAATATCAACAAGAGGGCATGTTATACTTGTCTTAATCTTAGTAGAATTCAATTCAATATCTTTAATTTTAACCCATGTATTATCAGATGTCAAAACGGGATGGTCTTCTGTAAATGTAATTTTTCTACCATCTTCATATGTTAGTTGAAAACATAGACGCATTCCTTTATTCATAAATGCTACTTGCTTAGAGGGAACCATTCCATTTTTTTCTTCGCTCCAACCCATAATATTTACACATCCATTATTTTCATCGAGTGAATCTAATCTTAAACTGATACCACTTGAGAGCGTAATTGGTGTGCTTCCGATTCCACAATCTCGTTCCATTTCGCCAAACCGTAACCCTCCATCTCGCGAGCGCCCTTCAGCTGGTTGTCGTGTAAGATTTACCATCGGTCCAATTGAACGACTATGTTGCTTATCATTTACCATATGTTTGAGACGCTGATAGAAGGCTGGTCCTATGAAAATATCGGACTCAATCTGTTCCCCAGTCATGCCGTTATATAGGATCTCATTGCCGTGACATTCGTGCCCAACCTTTAGTAATTCCTTTCGAATATCATCGACAGCGAGCTCACCGAATGATGTGCCGTCTCCGAATAGACCGAGCTGGACGAGTACTTTTCCGAGCAGTGTTTCCTTGAGTTGCCCAATAGTCATACGAGATGGAATAGCATGCGGGTTGATGATAATATCGGGACGCATACCGTTGACGGTGAAAGGCATATCGCCTTCGGGAATAATATTACCTACGGTACCCTTTTGCCCGTGTCGCGACGAAAGTTTGTCACCGATAACAGGTTTGCGGGAAGTGCGAATGCGGACTTTAGCAATACAGTAACCATCACCATTACGGTCGACGAAATTCTTATCAATATATGACTCCTCGGTGGTGCGGTGAATCTTGCTGTGATCTTCGTATTTGATGAGCTTTGTATGATCGTTGCGATTTTCCTTGATTGGGACGACCTTGGCGATAATGATATCGCGGTTTTCGATAAATGTATTTTCTGGTACGAGACCCTTGTTGTTGACTTTATCGTAATTGCCGAATTTCATACCCTTGGTCTTTGATGGGTCGGGCTTACAACGGATTTCCTCATCACCGTTAATCTTCTTGTCCTCGTCTTTTTCGGTGTGATAAATGGTCGCATTGAATAAACCACGATCAATCGAGCCCTTATTTACGAGAATACTATCTTCCTGATTATAGCCGGAGTATGTCATGATTGCGACGATGACGGCCGAACCAGACGGAATTTGGTCCAGTTTAATCATACCCATAACGCGTGTATCAACAAGTGGGCGACTTGGGTAGGTAAGAACATAGGCGGTTTTGTCCATACGTTCTTGGTAATTTGTAACATACATTCCCATAGCTTGCTTACCCATTGCGCATTGATATGTATTCCTAGGTGACTGATTATGCTCGGGAAACGGGATACAAGAAGCGAGAATTCCGAAAATGGTACTTGGGTGAATTTCGCAATGAGTAAATTTGTAAATGAAATTAGTGTGTTCTTTTTTGACTAACTCGGCTGGTTTCATAGCAATCATGCTAAAGTTTTGTTCCTCTGGGTCGATATATTCCAGGATAGCTTCATCGATTTTTGTGTCGGTTAGCAGGTCATCCCATGTAAGATTTTCGGCATTAAGTTCTTTAATTACTTTATCGGTAATGAATACTTTATTGTCTTTTACGCGCAACACTGGTCGCGTGAGTCGCCCCGCATCATTACAAATACGAATTTCCTTGTTTTTGATGTCAAACACAACAGATGTGTAAATATTGATAATTCCCTTCGATTTTTTTTCTTTGAATGTATTGTATAATTCGACAGGTGATGCCGTATTACCAAGCCATGCTCCATTTACGAATACTTTAATATTGACAAACATATCTTTAGGGGTCAAATTATCCATGCGGGAAATAAACGGCTCGACATGCTGGTGTAGAGACTCGGAGTTACTCGGAATTGTCAGATGCGTCATATAACTAATATTTTTTACGACACCTACACTTCCACCCTCTGGTGTTTCGGCAACACACAAAAACCCCCACGTTGTGTTGTGAAGCTTGCGTGGAGCAATCAATTTGCCACTTTTATCCACGGGTGTATTGATTCGACGAAGATGACTAAGACTTGATACGTAGGTGAGACGATTCAAAACTTGAGCAACACCGACCTTGTTGCTATTCACATTTTTGATACCGAAATCTCCTGTTGATAGAGCACGCTTTATTCCATTTTCAATTGTAGTAGATTTGATAATTTTATAAATATTTGTTTTATTGACGATATTCATGTGGTCGTCGGTGGAGCGCCAAGAACCTGTATTAATTTCTTTGATGATTTGCTTTGACATGTCTTTAACGAGTTTGTTGAAATAGTTGCGAAACAAGTTATTTAGAAGAGCGCCAGTCAAGTCGACGCGCTTATTTACATATGAATCACGGTCATCTTGTTTAGCCATATCGAGGGTACATCTTAGAACACGATTCACCATATATCCCAGAAAGTATACTTTTTGTATAGCGTTGTGACAGTGCGGGAACAAGTCATTATTGAGAACATCTTGTGTAAATATTCTTTTTTTTACTGCTCCGGCTTCTTTATCCATATTCATCGGGGTATACATAACATTTGAAGTAATAATTTTCAGAGCATCTTCTTGGGACATAACTGTGTTTGCGTCGATAATGGATGCTTGTAGAGAATTCAGAATCGGTTTTGCGCTTTCATCGTCAATATCTAATACGATATGCTTACAAATATCTTTGTCTGCCATAATTCCAAGAGCGCGAAATACGACAAATAACGCAATAGGTTGCTTGATGCGAGGAATTTGGACATATATTGGGCATCCGAATCCGTTATTTTTATTTGCGACCATGACATTGATTTGTTTTGGCGAGATACATTTAAAGTCGGGTACAGATTTGATTTCGGCAGTCCATGACCATTTGTTGTTATTTTTCGAGGTATTAAAACAGTATACGCGATTTTCGGCGGCTCTTTCTTGTCCTAAAACTGTTTTTTCGCTCCCATTAATAATAAAGTAACCCCCGGCGTCATGTTTGCATTCTCCAGATACATTATTATTAATATGAGTATATTGATTGAGTACACATATCGATGATTTTAACATAATCGGCAATTTTCCAATGTGTACTTTTGGAACAGATTTGTAGAATGTTTGTGCGTTTTCTAAGTTTTCTCCTGTCCTTACGACATAACGAATATTTATATCAATTGTCATAGTTGAAGCATATGTGAAATTTCTGGAACGTGCGTCGCGTGGGAACATTATTTTTGTAGCTCCATTATTTTCGTGGATTTGCGGACGATATAAGTTAAACTTGTCAAATGTTACATGTAACTCTAGTTTATTCTTTTTTGTTCTTCTGCACATATCCTGTTCCGATGCAATGAGTACGGGATTGAACATGTCGATAGTTCTCTGTATTTGATTGTTTACAAAATCGTTATATGATTCAATTTGATGGCGAACAAGTCGCTTCAAGTGTTGATTTCTAAAATATGCACCAATAATAGACCATGGTGTCTCAATATATGGAATTGATGATGGTTTCAATGCTACAGCAAGCGTGTTGTCTATTTTTATATTTGTATCAACTTGTGTTTTTGGTTCAACAGCATGAATCTCTTCTACAATAGGATTAGGTTGTGGCTTATTTTCAATAGTTTTCAAATTATTTAAATCTATTTTTTCACGTTTATTTTTTTTAACTTTTCCGCCAGCTGTTATATCGATATCAGTAATATTCAACTCTAAGTTCCCAGAAGATTTTGAATTGTCTTTTCCTTTTCCTTTTACTTTTCCACTTCCACTTATATTAACGCTTGATATAAAGGCTTTTGACATTCTTTTTTCTTTGAGGTTTGAATTCTTATTATCGAATTATTGCTTATTTATTATTTCAATTTATTTTTAAGCGTATTTCATACAATATATAACAAATGATAAATTGATTATTATAAAAATATAATAATAAATATAAAGTTCTACTATAAAATTATACTTATATATCAAAAAAAATTATATAGGTAGGCATTCCGTGACTAAATAATATAAGTATTGTAATAATACTTATTAATGATATTTATTAATGATATTTATTAATGATACTTAATATATATTTTTTTTATTGTTGGAATATAATTTAAGTTGCGTGATAAAGAAACGACTGGTGTATTTCTGGAATCAGTATTAGTAATATTTCGTGAAGGTCTTGCTATTACGGGTCTTACTGCTACGGGCGTTGAAGTTGGAGTTACAAAAACGGTATCTTCAAGATTTAATGGATTTCCGGATGTTATTGCGGTTTGTTGTGTAAACCGGCAAACTTTTTCACCACAGCAAATATCTTTTAGTAGGTGTTTCCATTTATAAGTGGTTTGTGAATTATTACGTAAACATGTTAATAATATATATGTAAGTGCCCCAGTAGATTGTCCATTCATGTATGCGTCTGCACTTGTTTGATTATCTTGACAACCGCTAATACAGAATACTTCTCCGCTTGTTTTATTGTATCGTTTAAATTCGTAGTTTGTTTGTTGTAAAGACCAGTCTGATGTAATATATTTTTCGGGCATTTTTGCCATTTTATTTGTAAGATAGCTTGAATCATCATATTTATATCTTAAATCGCATCCGGTTCCGCTATGACATGCGTCTAAAACAATATATAAACGCACACCATTAGGGACTAGTGCTGCAAGATTGTTTCGAATTATATCATCGCTAATAAATCCCGAACGTGAGAAATCTATAGGACATAAACATGAATCTAATCTACTTTCTTCGTCACCATTTGTGTCGCGTAGTAAAGAACCATGACCTGAATAATGAAACCATAATTCATCACCGGCTACTGCGCCCTTGAGCAATGAAGTAAAACCGGTAAGTATATTTGAACGCGTTGGTTTCATTGCTGTATAATCTGTCATAACAATAAAAGAATTGTAATTCCTAAATGTACGTAAATGTGAACCGATGTTGTTGATATCGTTTATACAACCGTATAACCTATTCGGTGTTCCTATATAATTTATGCCTACTAGTAAAGCTCTACGCATATTATATAATATAGTATAATATTATAATATTATGATAACGATAATGATAACGATAATGATAATGTTAATGTTAATAAATAATAATCTTTTATAAGATGTACTAATAAATATTATATTATATAAACTAATAAAAATATATAAAAATAAAACGTTATTTATATTAATATATAATATCATATTTTATTTTACACCGGATAAAATAAGATGAATATTAGAAAAGACGCGAAGCGATGTTTTAAAGAACTTGTAAATATACTTGATAATAAAAGCGATTACTATATTTTAAACTATTATGTTAATGAACAGAATAAATCCAATAAGGAAAAAGATGTGAACAACGACAACAACGACAATAACGATAATAATAAAAAAGACGAAAATAAAGAGAATAATAAACAGGAACCCAATGTTAACTCAATATTTGTTGCTAAAAATGCTGACCATGTTCCGTTGCCACCGCCTCGAGAGAATCCGGATAGTATTTATAGAGTTGGTGGGGGAGCTGAGGAAGCAAGAGACGCAACAGATTCGAGAGAAAATGAGAAAATCGATATAATAAATATTGATATAGATGATAAGAATACATGTTATATTAAAAATTGTAAAAACTGTAAGAATAGAATATCATATAAGGTGAATAAAGTTAATATAAATGTTGAAATAAACAGTATTAGTGATTTAATCAAGTTATGTAATGATTATAAACTAGCTGAAAATGTTGAATATAATATTGATATGAAATCTCTACATAAAATTAACGATGATTTAGTAGATCTTAATAACATGATAGGTATGAAAACATTGAAGGAGAATATTGTGGATCAGTTGTTATTTTATTTACAGAATTTACATATATATAAGGATAAGTATACAAATAACGGAAATAAGCGTGCTAATATAGAGACAGGTGATTTTTTACATACTGTTATTTATGGTTCTCCAGGTACAGGTAAAACGGAAGTTGCGAAAATAATAGGAAGAATATATGCTAATCTTGGTGTGATAAAAAGTAAACCGGCATTATTATCTGATAAAAAGAAGCTTGTTTCGTCATCTTCACGTTCAAGGTTTAAGAAAGTTACTCGTTCAGATTTAATTGCGGGCTATCTTGGTCAAACAGCCTTAAAAACTAAGGATGTTATAAAGGATAGTTTAGGTGGAGTATTATTTATAGATGAAGCGTATGCTCTGGGTAATACTGAGAAACGGGATAGTTTTGCGAAAGAATGTATTGACACATTATGTGAGGCATTAAGTGATAATAAGGATAGTTTAATGGTAATAATAGCTGGATATGAGAAGGAATTGAATGAGTGTTTTTTTAGTTATAATGAAGGGCTTGATTCAAGATTTATATGGAGATTTAAGGTGGATGACTATGTGGCGGAGGATTTGCGTGACATATTTGTAAAAAAGGCGCGTGATTTTGGATGGTCTGTTAACGAAGAGTTAAATGTGGAATGGTTTGAAAAGAATATGAAATATTTCAAATACTATGGTAGAGATATGGAGACACTTTTTACTAAAACTAAAATTGCACATAGTAGGCGTGTTTTTTGTAAACCGGATGAAATGAAGAAAAAAATAATAATGAAAGATTTAGAAAACGGGTTTGAGTTGTTTATAAAAAACGAGGAAGTGAAGAATCGCGTCAATGATAGTGGTTTAAAAATTCTTCAAAATATGTATTTATAAATATAAATAGTTTTAGTTTTAGTGTTAGTGTTAGTTTTAGTTTTAGTTTTAGTGTTAGTATTATAGTGTATTGTATTCGGTTTTATTCATAATAATATTTTATGAATAAAATTATATTATGAGCGATCCAACTAAAAAAAGTATAGTAATAAATAAATCATTTTTATCAGGAAGTGATAATTCAAATTCATCTAATATACAAAAAAAATCAAAAAAAAATACACGTAACTTGTCGGAGGAAATAATCAAACCCAATAAGCTAAAGAAAATGTTATTAGATAAAATAAACGCAAAACGTAAAGCAGATCCGACTTCTTCTCCTAGTTTAATCGGTGGTAGTGGTAGTGGTAGTGGTAGTGGTAGTGGTATAAAAGGCGTAGATACTTTAGATATATCAAAAGAGACCCGAATATTTAGTAGTGAATTTAAAAAGTCTCTTGATTTTTTAGATAGTTATATAGGCCAAAAGAGGAATGATAAAAATAAAAATAAAAATAATACATTAAAAAAACAGAACACATCTACTAGTTTAAATACCGACATTTTAAAATCTTTACATAATAATAGTAATAACAACAACCACAACCACAAACACATTCACAATAATGTCACAAATTCGCATGCTTTATCTCCCTCAAATAATATCCACCAGTCTATACAGACACAGGCATATACTGCGCAATCTATTCAACCAACACAAATGACACAAATCGCGCACCAACCGGCACCTTTTTTCCAAAAAATACAACTACAAATTCCTAATAAATCTCCACATAATACACCCCCTAATATGTCATCGAATGTGGTACCTAAGATAAATCTTGCAATAGGTAAATCTGGTAATCAGTCGTTAGTATATACTGAGCTACCTCCTGAATTGCAAAATTTCACGCCTCCTGTATATAGTATTTCATCACCATCTTATTCGCCGTTACCATCACCATCACCATCACCATCATACTCGACATCATACTCGACATCATTAGATAGTCTTCCTCCTCTTGAGTCGTATACAAATTTTGTGGTAAGTCCTTCATCTATGGAGACAAGAGATGATATAGACTTGAGAGAAATGGGAGAAATGGGAGAAATGGAAGAAATAGAAAATAATAATTCAGAAACAATACTAGATAATAGCAGAACTTCGCTATTCCCTTCGTCGGAGACATTTTCTCCTGTAAAACTATCTGATAATTCTCCGTATGGTTGTTTAAAAAATGGTACAAAGCCTACATTTAGAACATATAATAGAACTATTAAAAATAATATTAGATTTTCGGGGGATGAAAATAATTCAGACAGTCTTTATTATGATAGGCAGACAAAATTAAAAGAGTTACAAAATAAGCATAGTAAAAATACATCTTTGCAAGATAATAAAAACCTAAAAATAAATTCAAATAGTTTAGGAAATGAAAAAAATGACGATATCGATAATGAAGAAAGTGAAAATGAAAGTGAAAAAACAAAGCATAGTTTGAGAAAAACTAAAATAAGGAGACATTTGAGAAAAACAATAACTAAAAAATTTAAATTAGGTAAACAGTCGGGCAATATAGTTGGTGTATTAATAAAAAATAATGATACTCGTAAAAATATACAAAAAGAGCACGGGTTATTGAAAAGTAAACAACTAGCTGATGTAAAAAAATACTTAGTTGAAAAGAGTCTTATAAAGATAGGTTCTACCGCACCACCAGGGGTAATACGTAATATATATGAAGCATCTATGTTGGCAGGAGAAGTAGAAAATGTTGGGAAGGGAATTGGTCTTCATAACTTTTTGGAGGACAAAAAGTCATGGTAGTTAGTATTAAGTCAACTTTAATTTCATGTATGTGATTTAATAAATCTGAATATTTGCGAGTAATTTACCTGTTTCTAGTCCTTTATAACTATTACCGTATTTATCTAGAGGTGGTGAAACAATACCTATCCCCATTACTCCTGGTATAACAATCATGATAACACCACCAACTCCACTTTTTGTCGGTAAGTATGTTTTTTCCCACCACGAAGTGGATTCATTATATAAACCGTTTTCAGACATATGTTCCGTAATATAGTTTGTATTTTCTTCGTTTAGTATTTTTTTATGCGTGATAGGATTTGTACCATTGTTTGCTAATGTTGCCGCCATTAGCGCTATATCTTTGCTAGTAACCATTACCGAACATTGCTTAGTATATGTTTTTAGTATAGTTTCAGGGTCTCCATAAAAACGACCATATGAAACAAGTTTATCAATAAGTTTTCTATTATGCTGGCTTGTTTTGTATTCTGATAAATAAAGGTGTTCGTTTACTTTAAGTTTTCTTCCAGCAAACTCATCCATATTTTGTAAAATAATTTTATTTATTTTGTTTTCATTATATTTATTAGACTTTGTTTTATCATATAGTAAACTTGTTGTCGCCATAGCTCCAGCATTAACAAACGAATTAATTGTATGACCAGCTATTTGTGTTACATCTTTCATAGAATTAAATCCATGCTTCTCTTTTTTATTACCTATATCATCAATAAGTTTTTTTATACCATGTATATTTAATGCTAGAGCAAGTGTAAACACCTTTGATACCGATTCTATACCTACTTCGGATTTATAATCCCCAAAGTTCATTATATCTCCTTTTATATTACATACAGAAATTGCGTATATATTTGGGTTATGTTTTTTAAGGTCGGGTATGTAATCTGCATTTTTACCTTTTTGTTTTAGTTTTTTTACTTTATTATATATTTCATCAACATCTTCATAACGAAAAGACATTATACTTTTATATACTATACTATAATATACTATGCTATAATATACTATATTATAATATTTTCGTAATATTTTCGTTTTTTATAAACATACGAGTTTCGAATTATGATTCGAAACTGGATACTTCACGAAAAATACAATCAAAATACATCAAAAAATCTAATATACATAATATATCTACTACTATAATTTTACAAATCTATAGTTATATAATATTCTATAATATTCTATAATATTCTATATATACACTACATATTGCGTAACATATATACAATACGCATACAATGGATATATATTATATCAAATATAGTTAAAGGCTTCTATTATAAATTATATATTAACGAATATACCGTTCAGAAGAGGAACACACAGTTATTATATATAAAAGAATTGAAATGTCTCTCATAACGACGTATTTGAAATTAACAAAAGAATATTCTGACAAGTACGGAGATAGAACTGTCATTTTAATGATGGTCGGATCTTTTTACGAAATTTACGGAGAAAAAACCAGTAACAGCGATGGTTCATTTCATATAACTGGTAGTAAAATAGACGAAATATCTAAACTATGCGATTTATCTATAGCGAATAAAACAGGGCAATATGTTATGGCTGGATTCACG
>SXGS01484045.1_pt1 | contig 11938 bp, 10 predicted proteins | sample 3174681 | NCBI WGS metagenome assembly SXGS01 (sample SAMN11356861, study PRJNA531348) | freshwater metagenome | isolation source: freshwater sample F1-80 | place: China: Fuxian Lake, Yuxi | collected 2017-12-25 | reverse complement strand
GCGCGACGTGGGACCCGAGGCCCTCGCCGACGTGGTGGCTCTGACACCGATGGCCGCGGTCAGCGATCTCCTGAACCTCGGGTGGTTCGGCACCACCTCGGTGGGTGATGCCACCGGTGGCGCCGACTCGATGGGCTTCGCGTCGACGTTCGCGGAGGCTGGTCAGCCGGCTCTCGTCATGCTCGCCTGGATCGCGGGCAGCGTCCTGATCGCCCGGACCCACTTCCGCTGGGAACCGCGCTCCTGACGTCCCGCCACCGACCGTCCGATCTGCAAGGCTGGAGACCATGAGACTGCGCGATCATCTCGACCCGACACTCGGCTGGCGGGGCAGCAGCGACGTCGAGAAGGTCCGCACCTACACCCGGCAGTCCTTCCAGTTCATCGTCGTCGCGGTCGCGGTGGCCTCGACGGCGGCCTCGGCGCAGGCGGGTGACGCGATCTCCACCGCCGCCGCGCTGGTGTGCGTGGTGTCTGCACTCGTTGTCCTGCACCGTATTCCCGCACTCGGTGGCGCTTCGAGTGCGGACGTCCGGGCACCGTTGTGCGTACAGATCGCAGCGGCCGCCGTGCTCGTCGTGGTGGGCGCCGCACCGAACCTCCTGTGGGTGGCCATCCTGGTGACGACACCGATCGCGGCACTGGTGGACCTGCGCTGGTCTCTCGGCGCCGCGGTGGTCGCCCCGGTGGTCGCCGCCGCATCGGGCTCGACCGCCCTCGAGATCACACTCCTGGCCTTCTGCATCGTCGCCATGGCCACCACGGTGCGCCTGTCGATGTGGTTGCTGCGCATCGTCACCGAGCTGGCCACCACCCGCGACGCCGCCGCCGCCCTGTCGGTCGCCGAGGAACGACTGCGCTTCTCCCGGGACCTGCACGACGTCGTCGGTCGCGCGCTGTCCGCCATCGCGGTCAAGAGCGAGCTCGCCGCCGCGCTGGCTCGGCGAGGAGACGACCGAGCTGCCGCGCAGATGGACGAGGTACGTGTGCTCGCCCGGGAGTCGATGACCGACGCTCGGGAACTGGTGCGTGGCTACCGTTCCGTCGACGTCGCGGCGGAACTCCGCGGCGCCCAGTCCCTGTTGTCCGCCGCCGGCATCCGGACCGAGCTGACCGGGACTGTTGCCGACATCCCCGGCGCAGTAGCCGAACAGGCCGCGTGGGTGGTGCGGGAAGGCGTCACGAACATCCTGCGCCACTCGCGTGCCACCTACTGCCGTATCGAGTTCGGTGACGACCGGCTCCGCATCGTCAACGACCGGCCGACGTCGCCGGAACGTGCGGGCGACGGCACCGGTCTCGCCGGTCTCCGTGAGCGTCTGGCTGCGGTCGGAGGTTCCCTCACCGTCGAGGCCGGAGCCGACACCTTCACCCTCGCTGTCGAATTCGCACCGACGACGACATCCCCCACGAAGGGCACACCATGATTCGGGTACTGCTGGCAGACGACGAGAACCTCATCCGGGTGGCCCTGGGCACGATGCTCGATCTGGAGGACGACATCGAGGTCGTGGGACATGCGGACTCGGGCGAGGCGGCGGTGACCGAGGCCGCGCGGACCACCCCCGACGTCGCGGTGCTCGACCTGCAGCTCGGCGGGATCGACGGTATCGAGACGGCCCAACGCATCGCCGCGCTGCTTCCCGACTGCCGGTCGATCATCGTCACCAGCCACGGCCGGCCCGGATACCTCAAGAAGGCGCTCTCTGCCGGCGTCGGCGGATTCCTCCCGAAGACCACGTCCGCGGCGACCCTCGCCGAGGTGGTGCGCACGGTAGTGAGCGGCGGACGCTACGTCGATCCGAGCCTGGCGGCCGAGGCCATCGGCGCGGGCGATTCGCCGCTGACACCGCGCGAGTCGGACGTGCTCGAATTCGCCGCGGACGGAGCCACGATCGCCGAGATCGCCCAGCGCGCACATCTCTCACCGGGAACGGCACGCAACTATCTCTCGGCCGCCGCGGCCAAACTGGGCGCCGCCAATCGCCACGAGGCATGCGCGATCGCCCGGCGCCACGGGTGGATCTAGACCCGATCAGTGATGCGGAGGCTCGCCGGTCACGGTGTGGTCGGCGAAGTTGAGACCCTCTCGCACCAGCCGGGCCAGGTGGCCGTCGGCGAGTCGGTAGATGACGTTGCGGCCGCTGCGTTCGGTCTCGACCATTCCGACGAAGCGCAGCTTCGCCAGATGCTGACTAACCGCGGTGCGGGACGCGCCGGTCTCCTCCGTGAGAGCCGTGACGTCGGCTGGGCCGTGGCTCAGCGTCCAGAGCAGGTGCAGCCGAGTGGGATCGGACAGCATGCGGAACGTGTCGCCGGCGGCCTCGAGACGCGCGCGGTCCGGGCGGTCGGCGTGGTCGAGACTCGCGTGAGCCCGCTTCTCGTCCGATGCCGTCATATCGCCGCTTCCGTCTACTCGGTCGGTGGCGCGCCCACCGTCGATGCCGGAGTCCAGAGCCGACCGGCACCCAGCGCGGCAAGTGTAGCGAGGACGGCGATGATCGACGCGGCGACGACCTGGCTCACCTCGGCGCCCACCCAGCCCGCCACCGGATAGGTGAGCAGGAAGCACGCATGAGACAGCGAGAACTGCGCCGTGAAGAGCTCGTCCCGGTCACCGTCGTCGGAGTCTCGGGTGATCACGCGAGCAGACGGGGTGGAGATCATCGACGTTCCGGCGCCCAGCACGGCCCAGACGACGGCGAGTGACGCCCAGCCCGCGGCACCGTTCGGACGGAGAGCGGCGAGCGCGACAGCACCCGTCGTCCCGAGAGAGACGACCACACCACCGGCGAGCATCAGCCGACGGTCGTCGACGACTGTGAGAATGCGGGGAACTGCGAACGCCACCATCATCGACCCGCCGCCGAAGACGCCGAGGGCCACGGCCAGGGCGCTGGCCGGCCCACCCACGATGTCGCGCACGTAGACGACGCTGTTGACGATCACCAACGCCGTTCCGGCCGCGACGACGAAGTTCAGTGCGAGCAGCCCCCGAAGCGACGGACCGCCACCGAAGCGGCGCACTCCGGCCACGAGTCGGTCACCGAACGACCGAGACCCGTCCGGAGCGGACCGGGGCTCTCTGTCCGGAATTCGGGTGTTCACCACGAGGACGGCCGACAGCGCGAAACCTACTGCTGTGCCGACGAACAGCGAGTGGTACGACACGACGGTGAGCAGCGCCGCGGCGAGCATCGGACTCACCAGCGACTCGAGGTCGTAGGCGAGCCGGGACAGCGAGAGCGCGCGGGTGTACTGATCGTCGCGGGAGATCACCGCGGGAACGACGGCCTGGAAGGTCGGCGTGAAGGTGGCCGAGGCCGCCTGCAGGACGAACACGAGCACGTACACCTGCCACACCTGCGTCACGAACGGCAGCAGTACCGCGATCACGATCCGTACGACGTCCGCGGACACCAGCACGGTCGTGCGTGGCAGACGGCCGGTGAGCACGGACATGACCGGAGCCACCCCGACGTAGGCGACCATCTTGACGGCCAGCGCCGTACCGAGGACAGCGCCGGCGGAACTACCGGCGATGTCGTAGGCAAGAAGTCCCAGCGCCACGGTGAGCAGACCGGTGCCGACCAGTGCCACCACCTGTGCGGTGAAGAGCCTGCGAAACGCCGGGACCGCGAGAACGGACTCGGATCGAACCTGCAGAACACCCATGCCGACGACCATACCCATGTGTGCGCACGTGCGCACACATGGGTGTTCGGCGGCCTCTAGTCTGGCCCGATGTTCTTCCTCTTCGGATACGGCACGAAACGGTCCTTGCTCGGCGCCGGCAGCACCCGGACGTGCCCCCGCTGCCACAACACCACCCAGTGGGAGCGGATGCGGCAGTACACGCAGCTCAGCATCTTCTTCATCCCCGTCGCACGCTGGAAGCGGCGCGTGCTCGAGGTGTGCGGAATCTGCGGGACCGCGACCGAGGTGTGAGTCACGCCCGGTGGCGGGCGAACAGATCCGCCGCGGCGGCGTCGAACTCGGCGGCGTCGAGCCCGCTCGCCAGCGCGCGCCGCACCAGTTCGGCGTGCGTCTCCCCCGCCAGACCGCTGATCGGCTGGTCGAGGTCGAGGTTCGACGGGAACGCGTAGCCCTCAGCCGACGCCGCGATCACGTTGGCGACGTCCCGCTCACGACCCTGCGCCGCCCAGTCCACCAGCGTCGGATACAGGGCGGACACGATCGCCTGCCGGTCGACACTGTCGAGCGCGCGGCCGAACGGCGAGGAGATCTGCAGCAGGTTCGCCATCCTGAAGATGTCGGTCGACGTGTTGTGCCCTGCCGCGTGGAACAGCGCCGGATTGAAGAACACGGCGTCGCCCTCCCGAAGCGGAAGCTGAACGTGGTTGTCGGCGAAGTACTCCCGGAACTCGGGGAGGTTGAAGGCGATGTAGCCGGCCTCGAACTTCTGTGAGTGCGGCAGATACATCGTCGGGCCGCTCTCGATCGGCATGTCGCAGTGCGCCACCGCTCCCTGCAGTGTCAGCGCCGGTGACAGGCGATGGATGTGCGCCCGGAACGCCGCGGCCGTGTCGGTCGACATGAACCCCAGGTGGTAGTCACGATGCGGATTCTGGGCGGCACCACCGGGATTGACGACGTTGATGGCGGACGTGACCTGATACATCGGCCCGAGCCACGCCTCCGCCACCAGCGCCAGGAGATCGTTGGCGTAGTACCGAGCGAACTGCTCGGGCTCGGCGACCGCCAACTTCTGCAGGGCCGACCAGATGCGATCGTTCGCTCCCGGCTTCGCGAAGTGGTCACCGTTGCTCACACCGCTCTCGTGCTGGCCACGAATGACGTCCCGGTACGTGCGGGTGGTCTCCGCGACCGCGTGGTCGGCCGTGAAGGCACCGCGGAACACCACGATGCCGGGGCCGTTCAGGAGTGCATTCGCCAGTTCGTCCTGGATGTCGCCACGCACCTGGTCGTCGGTCGCTCGCCGCGCGAGCTCCGGTCCGTCGTACACGAGCACGTTCTGCACCACGTCGGACGCGTGGGGGTGGTCGGCGAGCTGGGTGCTGTCGGACACCAGTGCCCGGAACTCCTCGATGTCGCAGTCGGCCGCGCGGAGGCGATCCGCGCGGTGCGAGTGGCTGCTGATGTTGCTGGTCATACCTGCTCCTCGGTCCCGATGGCCGTTGTCGTCATGGTCGAGCCTGCCGGGCGCGGACACCTCGAGACAAGGCTTCGAACCCTCAGTTTCCCCTCGAGGCGGGACCCGCTCGCGCGATCAGGGCATGTTGAACGGGGTGACGATGCGGATGGGCGACGAGGATCCGCGGACCGCGGTCGAGGCATCACGCGCGTGCAGCACCATCCGACACGCACGCTGGGCGTCCGCGCGCATATCGTGCTCGAGCACCGCGCTGATCTGTCGGCGATACAGCAGGTCCCGGTTGTCCGCATCGAGGTCGTGCGCGACGAACACCCGGCAGGGTCGATCCAGCGTCCGGAAGGCCCGCACGATGGCCGAGTTCCCGCCGCCACACGAGTAGACGGCGGAGATGGTGGGGTGACGATCGAGGGCGTCGAGAACCAGCGACTCCACGCGATCGTCGAGCCCGTCGTTCTCCGCGATCTCGACGACCGTCCGCACAGGTCCGGGGAGTCGTCGCAGCGCGGTGCGAAAGCCCATCTCCCGCTCCTCCTCGCCGTGGAACGCATTGCTGCTCAACGTGATCAGGACGTCACCCGGGTGATCGGCCATCATCGTGGTGATCAGATAGGCGGCCGTCTCCCCCGCTGCACGATTGTCCATTCCCACGTACCCGGACCGTCGGCTCCCCGGAATGTCGGTCACGTAGGTCACCACGGGAATCCCGGCGGCCACGAGGCGATCGACCGCGGCGGCGACGTCCGGTACGGCAGGCGCCTTCAGAATGACGCCCTGAGATCCGCTGCCCGACAGCCTGTTCAGCCGCGCGACCACCGCCTCGGCGGTGGCGCTCTCCTGCAGATGAAACCGTGCGCGCACCGTGGCGGGTTCGAGACTCGGCAGTTCGGCCTCGACCGCACGCTTGAAGGTCTTCGAGAAACGGTCGGGCGCAGACATGACGACGTCGAGCATGTACTTGCGTCCACTGAACCGCAGTTGTTCTCGTTGGCCGTCGAGATCGGCGATCGCCCGCGCCACCATCTCCCGTGTCGACGGGCGGACACCGGGGCGATCGTTGAGCACACGGTCGACCGTGGCTTCGCTCAACTCCGCTTGTTGCGCGATCTCTCTGACCCGGTAACGATGCGCCACTGCTGCTCCTGAGGTGACGACGGCACTGCGCCGCGCGACTGCCCGATCAGCGACACGCTATCAAGTCCGACGTGGTCCTCAGGGCTGTCGGGGCCGTCGGTCGGGAGTGCCCGGGCCGAGCGGAATCTCCTCGAAACGGTCGAGCAACGCCGCCGCCTCGCACTCTCGCGCCGTCGACCGGGCCGCACGAACGTCGACCGCGTCGACGGGCTCGCCGCGGGACACCGCGATGCGAGCGGCGAGGAGCACACTCTCGGCCTCCCACATCCGATAGCCGCGAGCGGCGTGCGCGGCGCGGGCACGCCGGACGTGAGCGTGCGCGTCGTCCCACCGTCCGAGTGCCGCGCAGAGGTCGGCGAGATGGTGGTGAACGACTCCGAGGACACCGGGAGTCAGCAGGACGGTGTGATCGGCGTGGGGAGCCAGCAGTGCGAGCGCGTCCTCGCACACCGCGGTGGATGCCGTCGCCGCGGCCGCGCGCGCCGCCAGGACGACGGTGATGAGCCACAAGGTGTCGACGGAGAGCGCCGCCAGTCTGCCGTTCTCGAACCACTGCACCAGGGATCGGGCGCCGTCCGTGTCGCCGCTGTCCACGGCGGACAACGCGAAGGCTGCTCGATAGGCGGGGAGAGCCTCGAAGAGTGGCTCCATGTCCCGCTTCATCGCCGCGAACTCGCCGAGCCCGTCTCGGAACATCCCGAGCAGGAAGACGGCATTCATCTCCCGGCCCCACGTGTGCTGCCCCATCGGCGCCGGCGGCGGGCGGCGAACGTCGTCCTCGAGAACCTCTGCGGCACGGCGCAACTCACCCGTCGCGACGAGAAGTCCGACCCGCATGCACTGCACCGTCCAGAGGGCCTCCTCGTCCAGCGCGAGCCGCGTGGCCGACACGGCGTCGAGAGCCGCGGCGGCCTCGCGCGGCTCGCCGGACTCGATGTGCGCCCGCGCCATGGTGACGGCGAGCGACGGATCGAGGTGCCCCGGTCCGAGGTCCACCAGTCGAACCAGCTCGGCGAGCGCCTCGGCCCGCTGCTGCCGGAAGCGAGGCAGCCGCAGGCCGGTGAGAACGGCGCGCAGAGCGTGGGCGAGGGCGTCGTCGTCTCCTGCACCGCGCGCCATGTCGGCCGCGCGCGCGAGGTCTGCAGCACGACCCGACCATCCGGTCGAGGTCCATGCCAGTTCCTCCACCATCTGGGTCAGGAGCTCGGAGGCAGCGCCGGAAGCACCGCGACCCGCCCTCTCGAGAGCATCGAGCCCTGTCCGCAGGTGCTCCGTCCGCCTCGGGTCGGGTTCGTAGAGCTGGAACAGGGCGATGCCGTCGATGACGTCCGCGGTGAGCGCGTCCAGCAGCAGATCGAGATCACCCAGTCGGCGCGCCATCTCGGCGGCGTCCAGCAGGGTCGCGCCGTAGCCGCGGTCCAGTGCACGCCGCTGCGAACGCCCCTGCCGGATGAACAGTTCGCATCGCGCGCGGGTGTCGCCCCCGGGAACGCTGCGCTCAGACGCCCTCTGAAAGAACTCGGCGGCGTCCTCGTACGCCGCGACGGCGTAGGACCTCTCGCCCGCACGACGTAGATACTCCGCTGCCGCCGACCGGTCGGCGTCGAGCGCGCGTTCGAGGTGACCTGCGGTCCTGGCGAGCTCGTCGACGGTGGACGTGGCCCCCGAGCCGATGAGTGCGGCCGCGACGGCAGAATGCGCCGCTGCGCGATCGGCCCCGGACAGCGTGGCGTCGACGACGTCGACGATCAGCGCGTGGCGTAGGTGCAGGACGTCCTGCGCTCGTTCCTCGATCACCAGACCGGCGGCGGCCAGTTCGTCGAGCGCCCGAGCGAAGGAACGGTCGTCGAGGGTGGCGAGCGCGGTGCGCACGACGACGCGCGTGGCGCTGACTCCCGCGACGGCACACAGCGTCACGATCTCCCGCGCGGTCGGAGTCAGGCGGTGCAGGACCCACAGCACGGCGTCCGCCAGGGACGCCGGTGACGGTCCGTCCGGCTCGCGCCGATGCGCGTCGAACACGGCCTCGAGGAAGATCGGTGATCCGGATGTCCAGCCGTGCAACCAGATCGGGTCCAAGGTGCTGCCGCACCGGCGCGTCCAGTCCTGCACGTCCTCGACGGTGAGGGCCGGGATCGACACCGTGTGCACCGAGGACGGCGGCAGGGCCGACCGCAGGTCCGCCGCAGGACCGTCGAGCTGCGCTCCGCGCATCGTCACGACCACACAGAGGCGATGGCGCCCCGCCGCGTGTACCAGGAATCGCAGCACGGAGAGCGTGGCTTGCGACGCCCACTGCAGATCGTCGATCGCGAACACCGTCACTCGACGACGGGTGGGACCGGTCAACCACCGTTCCATCGCCGACGAGAGCATCGCGCGATGATCCGCGTCGCGTCCCTCGGCCGACCACCGATCCGTGTCGACCCACCCGGTCGTCAGCATCTCGCGGACGGCGGAGGCGGCGGGAGCATCGTCGTTCCGGTCGTTCTCGCGCCCGAGTGCGTCGATGAACGGTTCGAACGGGACGACCGTGTCCATGCTGCACCGCCCGTAGAGCACGTCGGCGCCGGCGGAGTCGGCACGGTTCAGCGCCGCGGTCACCACCGTCGACTTGCCGACGCCGGCGTTGCCGGAGACGACGACGAGCTGACCGGCCCCACCCGCGGCCGCCTCGACGGCCGACGCGATGACGTCGAGTTCCCTGGTACGTCCCACGAGCAAGGGCGAATCGCCCGGAGGAGTGGCCCCGACGCGGTCCACCTCCGCTCGTCGAGCCGGGACGACGACCATCTGCGACGACGACGGTGTCGTCACCTCGATCGCGTCGGGATCTCGGAGCAACTCGACGAACACTCGCTGGGTCTCCGCGGACATCTCCACGCCGAGTTCGGTGGCCAGCACGGTGCGGCACCGCTCGGCGACACCGAGGGCGCGAGCGCGGTTTCCCAGGGCGTCGTGCGCACGCATGGCGACACGGTAGGCGGCCTCGCAGAAAGGGTCCGAGTCGAGCAGCTCCTGCGCCCGGGCCAGCGCGTGCTCGTGGCGACCGAGTTCGAGCGAGGCGGCGGCGTCCACCTCCAGTGCACGAAGACGGATGCGGCCGAACACGGTGCGAACCTCGTCGGCCCAGGTTCCGTGCAGGCCGTCCAGAGGTGGAGCGTCGAGCAGGCCGAGCAACTCACCGGCGCGATCGGCACGCGCATCCGCCGAGTGGTGATCGGGATCCAGGTGCCGACGCGCCAGGTCCAGATCCACGATCACCGCGGGGCCGAGCGTCAGTGTCACCGCTCCTGATCGACTGGACACGGTGGTGCCCGCCAGCGCTGCACTCGTCGCCAGCAGCTCGCGGACCTTGGACAGGACAGTCCGAACGGCCGACGACCAGGTGGTGGGTCGATCGGTCGACCAGATCACAGAGGCGAGCTCGCCGTACACCACACCGCGTCCGTGATTCATCGCCAGATACGAGAACACCGTCGCACACCGAGGTCCGCCGAAGGCCCGGACATCGACGACGCCCGCGTCGCTCTCCACCCGCGGCGATCCGATGAGCCGGATCACGGCACGAGAAGGAAGCGACACAGTTGTAAGTTATCCCGGGTCGGCGGGAACCTTACGTCTGATGGCGCCTCCAGAACAGATGGTGCACGACACCGCTCGCGCTGGGAACGACCTCGTGCTCGAAGCGATCGTTCAGATCGTCCGCGGACTCCCACAGCGCCAGGCCCGGTCCGAGATCGACGGGTGCGACCGCGACGTGCAGCGTGTCGACGAGGTCGGCGTCGAGGAACTCCCGGACCGTGGTGACACCGCCACCGATCCGGACGTCTCGACCGTTCGCCGCAGCCTTCGCCTGCGTCAGGACATCGGACGGGCCGGCATCGACGAAATGGAACGTGGTGTCGGACAGGGTGAGGGACGGCCGCACATGATGCGTCATCACGAAGACCGGCGTGTGGAACGGCGGCTCGTCACCCCACCATCCCTGCCATTCGTGATCGGTCCACGGTCCGCGTTGTGGGCCGAACTTGTTGCGCCCCATGATCTCGGCACCGATGTTGTTGGCGAAGTCCCGAGCGAAGTAGTCGTCGAGGCCGCGCGTACCGCCGGATCCGGGGCGTCCCGGCATGCTCGCGGTGCCGAGATACCACGACATGAGCTCACGATGGTCCAGGCCGAACGGGTTCTCGAGGCTCTGCTCGACGCCGGCGGCCACCCCGTCGCGGGACACGGTGAAGTTCTGCACTCTCGACAACTGCGTCATGTCTGCTCCCGACTCGAGGAAGGTGGTCGGTGATCAGACTCGCACGGCGTCACGGCCGGTCATCGCGGACTCGACGAGATTGCTCTTGTCGAGCGGCGTCTCTGCGCGCACCGCGTCGGACCATGCGGTCGTCGTGGCCACCGCCGCGAAGTTGGAGTGCAGCAGCGTCATGAGCGTCGTGTGCACGACCTTCGCGGACGCGGTTCCCGCCGCGTTGGAGAGGTCGATCGCACCGGACGCGTCCGACAGGATCTCTGCCGCGAAGCCGAGACCTTCGGCCTCGACGGCAGTCGCGAGGTCACAGTTGTTGGTCATGAAGCCGACGATCGTGATCGTGTCGACGTCTCGGGCCCGAAGCTGTTCGGCCACGTCCGTTCCCGCGAAGACGCTGCCGTACTGCTTCTGCACGCGTGTGACGCCCGCAGGCAGCGCCGACTCGATGTCCTGGTGCAGGGCGTAGCCGTCGGTGCCCGGGGCGAAGACCGGTGCACCCTCGGGCATGCTGTGCTGTACCGCGATGACGGGAATTCCTGCGTCGACGGCCGTTTCGATGGCCGACACGATGTTGGTGAGCGACTCGGCGCGAGGCGGGTAGGCGATCTCGAGGGGCCCCGAGAAGTACTCCTGCTGCACATCGACGACGATCAGTGCCCGGCGTGGTGTCATGTCTCCTCTTTCCTGACGGTGTGTGACGTGGTCTGCCCGACCGGGCCGACCCACCACCTCAGTGTTCTCCCGCCTTCGGTCGCAGAACAGTGGCACGTATGCACGCTTACGATGAATTCGAGCCAACTGGGGTTCTGTATCGGAGGAGTCACCCGTGCGTATCGCGATCTACGCGTTCGACGACGTCACCATGTTCCACCTCGCCGCCCCGCTCATGGTGTTCGGCGAGGTGCAGCGGCTGGGTCTGGCATCCGACTGGGAGACGACGCTGTGGTCGGACTCGCCCGGCAGCATCAGGACCTCCGAGGGATACGTGCTCGGTGACGTGGCTGGTCCAGATGTCACCACCACGGCCGACATCGTGATCGTGCCGTCCTGGCACACGTCGCTCCCGCGTCTCGGCGACACCGTCGGACACGCTGTCCGCGAGGCACACTCGCGCGGCGCCGTGATCGTCGGCCTGTGTCTGGGCGCCTTCGCCGTGGCCGATGCGGGCCTCCTGAATGGACGCTCCGTCGTGACGCACTGGGCTGCACTCGGCGACCTCGCGGAGCGCAGCGACGGCAGCACCGTGGACCCGTCCGTTCTCTACATCGATCACGGCGACGTCGTCACCTCGGCAGGAACCGTCTCCTCGATCGACGCGTGTCTGCACCTCGTCCGAAAACATCTGGGCGCCGCCGCCGCCGCTCGGGTCGCGCGGCAGCTGGTGATCGCACCGCACCGCGAGGGTGGGC
>SXGS01350640.1_pt1 | contig 11938 bp, 9 predicted proteins | sample 3174681 | NCBI WGS metagenome assembly SXGS01 (sample SAMN11356861, study PRJNA531348) | freshwater metagenome | isolation source: freshwater sample F1-80 | place: China: Fuxian Lake, Yuxi | collected 2017-12-25 | reverse complement strand
GCCGTCCAGCCGCCATCCACGTAGAGCGCCGTTCCGGTCACAAAACTGGCTTCCCGGCTCGCGAGGAAGAGGGCCGCGGCGCGGATCTCCGAAAGCTCGCCCCACCGGTGCTGTGGGATGAGATTCAGGTATGATTCGAAGAGCGCCGGGTTGTCCTGGAGCCGCAAATTGTACGGGGTCTTGAACGGGCCCGGGCAGATCGCATTGACCGTGAGCCCGCTTCGCGCCCATTCCAGGGCCATCACCCGCGTGAGTTGCAGGAGGCCGCCCTTCGCCGCGCAATACGGTCCGCGCTCCGGCAGGGCCACCGCACCGAGCGACGACGAAATGTTCACGATCCGGCCGTACCCGGCTGCGATCATCGCCGGCGCTACCGCTCGCGCCACGAAGAACGGCGCGTCCAGGCACACCTGCGTCACCCGCCGCCAGTCGTCATCCGACAGGTCGAGCAGCGGACGGCGCAGCCCGGCTCCCGCATTGTTGATGAGGATCTCTACGTGCCCGAACTGCGCCAGCACGGCGGAGACGAAGTCGTTCACTGCGCTGGAATCGGTCACATCCAGCGGCAACGCCAGTGCCTCTCGTCCCGTCTCCCCGGCAATCTCCGCCCGCGCTGCCTCCAACTCCACCGCGTTTCGCGCGCAAATGGCCAGATCCGCGCCCGCCCCGGCCAGCGCCAGCGCCATCTGCTTTCCCAGGCCCCGACTCCCGCCCGTCACGATCGCCACCTGCCCGGTCAGGTCGAACATCTATCCCCTCGCTTCCACGGCCACGCCGCGCCCATCACCCGGACCTATCGCGCCGGACGCCGGGTGGGCACCTCCCACACCGCGGCGCGCCAACCGAGGGCGATGAACTCCTCGGCATAGCGCAGCGCCTCTTCGTAATCATCCGCGACGGCGATGTGCCCCGCCCGGCTCTTCGGGTCGGCGACAGCAATCAGCGCGCTGTGCGGAGCCTCCACCAGGGTGCGGGCGACCGCAACCTGAAACTCCTCGTCCAACTCCAGCACTACGATCGCCATACCCCGTGCCCACCCGTTCTGTACACTGACGCTCCACCGCAGGGGCCGCCCTGCGCCACCGGTGCATCCCTCGCCGCGCGTGAGGGCAAAAGCCCGTCCGGACCGCAGACCTCTTGCATGGCGTTCGGACAACACGGAGAGAGTTCCTGCCTGAATGTCCGGCCGGAACCTTCGCCCCGGGCAGTTCAGATACTTGCCTCCGCCTGTCGGAGGACTGCGCGTCGGACGCCACCTCGAAGGCATATATTCTGTCGGAACCCGCCGCTCCGACTCACGACCACGCGCCCGCGCCCGGGAAACACCCGCGGCCGCGGAAGTCCGTCTCGGACCATGTCGCGCAATTGCCGGGCGCCTCCGGATCGGGGTGCAGCGACTCCAGATCTGCCTTCGATCCCGCAGATGCCGCATACTGCCGCGGACGAGCCATCCCGCCCACCCGCCCTCCGTCCCCGCACCACGCACGGTAGTGAGGGAACCCGGCAGTATGAACTACCCCGACTAGACGGGCCAGAAGCCGGATGGCTGCGCCCGCAACATCCGGCTATTGGCCGTCTCGGCCGGGATAGTTCATTCCGCCGGGTTCCACAAGTCCTGCGGCCAGCGGCGCGCTCCGTCAGCCCCCGTCGGCGGCAGCTTCGCGGAACGTGACCCGCTCCGTCAGGAGGCGAAACTGGGTGAGGGCCACGGCCAGGATGGCGGCGCTGCCCAGCGCGATCCCTGCTGCCGCGGGAGCGAAGTCTGCACTTCCCAGCGAAGTGGCCGCCCAGATGCCGACAAACGGGCTGACCGCGCTCACGAGCAGCGCCTCCGCGCTGCTCCGCTGCCCGATCCCCAGGATGGCGCCGGCGATGGGTGGGCCTGCCCACAAAAGAAAGAGGAACAGCGCGAAGTAGCCGTTTCCACTGCCCTTCCACCGCACTTCGAATGCCTGCCGGGCGGCCGCAAAGTAGACCAATGTGAGCACCGCAACCGCTCCGCCCATCAACGCAGCGGCGCCGGCGCCGCGCAGCAGTCCCCCGACTCCTACCGTCACGACCAGGATGGCGCTGCACGCCAGCATCACGCTGGTGTTCCCCGCCGGTGCGTCCCAGGGTCCGGGGCGCGACTTCCCGGCTCGGCGCGCGCGGATCACGCCGCCGACCAACTCGCGCGCCGTCGGCGTGGACAGCGCAATCATGATGCTTGCGGTGAGCCAGAGCAGGAACGCGGGCATGCCGAGCACGGCGGTGTTGACCCCTGTGCTCGCCAGTGTCCCTGTCGGCGGCTGGAAGCCCACCATGTCGCCCAGCAGAAGGACGGCCACGACCGCAAACGCGAGCACCGCCTGTGGTTTGGAGAAGAAGGCCGCCTGGTCCTGGCGCATCTTTCGCGTGGCGGCGAGCAGGGTCAACCCCAGGATAGGAATCTGGTGCAGGAGCGAGTGAACGACGACCGGAAGCGCAACTCCGAAAAAAGTAGCGGTCTGCGCGCGATCCGCGGCCGATACAGCCGTGGGCAGGATCGTGAGAAAGCCCGGCCCCGACACTCCTCCTAAAACCTGCCCGAAGACGAAGTAACCCACGAGCACGAACGCCACGACTCCGGTCTGTGCCTGGCGCGTGACCCGCGCCACCAGCCCTGCACACACGCTGAGGGCGTGGTACAGCAGCGCGACGACCACCACATCCGTGTAGACCGCGAGTACCCCCAGGATGCCCGGTCTGCGCCACACGCCCAGGAGCAAGCCGAACGGTACGGTCATCGCGAACAGGAGCCACTCGCGGATAGGGCCCCCCAGCAGGAACCCCACCACGAGGGCCAGCGGGCGCTGGGGGGAAATCCGGTGGAAGTCCAGAATCCCCACCTGTCGCGCCTGAAGCAGCGACCCCGTTGCCTGGCCCGAGCCGGCGACGAACAGCAGCAGCGACTGCCCGACCAGCAGCGTCCAGAACCCCGTCCCGTTGTCGGCGCCGCCCAGCGCGAACGTGGCCCACGTCAGGAATGCGCACAGCGCCAGAACGGCCACGGCGAGCGTGACCACCGGCCCGCGGCGGAGCCGGGAACGCACATGTTTGATGAGGACCGGGTTATCGAAGAAGAGCCGGTAGAGTCCCATCACGCTACCTCCCGGGCGCCGATCTTGAGAAACAGCTCGTCCAGACCGGCTGTGTGGCGCTGGAACGAGGAGACGCGGACGCCGGCGCGGATGAGCGCTTCGAGGAGCGACGCCGCGGCATCGGCATCTCCGGCGAACGGGATCGCCGCAATATCACCCTCCCACCGCGGCTCGCCCGCTTCCGCCGCCTGCGACACGACGGCGGCCAGCGCGTCGTGTCCGCAGCGCACATCAACGCGCAGCTCGCCGTGTCCCATCACCCGGGTGCGGATCTCGTCCACCTGTCCGCTGAGGACCATGCGTCCGCGTTCCATCACGCCGATGGACGTACACATCTCGGAGAGCTCCGCCAGGATGTGTGACGAGAGCACCACCACCTTGCCGTCGCGCCCGAGTTGGACGAGCAGGTCGCGCAGCAGCAGACGGCTGTGGGGATCCATCCCGCTGGCCGGTTCGTCCAACAGGATGATGGGGGGGTCCGGAATGAGCGTCTTGGCGAGCATCAGCCGCTGTTTCATGCCGCGTGAAAGGCCGGCCGTGAAGGCGTCTCTCTTTTCGTCGAGCTGCACCAACGCCAGCTTCTCGGCAATCAGCGCGGAGCGCCGCGCTTTCGGCACTTCGTAGCTGTGCGCCCAGAGGTCCAGGAACTCCCAGACGCTCAAATCTTCGTAAATGGGTGAGAAGTCCGGCATGAAGCCGAGAAGCTGGAGCGCCGCTTCCCGTTGTTCATGGAGATTGAGGCCGTCAAGATAGATCTCGCCGGAGGTGGGTTCAATGAGACCCATCAACGCGCGCATGGTTGAAGTCTTCCCGGCGCCGTTGGGCCCGATCAGGCCGAACACTTCGCCGGCCGCGATGGTGAGGTCGAGGTCGCGCACGGCGCACACGGCATCGTAGTCAACCCGCAGGTGGTGTACCTGGATCATAGATTTGGCTTCTCACGGACCGTAATGACGGCCTATTCTCTCCAATTCGCACGAACTCCTCCTCTTCACCCCAACAGCACATGTCGCAACCCATCACTATAGGACTGATCGGCGCCAGCAACTTCGGCAAGACCCACCTGGCGGGCTTCCAGGCGTCACCGCATGTCGGAGCTATCTATCTCGCCGGCCGGGACCGCCAAAAACTGGATGCCGTCCGGGCCGAGTTTTCGAAGGTGCACGGTGTCACGACCGACTACCGAACGCTCTTCTCGCAGGACGCCCTGGATCTGGTGGACATCGTTTTGCCGCATGACATGCACCTTCCGGTGGCGCTGGAGGCGTTCCGGGCGGGGAAACACGTGCTCGTGGAGAAGCCGCCGGCGCGCACGTGTACCGAGTTCCGGACAATGCGCGCTGCCGCGCAGGCGGCGGACCGCCGCCTGTTCGTGGTACTGAACCTGGTGTACACCGCCACGCACCGGGCAGCGCGTGCGGCGATTGACGCCGGGCGTATCGGCACGCCGTTTCTCTCGGTGGAGGTCAGCCTGGGCCGTGCGCGGTACATCTATGAAAACCCAGCCGACTGGCGGGCCGACCGGGAGCGCAGCGGAGGGGGGCTCCAGATTGATGGCGGGTTCCACGCCGTGTACCGCCAACTGTACCTGCTGGAGGCGCTCGGCGCTCCCCTCTGGGTGATGGCGGATTGCGACCAGATCGGGGTCACCGCGCCCACGAAGGGGGAGGACTTCTCCGCCCTGACGCTCGCCTACCCTGGAGGTGCCCGGATCCACCTCATGAGTCAGTGGACCGGCCGCGCACCGTTGGGACGCTTCCCCTCCGGCATTCTCGGGGATGAAGGGTCGCTTGTTTTCACCGGCGATCGCGCCCAACCACTGCTGATCCGGCGTGAAGACGGCTCCGAAGAGAACGTGGAGGTCCCGATCGGCCCCGAGGGGTTCTCGGAGAGCGCCACGGCCTGTGCGGAACACATCGCCGCCTGCCTGGCAGACGGCTCCGAGCCCTACGCCGGGGTGGATCTGGCGGCACTGACGCTGGAAGTCGTGACGGGGGCGTACCGGTCCGCCGCGGAGGGTCGCCGCATCCCACTGTCGGGCCGATTCCGCACCGGCGCCGAAACTGAACGCCCTCCACTGGAGGAGTGCGGGGGTTCCTCAGGGAAGCACTAAGCAGCGAACCGATCAGCAGTCAAGTTGGGACGGGGATGGAACGGAATGCCGAATCGGAAGGACACTTCGAAGCGAGCTGGAACCGCGGCAGGGAAGGGGGAGAGCAAGAACCATAGCCCCGCGTCGGCGCCGGCGTTTTCCCCGGCAGTCCAGGAACTCCGAGCATTGCTCCGCCGCGTTCCCGATGGCTTTCAGGCAACGCTGCACTCGCTCGCGGTGCGCCCAGCCGAGGAGCGGGAGCGGTGTCTGTCCGAAATGGCCCGGGGATTGGGCCGGGAGATCCTGCCGCTCTTTCGAGCCGCGGCTCTCAGCCCGGACCGGGAACTGGCCCGATCCGCGATCGGCGTGCTTCCGGTGTTCGGCACCCGCGCGGCCGGTGAACTCTTGCTGGAGGTGATGAAAGCCGGGCCCGATCCGGAACGCACGCAGTGGCTACTGGACAGCGCGCGGGCGTTTCAGGCACGCGGGGTGAACATCGTTCTGGCCGACGACAAACCACGCGATGCCCGGCCCCGCCTCGTGATTCGCGAAGCAAGCGTCAGCTCTCCGGATGGAGTCGGGTCCCGTTCTGTGGCCGTTCACCTGCAGGATGGATACGGCGTCTGGCATGCGATCTTTGTGATGTGGAACGACCGTGTGGGAGTGAAAGATGGGTTCCGGCGTCCGTTCTCGCGCCGGGACTGGGAAGCACGGCTGACCACGCGCGAGACCCGGGGTCTGCAGCACCACCGGTGCCCGGTGGACTACTCACGTTGGCTCGTACACCAGTGCCGCAGCCGGAACGAGACGAGCGGGTTCCCATTGGGCGAGAGTCTCGTAGAGTGGGATCACTATATCGGACCGCCGCCCGCCGGCTATGTGCCCCCCGACCCGGTTCAGGAACTCGGGCTCACGGATCCGGTCGTGCTGGAGGAGGCGCTGGCGGCCGGCCTGAGCCTGTTCGAGCGCCCCGATCTCGCCGGCTGGTTCCTGGAGGCGGCCGATTGTGTACCCTGGATGAGGGAGTACCACACCCTCACGTCACGCATGGGGGGGGATTCGCAGGCGGCAACGATTTCCAGGCACTCCGAAATCGCCACAGAAGCAGCGGCGGTGTTGATCGGGCACGCGGACTGCCCGCTCATTCAGGCTCGCATGGAGGAAATGGCCCGCATCCTGATTTGGGAACGGGAGCCGGAAGCGGGTCGGCGATGTGCTGCGATCGGAGCGGCACTGGCCTCCGGCAGAACGCCGGCCGACATCCCGTTTCTGCGGCACATGGTCGCGCGCACACTCCTGGTGTGCTATCAGATGCTCCTGCAGGGTGAGGACCCGGACCGCACCCGATACCGGCCGATGCGGCGGTATCAGATCGTGTAGCATCAGGATTCCGGCGGCCGGGGCTGCCGATCCGAACTGGTGCGCCGGCGCGGTGCCGGCTCCCGTAGCGCCACGTACTTCTCGTAGCACCCAGGGCAGACCAGCATATGCCACATGAGGCTGCGTTCATCCCGGCGCCCGAGCTGGAAGTGCACCATCCGAGGAATCAGCAGGCTCGCCTGCTGTTCGGTCAGCGTGTCTACGTCACCGGGATCCACGGACGCTGGAGCGTGGGCCACCCGCTCGGCGAAGCGCACCGGGCCCCAAATCCCCACGGTGAGCAAGGCGATCGAAGTAGCCGCCAGTGCACTGAGCGTCGCGTACCATCGCCAGTTGCCCGAAGCCAGCGGCGAGGGGCTTGGGAACCCTGCGGGGCCGAACCACGGGCGGCGGGCAGGCCGCCGCTGGGGTGCGTCCGGCGCGTGCCGCCCCTCACGCCCCGCGACAGTTCCCTTGCGCACGAACTGCTTCCAAACCTCCTCCGTCCCCGCGGACACGGGCAAGTGCGAGAGCGCGGCCGGAGTTGCGGCGGCCGCATTCAGCATTTCCCCCAGTTCCACGATTTCATCCGGGCTGAACCGGATGAAATCGTCTCCGACGGGGAGGTCTCGCACTCGTTCAACGAAGCACCAGAGCAGCGCTGCTTGTAATTCTTCCTTGGGGTGAGACATCGCTTCGTGGATGGATCCTCGTACTTGGTCAGGACCGCGCGGCCCGCGCCGGGTGCTCCAGGACCGCCTGCCGGAGCCGCTTCATGGCTTTGCTGAGATGAGTCGTGACCGCCGATACACTCGGTTTGTGCATGATCTGCTGGATTTCCCTGCAGGACAACTCTCGATCATAGCTCAGCAAGATGATCTCCCGATCGGACGGCGAAAGTCGCTCGAGCGCCCGGCGGATCTCGGCCACGTCCTCTCGCCACAGCACCGTCTGGACCGGGCCCGGCGTGGAATGGTCGGGTTCATCCCAGGCTTCATCCAACGGCACCAGCTCCGGCCGGCGGCCCCGCTCCCGAGCCCGGTCGGTCGCCAGATTGCGCGCAATGGCATAGAGGTAGGACACGTAGCGGGAGCCGCTCTCGACTTCGAATCCCGCGATCCGGCTGAACGCACGCCCGAACAACTCGGCCAGCAGGTCGTACAAATCATCGTCGCGGACGCCCAGGTGCCAGAAGAACCGCTCCATCCGTGCATAATGGCGCCGAAACAGGATCGCAAACAACCCTGTTTCGCCGCGCTGAATGCGCGCCACCAGCGCCTCATCCTCCGCGATCTCCGAGTCTGCCCCGTCTCGCATAGTCTGATAGGATCTACGCTCCCGGCGACCATGTGTCACCCCGAGCGGTGCGGTGAGGCGGGCGCCGGGCCCGAGGTGGAGGGTTCCGCCGCTTCCACACGCGCCTCGTCCAGGAGAAGGATGGGGATCTCATCCCGCACCGGAAAGCTTCGACGGCAGGCGGCGCAGAACAATCGGCCGTCGCTGCGGAACGACAGCTCACTCCGACAGGCAGGGCAGGCCAGAATGGCGAGGAATTCCGAATCCACGGCGGACCTCTTTGCTCCGAGTTTCAGCGTGCAGTTTCAGACTTGCGGCGTTGTCCTGGCCGTCCTGGATCAGTCCGATCCGAGCGATCCCGGGCCGGCGGAGCAGACGATCCCAGGATCGGTGCAGCGGCGCCACCGCCGACGAGTTCGGGCCCGGATGCAAAACTTGCAGCCCAGTGTCCTGTTCTCGGGAGGAAAGTGCTCCCCCCTTTCGCGAACCGGATCTGGCTGATGCAAACTCCGATCTCGTTCTCACACGGTTCACCACCGGGGCGCGGTACCCCTCCGACAGGTGTGTTTCACCGCTGGCCCGCTCTGTCGCTGCCGTGCATATTGCTCGGGCTGCTCGCCGGGGTAATCCTGGCCCCCCCTGCCCGGCCGGGACCATTCACCGCACCCGCCGTGTCCCTCGCCACGCTCCCAAACGGGATGCGCCTTCTGGTCAAAGAGGCGCATGCGACCGAGTTGGCCTCGATCCAGGTGTGGGTGCGAGCGGGCGGCTTTCTGGAGGATGATCAGACCAGCGGCATCTCGCATGTGATTGAACACCTGGTGTTCAAGGGTTCCGATACGCGGGGACCGGGACTGCTGGATGATGAGATTGAGAACCTGGGCGGGGTCCTGGAGGCGACAACCCAGAAAGACTGGACCCGGTTTGCCTGCACCGTCGCCAGTCGGCACGTTCCCCAGGTAATCCGGGCCATCGGCGACATTCTCCGCCGGCCGGCATTCCGCCCGCAGGACTGGCAGTCCGAGAAGCCGGTGATCCGCGACGAGATTGCGCAGATGACGCAGACACCCGAAGCGGTGGTTTCCGCCCTGCTCCATGATCTCGCCTACCAGAAGCACCCTTACAAACGCGATGTGCGGGGCACTCCCGCACGTCTTGAGCGCACGGACCTCGCGGCAGTACGAGCGTTCTTTCAGCGCCATTACCAACCGGCATCCATGACTGTGGTAGTGGTGGGAGATGTGGAGCCCGCGAGCGTGGGACGAGCCGTGCGGGCCGCGTTCCCGGGGGTTTCGCCGGGGCCGCCGGCGCCCCCGCTGCCGCCGGCCGAACAACCGTGTGCTCGCGCGGAACGCCGCGAGGTGCCGACGCCGTTTCGCGTCGGCTACATCGGGCTCGCCTTCCCAGCTCCGTCGGTCCATGACGAGCCGGACGTATTCGCGATGGATCTACTGCTGACCCTGCTTGAGCACGATGGCGCGGGTCGCCTGCCCCGCCTGCTGCGCGGGCAGGCCGGCGTGCAGGCAACCTTCGAGACCCGGCGCCAGGCCGGGCTGCTCACGGTGATCGCGACCGTACCGGGAGGCTCGGTCGAAACGACTGAGGCGCTGCTTCGCAAAGAACTGGACTTCGTCGCGCAAAATCCGATCTCGCCTGACGAGATTGCCCTCGCTAAACGGACGCTCCGGGGGAGTTTCCTGCTCGACAACGAAACGTTGGCCGGCCAGGCCGGTACGTTGGGCTATTACGATGCGATTCACCGCTGGGAGTTTGCTTCGCACTACCTCGAACGGGTGGAAGCGCTGACCTCCACCGAGATTCAAGAGGTCGCGAAGAAGTACGTCCGTCCCGAACGATGTGTATCGGTGGTCTTGCGACCGCGCCAGGGGGAAGACAAAAAATGAAGCCTGGAGAGGCCGAAGCTGAGCCCGCGCAGGACGCTGGAGGAAGCGATCCGCACATCGGAGCACGCACGAACCGAGCCCCCATTCACGCGCACCGGGATCGCGCGCTCCGGGCTGCCGGCGGAACGGAGCGAACCGGGCGCCGGTCGTTGCTGCTCGGCGGTCTCTCCACCTGCATCGGCAGCCTGGTTACCGGTCCGGCGGCGGCGGCCGGAGCAACAGGCGGCGCGGCGCCGGGACGGCGTCCACCGCTGCGCTCGACCGTCCTCTCGAACGGGCTGCGCCTCCTCTGTCGCACGAACGATGCGAGCGAGGTGTCGGCGATCGTCTGCCTGGTGCGGGCAGGTCTTCCGGAGGAAGAGGAGCCGCAGGCCGGACTTGCAGCGCTGACGGCCGAATGCCTTCTGCGCGGAACCACCACCCACTCCGGCGAGGGTTTCGAGCGGGCCCTGCTGCAGGCGGGGGGGAATCTGCGGGTGACGCCCGGCTTCGACTTCACCGAGATCGCCGTGGTACTGGTGCGGGAACAATTCGAGCCGGCCCTGAAGCTGATCGCGGATGTCGTCGCGCACCCACGCTTCGCGCCGGAAGACGTTTCACTGGCGAAGGCGGACCTGAAGCGCCGCGCGGATGCGTTCCAGGATGACTTCACCGGGGCGTCGTACCAGACGCTGACCGGGCAGCTTTACCCGAGCACCCCCTACGGCCGTCCGCTGAACGGCTACGCAAGCACTCTGGACCGCCTGACGGAGCGCGACGTCCGGCGGTTCTGGGAGCGTTGGTACGTCCAGAACCGCATGGTGGTCGCTGTGGTCGGGAACGTGGACAGCACCCGGGGCATCGCACTGGCGCAGAAGGCGTTCGGTGACGTGCCGTTTCGCCCTCCAGAGCCTGAGACGCAGCCCTCGCTTGCCCGGCTGCCGCGCCCGCAGGTCGAGATCATCGAACGGGTCGGACCGCTCGCGCAAGTGATGGCGGGCTTTCTGGCTCCGGGGGCGACACGCGCGGAGTTTCCCACGCTGGCGGTGCTGGACGCCATCGTGGGTGGGGGCAAGCGCAGCCGGCTCTTCACCAATCTGCGCGAGAAGCAGAGTCTCGGGTACGAGACCGGCTCGTTCTACCAACCGCTTCGTCGTCAGAGCCACGTTGTCGGGTATGTCTTGACCCCGCCATTCCAACAGAACCGACCCGACCAGGCGCCCGAATGGCTGATCGAGAAGTCGAAAACCCTGTTGCTGGAGCAGTTCCGCCAACTGGCCCAGACAGGCCCTACCCAGCCGGAACTGAGCCGGGCCCGCTCCTACGTGATCGGCCGCTACGCACTCCGCCAGGAGCGCACCAGGGATCAGGCCAAGTGGCTTGCCTGGAACGAAGCGATGGGGCTAGGTCGTGACTTCGACGAGTACCTGCCGCGCGCTGTGCAGGCGGTTACCCCGGAGGCGGTCCACACCGCGGCCCAGAGACTCGTCGCCGAATTCGCTCTGGTCGTTACTGTCCCGCCGCTCCCGAACCCCGGTCAGTGATGCGGGACACATCTCCGGGGAACAATTCGCCGCGGGGAACCCCTCGTCGCTCGCCGGATCTGGTTCTGTTGCGACGGGCACGGACGCATCGCAGGAGGAAAACCAGGTGTCGTCTTGTAGTTCGGGGAGGATTTCTCGGCTCCGTAATCAAGATGTACTTCTGGGTTTCAGTACGGCCGGAGCGGGAGTCCGTGAAATCAGCAATTCACCGCGCCGGTCGCAGGATTCCCGCGGGAAGACACGACGCACGTCGCCGCGGTAGGGCGGGAAGGCAGTCAGGGGAGCGAGGATGAGGAGAGCGGAACAACCGGCGCATCCCGGTGCGGTTTGGGGCCGGCGCGGGTGGCCAGCGTTGCTGGCCCTCGCTGTCGTCCTGGCGCCCCTCGCTGTGCGCTCCCAGGCGCCGCCGCCCCCGCCGCCACGGGATCCTGCTGCCGTACCGCAGCGCATCGCGGCTCCCCCGGAGCCGGGCAGGATCCTGAAACTGGAGCGGGGCCAGACGAAGATTGACCCTCGGGCACTGGAAACAGCGCCGACTCTGGAAGAGCGCGCGAGACTGCAGAGCGGTTCCGCGGGGACGCCCGCCCCGGGGCCAGGGGGCGCCGCGGCTCCCCCTGGCCCCGGTCGGAGTACGCCGCAGGGTCT
>SXGS01046237.1_pt1 | contig 11938 bp, 6 predicted proteins | sample 3174681 | NCBI WGS metagenome assembly SXGS01 (sample SAMN11356861, study PRJNA531348) | freshwater metagenome | isolation source: freshwater sample F1-80 | place: China: Fuxian Lake, Yuxi | collected 2017-12-25 | reverse complement strand
CATGGTACCAGATGGTGGTTGCAACTGCATCAACGCCAACAATTTTGAATCGATCTATGGCTTCCACACCGGGGGTGTGAATGCTGCCATGGGGGATGGATCCGTCCGATTCCTCAAGGAAGCAACCGACCCCAATGTAGTAGCCGCCGCCATCACCCGCATGGGGGGAGAGGTTTCCAAGCTGGACTAAACCCCTTATCCAGGGGAAAGCCCCGTTTTTGCAATCAAGCCCACCTCTTCCTCAAAAGGGGTGGGTTTTGCATTATTGTTGGGTCTTGCACGGATTGGGTTCCCCCCTGGGGGGAATGGGATGGGGGCAAGGGCAAAAAGCCAAATCTCAGCACGAAAGGACAGAAAATCTTCAGACGGCAATTGACAACCTTTGTATTCGCAAGATATTGTAACATTGTTATTGGGTCCATCCGGAAAAGTGGCTTGGTTCAAACGGGTTCAACCTTTGTTCCTGTAAAAAAATGATTGAGTCGCCCTCCATGGATGCATACCAAACGACTTTTCAGGTTCTTTTTCCCATTTGTTCCTCGGGAGCTTCCCCATGAAATACCCATCCAAAAAGCGGGGTGGTTTTACCCTGATCGAGTTATTGGTGGTGATTGCGATCATTGCCGTTTTGATCGGCTTGCTCCTGCCCGCTGTTCAAAAAGTCCGGGAATCCAGCAACCGGATGCAGTGTCAAAACAATTTGAAACAGCTTGGAATCGCTTTGCAAAACTACCACGACACCCGTGGACGCTTTCCCAGTTGGGGTTTTAACTTTGCCACAAATCCCAACCCTTCCAATCCCTTTGGAGCGCAACTAAGGGGTCACAGTGCCCTCTCCATGACTTTGCCCTACATCGAGCAAGGAAATGTTTCCAATGCAGCGGATATCCAAAAGTCGCTTGTCGACCCAGCCAACCTGCCTCCACCTCTTGGCACGACCATTGCGGGACAAACCAAAATAAAAACCTTTGTTTGCCCCTCGGCACCGGAACGAATGGCCGATTACCGGACTTGGTTTGGCCAAGGAACGCCTTACCTGTTTGCATCCACCGACTATGCTGCGATTAGGGGAATGCAATCTGCCTTTATCACCGGCTGTGCCCCGGGAACCGCCACGGGAGATTCCGGTTTCTTTGGGGATTTTGGCGTTAATGGCTTGGCCGATGGAAACCGCATGGTGGACATCAACGATGGCACCTCGAACACCATCATGTTAACGGAAATCGCAGGCCGCCAACAAACCTATGCAAAGGGTAAAGCGGTGACCGGTGCTTTCGGGGTTGCCCCGGCGTGGCAACTCAATGCGGCTTGGGGCGATTTCAACACCAACCGGTTTTTATCCGGGTATGACTCAACCGGTATGGTAGCTGGGTGTAACTGCATCAATGCCAACAATTACAATTCCATTTACAGTTTTCACACCAGCGGTACCAATGCCGCCATGGGCGATGGCTCTGTTCGATTCATCAGGGAGACCATTGGTGCCCCAATCGTTGCGGCCGCAATTACCCGTCAGGGTGAGGAAATTGCCACCCTCGATTAACGCATCCAAATAAGTCTTCCCCTAGCGGTTTGGGCAGTCAAAAGAGTTCCCTTTACCCCGGTTTCTTGGCAGGTTTGCCAGGATATCGGGGTTTTTTTGGATGAAAATGGGAGCAAGCAAGGGGTATTCCTTAAAACCAAAGATAATCAATCATGGAGGGTTCAATATGTGGGCTGCGTTGACCTTTTGCCTTGGAATACTCACTTCAAGCTCGGTTGGACAGCCATCTCCCAATTGGGAGCCGGTTTCGTTTGCACCCATGGTTTTGCCCCGGAAAATCACCACCCTTGTTGGCTGGGAAGACCATCGGCGCGAAATCCAGGCGGGGATGGCCAAGGCGATGGGGTTTCCAGGGGAAACCGGGCTTCGCGGACCGCTTTTGGTGGAGGTATTGGAGGAACGCCAAAAGGCCCATTACATCCTTAGGAAGGTTTCCTATGTGGTGGATCGGCCAATTGGAAAACCCGCTGAAAGGGTCCGGGCGTGGCTGATGCTACCCTATCAAAAAAAGAGTGGCCACAGGCATCAGGCCGCCCTCTGTTTGCACCAAACGACTGGCATTGGAAAGGACGAACCTGCCGGACTTGGGGGGCTCCCCAATTTGCACATCGGCCACGAACTGGCCCAGCGGGGATTTGTAGTGTTATGCCCCGATTATCCCTCGTTTGGCGAATCCAAATACGATTTCAAAAACAATCCGTACCCCTCAGGAACCATCAAAGCAGTAACCGATAACAAACGGGCCCTGGATTTTTTGCAAAGCCTTCCCATGGTTGATCCCCATCGCATGGGTGCGGTGGGACATTCGCTAGGCGGGCACAATGCCCTTTTTAGTGCTGCCTGGGATTCCCGAATCAAAGCGGTGGTGACAAGTTGTGGGTTTACCCGGGCAGCCCGCTACTATGAAGGCAACCTGAAAGGGTGGACAAGCGACCGGTATATGCCCAAAATTGCCACCGAGTATGGTTCCGATCCCAGGCGCATTCCGTTTGATTTCCCCGGAATCCTGGCCGTGATTGCCCCTCGATCCATTTTCATAAACGCTCCCAAAAGCGATAGCAACTTTGAGGTGATCGGGGTTCGTGAATGCGTGGAACAGGTGTCTCCGGTGTACCGGTTTTTGGGAGCATCCAAAAACCTTGTCGCAGAATACCCGGACTGCGGTCACGATTTTCCTCCCGAGGTGCGAAAGCGTGCCTGGGATTTTTTGGAAAGCCACCTTGGGGAATCCACTGAGGCTTTGTCCATTGCTCCCTGATTCAAGATCTATGCCACCTTTCCAAAGTAGTAAAGAGTGCGCGGATCCAGGGGCTTTCCCAAAAACAATCCTTTAACCTGGCTCCTATATCGGGTACATTTCATGGATTTTTTGTTTGCCCTGTTGGGTAGTTCGGGTGATGTCCTTCCGGGGTTGACCATTGCCAGGGAGTTGGCAAAGCGAGGCCACCAAGTCACGATCCTAACCAACCCGTTTTTCCAATCGGACGGGGAGAAATATGGCCTTTCGTTTCTTCCTGCCGGGGAGGTTTCGGATTATGAAAGGCTGACCAGGCATCCGGACCTTTGGAAACCGATGCGCGGGACCGCTTTTTTACTGGGGGATACCAGCTTCAGCCGAATGACGGAGGAGATGTTGGTTGCGACACAAAAATGGATGTCAGGCCGAAAGGGGATACCGTTTGGGATGGTGGCTAGTTCGCTGGCTATGGCACCCCGCCTGTTGCGAGATCAAATGGCATTTCCCTTGGCCTCGCTGCATTTGTCTCCGCTTGTGTTTCGTAGCGTGATGGACCCACCTGTCCTCGCTCTGGGAGGCCTAATTCCCTGGATCAATCAACACTTTCCCCGAGGAGTTCGTGCCCTTGCGGACAGGGTGCTGGTGGATCCGCTGCTGGAAGGACAGTTAGGTTTTTTGCGAAAAGGTCTTGGCCTGCCCAGGATTCAAAGTTGGATGAATCGATGGTGGCATTCTCCAGACCTTGTTATGGCCCTATTTCCCAAATGGTATTCCTCCCCCGGGGATTTGCCGCCAAAAACAATCCAATTTCCGTTTCCCTTGGCAGGAAATGAGGCGCCCATGCCCGAAAGCCTAGAGGCTTTCCTTCTTGCCGGCACAGCCCCCGTGGTGATTACCTTGGGTTCCGCAATGGCCCAGGCGGGCAAAGTGTTTGCCGAGACGGCGAAAGCGGCCCTTGCCCTTGGGAGGCGGGTAGTCCTTTTGACACGCCATCCGGAACAATTGCCAACCCTTCCTGCGGAGACCTTTGTTGCCCATTGGGCTCCGCTAGGCCCACTCTTTTCCCGGGCCTCACTTGTTGTTCATCACGGTGGGATAGGCACGACGGCCCAGGTCATTGCAGGGGGAATTCCCCAGCTGATCCTTCCCTTTGCTCACGATCAACCGGACAACGCCCACATCTTAAAGCGTCATGGATTGGGAGATTTTCATAATCCGCACCGACTTCGTATTGTCCGACTAAAAGCGCAAATGGAGGCCCTTTTGGCATCAAAAGAGATTGCCAAGGCGTGCGCCCAACGAGCCCAAGCAACCCAAAATTCCCAGGGAGAATTGCTTGCGGCGGATAGCTTGGAACAGCTTGTTGCGGGTTTTTCCGTCTAAAACTTGGGAAAAAGTCAAAATAATTGCGGCAATTGTCTTCGGCTTTGTCCCTCTTTTACGGTACAATCCTGATAGTTTCCCACAAATCACAGTTTGATTGGCCTGTTGATGAATTCATCTCCCAATGGGGTTTAGGGGTCTTCTCATGGATCATGGACGCAACACCCGAAACACCCGCCAGGCCATGGGATTTCTGCTGGAGGTTTTGGAATCGAGAACCGTTCCTGCCACGATTTCCTCTGGCCCATTTCACCCTTCCTCGTTGTTAATCAAACTAGCCCCCGCATTTGAGGCCAAAGCCGCTCAATTGAGTCTTTTGGACGGGGTGCAATTGGAGCGACCGGTTGGGGCAATTTCCGGCTTGTGGCAAGCCAAAATCACCCATTCCAATCTCTCCCTGGATCAAGTCGTCGAGGTTTTGGAATCGGATCCCCGGGTGAGCTATGTGAGCCTCAACGGGTTTCATGGAGCCCAAACCACCCCCAATGATCCCCAATTTTCCTCACAATGGGACCTCAATCCCAACCCCATTTCGATTCATGCCACGGTGGCATGGGATGCCTTTACCGGAAGTGGTAGCACTTTGGTGGCGGTGTTTGATTCTGGGGTCGATATCCACCACCCTGACCTCAAATCGCGAATTTGGACCAACACTGCCGAAATTCCAGGAGATGGCCTCGACAATGACCGCAATGGGGTAGTAGACGATATTCATGGAGCCTCCTTTGCGGCTTCAACCGTTTCAAACGATGTGTCCGACTCCCAAGGTCATGGCACGGCGGTAGCAGGGATAATTGGAGCCACGGGAAACAATGGGGTGGGAATTGCCGGGGTGAATTGGGCGACCCGAATCCTCCCGCTCAAGGTGATTCAAAACGGTGCGGCCCTCGACAGTGACATCCTAACCGCCATGGACTATGCCACTCGGGCTGGTGCCAAGATCTGGAATCTCAGTTTGGGCGGCGGGGCGTATAGCCGAGCCATGTCCGATGCCCTTGATGCCGCTTCGGCCCGGGGAATCATCATCGTAACGGCGGCAGGAAATTCAGGGACAGACATCGATTTGGCCCCCTCCTTTCCAGCCAGTTATTCCGCCGAAAATTTGGTGGTGGTAGCGGGAACGGATGAGGCTGACAAGCTGGCCGGTTTCTCCAACTTTGGGGTGGCGACGGTGGACCTGGCTGCCCCCTCAACGAACCTCCTCACCACCGTTCCAGGGGGAGGCTACGGGACCAAAAGTGGGACATCCATGGCCGCTGCCCGGGTTTCGGGTGCCCTATCGCTGTTGTGGGATGCTGCCCCGGCTTCCGCCTCTGGGGTGATCCTCGACCAACTCTTTCAATTCATCACCCACCCTGATTCCCTAAAGGGCAAACTGGTCACCGGGGGTCGGTTGGATTTGGGCCTGATTCCTGGCCATAGTATTGTGGCTCCGGTTAGTCCCGTTGAAGGTGGTGGACAGGAAGGGGCGAGCCCTCCCTTGCCATCAATCCCGCCCGCCTTCACCATCCCGGCAATCCCAAAGCCTGGTTTTGGTTTCCCAATCCCGATTTTACCCCCGGGGCCGACCCTTCCCTCGATACCCTTGCCCGGGCCAGGAATCTTCCCCGGCAAGGACAACCGTTTGCCAGTTGTACCAGTTGTTCCTGGAAAACCGGCACCCGGGTTTGGCAATCCACCCGGCGGATTTGCCCCTGGCAATCCAGGTTGGCAATTGCCTCCCGTTGGAGGATTTGAAGATGTATTTGGTGGCGGCCGGGGGATTGCACCGGGTCGGCCGGGAATGATTCAACCTCCGGTGGTTGTTCCGCAACCTGGGCTTCAGCCCATTGCCGGGGAGGATGGTCCGGGGAATGGGATCCGGGGATTGCTTCCCCCTGGGGTGATTTTGGTGCCAGGGCCCCAGCTGTTGCCAGATGGTCCTGAAGTTATCGAAATCCCAATAGACCTTCCCGATTTGGCAAACGATGACCTTTGGGAAGATTCAGCGGATAACGAAGGCTTTTTCCAGTGAACCGCCAGGGCCATCCTGTAGGGATTAGGCCCGGGTGGTTTTTTGGGGATGAACCATCCGGAACTTGCTTCGTACCAGAACCTATTGGAAGAATTCCAATGGGAAATCCTCTGTCCTTTTTTATTGCCAGTGGTACTCTTTTTGGCAGGCTTTTCTTGAATCAAGGAACCACCTCATGAACCGACCCTTCAAAAAACGACCAGCCCTTGCCCTTGAGTCCCTGGAGAGTCGGGTTGTTCCTGCCGGTTGGGTGTTGGACCCCGCCTTGGTGGACTTTTCCCGGGTCATGATCAAGTTTGATATGGCCCAGCCTGTAAAACTTGAGGCGGATGCCTACCTTCCCGGTGTGGATGTCGAGCGAACCTTTGCCCTGACACCGGGCTATTTTGAATCGTTCATTTCTTCCACGGTGGATTACGAAACATCCCTGGACTCCCTTCTCACGGATAGCAGAATCCTCAGGATCGATCAGAACTTCCGGGTTTCCACCCAAGCCATTCCCAACGATCCCCGCTACTCCCAGGAATGGGGGATGAACAATAGTGGTCAAACAGGAGGTGTGGCCGGGGCGGACATAAAGGCCGAACTTGCATGGGACCTTGCCAAAGGAACCGGCCAGACCGTGGTAGCGGTGGTGGACACGGGAGTGGATTACCTCCATCCCGACCTTGCGGCCAATATGTGGACCAATACGGGCGAAATTCCCCGAAACAATGTGGATGATGACAACAACGGATATGTAGACGATTATTATGGCTATGACACGGCCAATGGGGATGGGGACCCTATGGACGACCAAAGCCATGGAACCCATGTATCGGGGACCATTGGTGCGGTAGGGAACAATAGTGTGGGTGTTGTCGGGGTGGCTTGGAAAACCCGAATCATGGCCGTTAAGTCGATGGATGCCAGTGGCAGTGGCTCGTTTGCAAGTATTGTGGCGGGGCTGGATTATGCGGCGGCAAATGGTGCCTCCATCGTGAATATGAGCTTGGGAGGTGCGGGCGGTTCCCCGGGCGATTTCTTTGAGGTGGCCATCATTAACGCTGGCAAGAAGGGTGTGATTGTGGCGGCGGCGGCGGGTAATAACGGAACCAACAACGATACCTCCCCCTTTTATCCTGCCAATTATACGGCTGCCAATATTGTTTCTGTGGCGGCGACTGACGATGCCGATGGCATCGCGGGATTCTCAAACTATGGCTTGGTGAGCATTGATATTGGCGCCCCGGGCGTAAATATCATGAGTACCCTCCCCAACAACAGCTATGGGGCACAAAATGGCACTTCCATGGCCACTCCCATGGTTGCTGGGGCCCTTGTGGTCATGATGGATCAGAGTCCTGGGTTAACCTACCAGCAGTACATTGCCAAATTGTACAAAGGGGCTGATCTGATCCCTTCCCTGGCAGGAAAAACCACCACAGGGGCCCGCCTCAACTTGTTGAAGGCCCTACCCAGCCCTCAAAACATTGTTTTCGATCCATTGGCTCCGGTAACCTACGGCGTTGCGCCCATCACCCTTTCTGCAAAGGGTGGGGGTTCCGGTAATCCAGTGACCTTTTCGATCATCAGTGGCCCCGGTCAAATGGTTGGGAACAAACTTCGGGTGGATGGGGCCGGGGACATTGTCATCGAAACCAACCAGGTAGGGAATAATCTCTATCTGGACGCCGTTCCCGTTCGCCAAACACTTACTGTGAAACAGGCCTCCCTTATCCTTGGTGCCGTGGACAATTCCAGGACCTACGGGGCATCTGCACCCAACTATTCTTATACCGTCAACGGGTTCGTGAACGGGGATGACCTGAATGACCTTGTCGGATTAACCTGCACTACCACGGCCCTTGTGGATAGTGGGCCTGGGGCCTATTTCCTGGTTCCAAACGCAACAAGCCCAAATTATGTGATCAGCTTCCAATCCGCCCTCTTGACCATTGTTCCCGCCCCCCTCAATGTCACCGCCAAAAGCTATGGCATGAGCTATGGTGGCGCCTTCCCCGGTTCGCTTGATGTAACCGTAACCGGGCTGGTATTGGGTGAGGGACAAAGCGTAATCAACGGCCTAGGGGTGTTCACAACGGCCACCCCCACCAGCGGGGCGGGCACTTATTTCCTTTTCCCAACTGGTTCCAATCCCAATTATGCAATCAACCTGAAGGCAGGAAAGCTCACGATAACTCCATGGTCCCTACTCGTTTCAGCCTCCAATGCCACCCGGGTGTTTGGCGATCCCAACCCCAACTTCACGGTCAATGTTGCCGGTTTGGTCAATGGTGATACCACCGCCAACCTCCAGGGATTTGGAGCCGTCACCGCCGCCCTTTCCCGCAGTCCTGTGGGCGCCTACACCATCCAACCCCAGGCCGCCAATCCCAACTATGTCATAACAGTTGTTGATGCGGTCCTTTCGGTTACTCCCAAGGATGTGATCATTACAGGGGGGGCTTCCACTTCCACCTATGGAACGACCCCAGGTCAGTTGCCCTATACCGTATCGGGATTGGTAAGCCCGGACACCACGGACATCCTTGACAATTTGGGGGCAGGAACCACGGCTAGCGCCTTGAGTTCCATTGGGGTTTACCCGATTATCGCCTCAGGAAACACAGCGGACACCAACTACAATGTGGTGCTTAGGAACGGTACTTTGGTGGTGAACCCGGCACCCCTAACCTTTGCGGCGACCAATTCCGAAAAAGTATACGGTTCGGCCTTGCCCGATTTTGTGATCCAGGTTTCGGGTTGGGTAAACAACGATGACCCCTCTCAGGTCTCCGGGGTTTTTGCCGACACCGTGGCGGTCGGATCAAGCCCAGTTGGAACCTATGGACTAAAGGCCCATGGCGGGCCCACCAATCCCAATTATACCCCTGTTCTGGTGGACGCCTCCCTTGAGATTACCAAGGCCCCCCTGTTCGTTTCCGCCGGAAATGTCAAAAAGGTTTATGGCCAGGGCAACCCTGCCTACACCCCAACCGATGTTACCGGTCTGGTAAACGGTGACTCCGTGGCGGACTTGGATTATTGGTGTTCCACCCAGGCGACCGTGTTCAGCCAGGCAGGGACCTATTCCTTAACTCCAACCATTGGCAATGATAATTATCAAACCACCTACTCCGAAGGCACCCTCACCATTGAAAAGGCGCCGTTGGAAATTCGTTCCAGGGATGCCAGCAGGGGCTATGGCCAATCCAACCCAACTTTCTCGGCAACTGTTACGGGCCTTGCACCTTGGGACACTTTAGCCAAAATCAAGGGACTTGGTGCCTCCACCGTGGCCACGCGAACCAGTCCCGTGGGGAAATACGACATTGTGCCGACCGGAACAAACTCCAATTACCAGATCGCTTATGTTTCGGGGGAGTTGGATGTCACCGAAGCGACTTTAACCATTACCGCTCTCCCACAATCCCGATTCTATGGCGACCCCAACCCCACCTTTAACACTTTGGTGACGGGGTTGGTCAATGGCGACACGACGGCCGACATTGCAGACCTTGGGGCAACCTCTGCGGCCAACCTGTTAAGCAATGTCGGCTCCTATGCCATTTCCCCAACCGGTGACATTGCCAATTACATTATCAATCGGGTAAATTCTGCGTTTATCATCAATCCAGCGCCTTTGGTGATTGTTGCGGACAACAAGGCTATGGTTCGCAGGGTCGATTCAATTCCCGCCTTCACCTGGCATGCCGAAGGCTTCAGGAATGGGGATACGGCAAGTGTGTTATCCGGATCACCGACGCTTTCCTCCCCCGGATCCGAAGGTGTTTCCCAAGGCGTGGTCGAATACCCTATCGGTGTCTCCCTGACTGGGGTTTCCTCTGCAAACTATACCATTACTCCTCAATCAGGCACCCTTACCGTGGCTCCAATCACCCAAACAGTGATTCCGGTGGGTGTTGTGCCAACCATTGTCAGCCTCAATGGATCAGGCAGCGGAATTCAGGCATTTGGTCCCGATGGGAAAAAGCTAACCACTCTTAATCCCTATCCGGGATTTCGTGGATCGATTTTAACCTCCACCGCCGATCTCGATGGAGATGGGGTCATGGACATCATCACCGGACCAGGGGCCGGGGTCGCTGCCAACATCAAGGCTTATAGCGGCAGGACTCTTGAACCATTGGCCAACTTCCTGGCGTATGGCAGGGGCTTTTTGGGCGGTGTCAGTCTTGCCGTGGCCGACTTGGATGGTGATGGACTCGCCGAAATCCTGACGGGAACCGGGCCGGGATCGGCTCCCCATGTCAAAGCCTTCAAGCCAAACGGTCAAATTGGCGCAAGTTTTTACGCTTACGATCCCAAATTCACCCGCGGGGTCAACCTGAGCGTGGCCGACCTGGATGGCGATGGCAAAAAGGAGATCGTCACCTATCCCAATGCAGGTGGTGGCCCCAATGTAAAGGTCTTCAATAACCAAGGTGTCAAACAGGCAAGTTTCTACGCCTATGCCTCGAATTATACGGGCGGAATGAGCCTTACCACAGGCGACACCAATGGGGACGGCAAGGCGGAAATCATTACCGTGGGTGGACCGGGTGCGAGTGCGACCCTTCGCACCTTTGACAAGGCAGGAAACAAACTCAAGGAATGGACACCCAACAATGCCTTCTCAGGCCCGACAAGGGTCCTTGTTGCCGACCTGGATGGCAATGGGACCGGCGAGATCATAACCGCCATGGGTGCCCCGGGTGGACCGATGATCAAGTCGTTTACCGGTAATGGCCAATTGACGGGTCAGGCCTTCGCTTTTGGCTTTGGCTATATGGGAGGGATAAATATAGCAGCTGTCTCGGCCAAGTCGGGCACCGGTTGGGATATCGCCGCCGCTCCTGCGGGTCCGGGTAGCAAAACCGAAGTCAAACGCTTTACAACCGCCCGGCTTGCACTGGTCGATTCCCTTTTTGTGGGCAACCCCGGGTTTAACGGGGGAATCTCCCTGGGATAAGCGACAGAAGGATTCTAGCCCAAAGGGGGATCCTCCACGGGCAAAATAACAATCCGGGCGGAGCGCAAAAATGCTTCGCCTTCTTTTTTTGAATGTTTCCGATCCCAATGAACCCAAAATCCCTTTGGCCTTCATAGGATGAAATTGGTTCATTTCTCATCCCCCAAAATTCCCAGGTGATCCCATGATAAAGATCCCTCCCCTTGGAACCCAATCCAGGTTGGTCCTTAAAGCCCAGGTGGCTTTGGATGTGATGAGTTCTGAATTGGTTTCACTCGAAGCCGATGCTACCCTCAATGAAGCGATTGAATTATTTGTCGATCGTGGGATTCGGGCGGCTCCGGTAATTGATGATGCGGGCCGGGCCATTGGGGTGTTGGCAAGGGTTGATATTCTTGCCTATGAACGGACGATCCGGATACGGTTGACCGATCCGGGAATGGCGGAATCGTTTATGGGGGGGCTTGACAGGGTTCGAGTGGCAGACTTGATGAGTCCGGTTGTTTATACGGTGAAACCGGAAACCCCTATAGAAGAGGTGCTGGACGAGATGCGGCAACTCAAGGTCCATCACCTGTTTGTCCAGGATTCCCAGGGCGTGGTTCTTGGGGTGGTTTCGGCTTTGGACATTATTGAACTGATCGATTTGGAATAACACTTCACCTGTTGGTAACGAGCGTTGAAAAGGGGACCAGTTAAGGGCTGAAGCGAGCGTTGAAAAGGGGGCCACCGTATTAGAGCTTAACCCTTTCAGGAGTAAAACCTCCGGAAAGGGTGTGCTGGAGGATGCTTGCGGTGGAATCTTAT
>SXGS01351228.1_pt1 | contig 11939 bp, 9 predicted proteins | sample 3174681 | NCBI WGS metagenome assembly SXGS01 (sample SAMN11356861, study PRJNA531348) | freshwater metagenome | isolation source: freshwater sample F1-80 | place: China: Fuxian Lake, Yuxi | collected 2017-12-25 | reverse complement strand
CGCATCCCGAGGGACCGATGATCGAGACGAACTCGCGGTCAGCAATCGAGAACGAAACGTCTTCCACCACCTTGAGCGGGCCATGCGCAGTGTCGAACGTCACTGAAACATGGTCAAAGACGATGCGCGGTGTGCTGGCCATGCCTGGGTTGGATGCGGGTTCGCTCATGTGCCAATCCTATCCTGCCAGGCCACCAGGCGCCGGCTCAATGCGCGCAAGGCAAGGTCCATCGACAGGGCAATGAAGCCGATGCAGATGATGCCCACATAAATGATGTCCAGTTGAAAGAATGATCCGGCGTTCTGGATCAGTGCGCCCAATCCTTGCTGTGCGGCAACCAGTTCCGACGCCACGAGAGTCGCCCAGGCCACGCCGAGCGACACGCGCAGGGCGGTGAGAATGTGCGGCACCGCCAGCGGAATGATCACCTTGCGAAAGATCTCCATGTCGGTAGCACCCAGGGTGCGCGCCACGCGCACGAAGATCGGGCTGATCTGGGCGATGCCTTCGTACATCACGATCACGCCGGCGAAGAATGACGCGTAGAACAGGATGATCACTTTGGCCGGTTCACCGATGCCGAAGTACACCACCACCAGCGGAATCAGCGCGATTGGTGGCAAGGCACGAAAAAAATTGATCAGCGGGTCGATGAAGGTGCGCACGTCCCGATACCAGCCAAGCAGAAAGCCGACCGGCACGGCCAGCAGCGTGCCCAGGGCAACGCCGAGAAACACGCGTTGCGTCGACATCCAGATGTCCTTGGGCAGCCGCCCGTCGATCAGCAATTCCCAGAAACGGGCAGCGACCTGATGCGGTGTTGGCATCAACGAGGCATTGACCAGCCCGGAAAACGCGATCGCGTACCAGAACAGGACCAGCAACAGCCAGGGAGAAAGGATCAATGCTGCGCGGCGCAAGTGGCGGATTCTTCTTGGTAGATTGATTGAGTTGTTGGTGCTCAGGTGTTGGTGTGGCGGCTCAAATGGTACTATAGTTAGAACCTTTAGCACAAGCGACCCCAGCCGTACCCACTTCATCGCATGCACGCCCTGTTTCGAGACAGCCCCGTTCCCCGCTATGCGCAACTCGCCGACCTGCTGCGCCAGCGGGTTGCGCGTGGCGTGTGGCCATTGGGCCACAAGCTGCCCTCGCTTGACGAACTGGTCGCCGAATTCGGTGTGGCGCGCGTTACCGTGCGGCAGGCGGTCGATCTGTTGGCGCGCGAAGGGCTGCTCTCGCCCCAGCAAGGGCGCGGCACTTTCGTCACCGGGCAGCCGGCGCAAGACCGCTGGCTGCGGCTGGAAACGTCACTGCACGATCTGGCCGATGTCTATCGCGATGACAAACCGAAACTGACGCTGATTGAAGAAGCTTCGGCCATGCCGGTGCTGCAGCCGCAAGATGGCAAACCGGCCGCACGCTACCACTTCATGCGGCGCGTGCACTCGCGCAACGACGAAGCCTATTGCGTCATTTCCATCTACCTCGATGACCGCGTGTTCCGCATGGCACCGAAGCGCTTTCGCCGCGAAACGGTGGTGCCGGTGCTGCTCGAACTGCCCGAGGTCAAGATCGCCAAGGCGCGGCAGACGTTGGCGATCTCGACGGCAGATGTGGAGGTGGCAGCCCATTTGAATATTGCTGTCAGTGCGCCGGTTGCCGAGGTGCGACGCATCTTCACTGCACCTGACGGCACCGTGCTGTATCTGGGTGAAGTGACCTACCGGGGCGACTATATTCATTTCGAAATGGATCTGAAGCCATGAGCACCAAGCCCAATATCATCCTCATCATGACCGACCAGCAGCGTGCGGATACGATCGCCGCGCTGGGCGCGCCCTGGATGCAGACGCCGACGCTGGACCGGCTGGCGCGCGAAGGCGCCGCCTATACCAATTGTTTCGTGACTTCCCCGGTATGCGTGGGCGCCAGGGCGAGCCTGTTTACCGGCATGTATCCGCACGCCGGCGGTGTCTTCACCAATTTTCGTCCGTGGCAGCCCACCTGGATACGCTGGCTGGCCGACGCCGGCTATCACTGCGCTAGCATCGGCAAGATGCACATCAATCCCTATGATGCGCTCGGCGGGTTCCACCAGCGTTTCGTCGTCGAGAACAAGGATCGCCCGCTCTTTCTGGAGGAGCGTGAGCGTGCCTTCTACGACGAATGGGATAAGGCGCTGCATGCCAGAAAGCTGGTCAAACCCAGCCGCTACACCCGTGTCGCGGCTGATCCGCAGGGCTATCGCGAGGCGCTTGGCGCGTTCGCCTGGGAATTCGACGAAGACATGCATTCGGACATGTTCATTGGCGATCACGCCATGTGGTGGCTGGAGGAACGCAAGTCGCCTGATCCCCTGTTCCTGCAGATCGGGTTCCCGGGCCCGCACCCGCCTTATGACCCGGTGCCGCGCCACTTGGCCAAGTATGCAACAACCGGTATTCCGCTGCCGCACGTGACAGAAGCCGAAGTCGCTAGGCAGCCGCGCTCGCAGGCCGAGCTGCGCCAGAACATGATCCGCAACAACTACGACTCGGTGGCCTGGCAGGCCCAACCATCTGCCGAGGCGCTGTTGCGGATGCGCCGCCACTACGCTGCCAATGTCTCGATGATCGACGAGAAGGTCGGCCAGATCATTGATGTCCTGGGCCGACGTGGCTACCTGGACAATGCGCTGGTGATCTTCACTTCCGATCATGCGGATGCGCTGGGCGATCACGGCCATATTCAAAAGTGGACCATGTACGACACCGTGGTGCGCGTACCGCTGATCTTCTGGTCGCCGGGGCGGATCGCGCCGCGCGCACCCAGTGACGGCCTGGTGCAGATGATGGACGTCGCCCCGACGATTCTGGAAGCCGCAGGGGTTAGCATTCCTTCCAACTGGGAGGCACGCTCCCTTCTGCCCGGGCTGTCAGGGCCACCCGCCATGGGCCGCGATGCCGTCTATGCCGAGCTTGCGCGCGATCACATCCAGACCGGAGCGGAGTTCATCGTCATGCGGCGTGACCGCGATTGGAAACTGGTCTACTACATGGGCGAGCCGGATGGGGAGCTGTACGACCTGCGCGCCGATCCTGACGAAACGCAAAATCTGTGGGAGGACGCGGGGCAGCGTTCGCGCAGGGATGCGCTCATCAAGGACGTTCTCGAATGGTCGATGCGCGAGAGCCTGCGTTCGCGCATGCTGCCGACGGTCAAACCGCAACAACCCATGCTGATCGATACCGGCACCACCACAAGCAAACCCGGGCAAGCCAAATGACCAACTTGTATCAGCCTGCGTCCCAGCAAGTGCCCTGCGCCTTTGATTAAATCGCATGACCATTACTGTCGCCAGGGTTGAATCTTTCGTTTTCCGTGCGCCGATTGCCACGCCGGTGCAGACCTCGTTCGGCATCATGCGCGACCGCCCTGCCGTGTTCGTGCGGGTCACCGACGCCGACGGTGTCGAAGGATGGGGAGAAATCTGGTGCAACTTCCCGGCGGTCGGTGCGGAGCATCGCGCGCGTCTGGTCACCTCGGTATTTGTGCCGATGTTGGAGGGCAAGCGCTTCGACTCTCCGGAAGCCGCCTTCAAGGCCATCACGGAGCAAACCGAAGTGCTTGCCCTGCAGGCTGCCGAACCGGGGCCGATCGCACAGTGCATCGCCGGCATCGACATGGCCCTGTGGGATCTATCAGCCAGGCGTGCAAACCTGCCGTTGTGGAAGCTCTTGGGCGGCACCGACCCCACGGTACGCGTCTACGCCAGCGGCCTGAACCCGACTGCACCGGAAAAGCTGGCCGCGGCACGGCACGCCGAAGGGTATCGCGTGTTCAAGCTCAAGGTGGGCTTCGGGCTTGAACGGGATGTCGCCAACCTTGCGGCGTTGCGCGAGGTTGTCGGGACGGGTGATCTCATGGTGGATGCGAACCAGGGGTGGGATCTGGACACAGCGCGCAACATGGCTACAGCGATGGCGCCATACAAGCTTTCCTGGCTGGAAGAGCCGTTGCGCGCGGACCGGCCATGGGACGAGTGGCAGGCGCTGGCGCGCACTTGCGAGAGTCCCCTGGCCGCAGGCGAGAACCTTGCCGGCTTCGCCGCTTTTGATGCGGCTCTTGAAGCGAAGGTGTTGGGCGTGGTTCAGCCTGACATTGCCAAGTGGGGCGGCTTTAGCGCGGGGCTGCGAGTTGCCAAACAGATTCTGGCGTCCGGCACCCGCTATTGCCCCCACTACTTGGGTGCAGGGGTCGGCTTGCTCGCATCCGCCCATCTGCTGGCGGCCGTCGGGGGCGGCGGCATGCTGGAGGTCGATGCCAACCCAAATCCCTTGCGCACCCTGACCTGCGGGCCGCTGGCGCATGTAGTCGACGGGACGGCAATGCTCACCGATGCGCCCGGTCTGGGTGTGGTGCCGGATCTGCATGCCCTGCGCGAATTTGCCGTTTCCTAGTTTCGACAGAGACCTGCCATGAATGCATCCGCACCGGGGAAAGCTCCCAACATCCTGTTCCTGATGGCGGACCAACTCGCCGCCGCCGCGTTGCCGGTGTATGGACATAAGGTCGTCAAGGCTCCCCACATTGCAAGACTCGCGGAGCGGGGTGTTGTGTTTGACAGCGCGTATTGCAACTTTCCGATTTGCGCACCTTCGCGCGCCTCGATGCTGTCTGGTCGGTTTCCGCACGCGATTGATGCATTTGACAACGCTGCCGAGTTTCCGGCGTCGATCCCGACGATGGCGCACTACCTGCGTCGCGCCGGCTATCGCACCATCTTGTGCGGCAAGATGCACTTCATCGGGCCGGACCAGCTGCACGGTTTCCAGGAGCGGCTGACTACCGACATCTACCCGTCGGACTTTGGCTGGACGCCTGATTGGCAGAAGGGACCGGCGTATCGGCCCACTGGCGTCAGTATGCGTGGTGTCGTCGAAGCAGGGCCCTGCGTGCGCAGCCTGCAAATCGACTATGACGACGAGGTGGAGTACCACGGCATCCAGCGCCTGCATGACTTGGCGCGCGCACCGGAGGAACAGCCGTTTTTTCTCACGGTGTCGTTTACCCATCCCCATCCGCCGTTCGTTGCCCCACAGGAGCACTGGGACAGATACCACCCGGAGGAGATTGACCTGCCGCGTGTGGCGCCGATTCCCTATGAAGCGCTGGATGAACACAGCCAGTGGCTTTACGTGGCCCACGCCCAGGATCAACATCGTCTTACCGAGGAACGGGTGCGCAATGCACGCCATGCCTACTACGGCATGGTCAGCTACATCGACGACAAGGTCGGCCGCATCCTGCGTACGCTCGATGAAACCGGGTTGACCGACAACACCCTGGTCGTGTTCGCTGTCGACCACGGTGAAATGCTGGGTGAAAGAGGCATGTGGTACAAACAAACGTTCTACGAATGGTCCGCGCGGGTGCCGCTGATCGTGTCGATGCCGCAGCGTTTTGCGCCACGGCGCGTCAAAGCGCACGTATCGCTGGTTGATCTGCTGCCGACCTTCATGGATGTCGCCACCGGTGGCCAGGCGTTTGAGCCGGTTGATCCCATCGATGGGCTAAGCCTGGTACCGTTGATGGACGGCAGGGACGATGGCGCTGCACGCAGCGTGATTTCGGAATACAGCTCCGAAGGTGTATGCGCCGCTTCTCGCATGGTGCGTCAGGGCCGCTACAAGTATGTTTTTACCCGCGGCGTGGCGCCGATGCTGTTTGACCTGGAATCTGATCCGGATGAATTGACCAACCTCGCCGGAGATCCTGCCTGTGCGCAGACGCAGCGGGAGCTGCACCAGCGGCTCATCCGGGATTGGGATCCTGATGAAGTGCATGCCCGCATTCTGGCCAGCCAGAAGCGCCGCTTGTTCCTCGCCGATGTAGCCGGCAGCTCGGACCTGTATGGCAACTGGGCCTACCAGCCCTATGTGGACCAGTCCAGACGATACATTCGCGGTTCCGGCAATGCCGGGCCAACCGGCGTGAAGTCACGCGCACGCTTTCCCTTCGTCAAGCCGGTGGAGCCGGACGCGCCGGCCTAGTTTTGGCCTGGGGTTGGACTGAGGTGGGCCCCGTGTGGGCCTACCTCAGGTCGGGAATCTTCGCCGCAGGCAGGATCAGGCCTGCATCAGCTCCCACATCCGCGCTGGCGTGAGCGGCATCTGCAGTTTCGGCGCGAGTTCTTTCCGCCCTGCGCGCGCCAGTGCATCGGCCACCGCATTGACGACGGACGGCGTGGCGCCGATGGTGCCCAGTTCGCCCACACCCTTGACACCCAACACGTTGGTGAGGCAAGGCGCCGATTGATCCATCTCGGTCTTGAAATCCGGCACGACGCCGGCGCGCGGCAGGGTGTAATCCATGAAGCTGCCGGAGAGCATCTGCCCGGAGTCGGCGTCATAGACGATCTTCTCGGCCAGCGCCTGGCCGATACCCTGTACGGCGCCACCTTCGACCTGGCCGCGCACGATGGTCGGATTGACCACACGGCCCACGTCGTTGACTGACGCATAGGCGACGACCTGAATCGCGCCGGTCGCCGGATCAACTTCCACCTCGCTCACATGGCAGCCGTTGGGCCAGCTCGGCGCGCCAGCGGTGGTGGTTGAATCGATGTAAATGCGCTGGTCAGCCTGCTTGCCGGCCAGTTCAAACAAACCGATCTTGCGATCCGTGCCGACAATCGAAAATTCGCCGCCGGCGTATTCGATGTCACCTGCTGCTGCTTCCAGTTCTTCGGCTGCCAGTTCACGCGCGCGGTCGATGGTTTTCTCGCTTGCCACTTTTACGGCGCCACCGCCGGTGAACAGCGAGCGCGAGCCGGCGCTGCCGAAGCCGACACCGCGGTCGGTATCGCCCAGCACGATGCGGATCTTCTCTGGCGGCAGCTTGAACACGTCGACAGCCAGCTGCCGGAGCGACGTGGCAATCCCCTGGCCCATCTGCTGCACGGCGGAGAAAATCTCCACCATGCCGTCGCCGGCTACCGACACGGTCACGCGCTCGTCGAACGCATTGCCGCTGGTCCATTCAAGAAAGGTCGAGATGCCTTGTCCGCGCCACTTGCCGCGCTTGGCCGATTCGGCCGCGCGCGCGGCGAAGCCCTGGTAGTCCGACAACGCCAGAGCCTGATCCATCACCGATTCAAACTTGCCGGTGTCGTAGGTCTGCCCCATCGGGCTCTTGTAGGGCATCTGGTCAGGGCGCACCATGTTGCGCCGACGCAGTTCAATGCGGTCGATGCCGGTGACGCGCGCGGCTTCATCCATCAGGCGTTCGATGTTGTAAATCGCCTCGGGCCGGCCAGCGCCGCGATACGGTCCGGTCGGCGCCTGGTTGGTCAGCACTGCCGTCATGTGGAAATCGATGGTCTGGATGTCGTAGATCGAGGTCTGCACCCACGGCCCGATCATCACCTGGATCATGGTGCCGGCCGGCGTGGCGTAGGCGCCCAGATTGGCGAAGGTGCGCACACGCAGGCCCAGCACCTTGCCGGCCGCATCGAGCGCCATCTCGACCTTGGTTTCGATGTCGCGGCCGTGTACCGTGGACAAGAACTCCTCGGCACGTTCGGCAACCCATTTGACATCGCGCTTCAGTTGCAGCGTAGCCCAGGCCACCACGCAATCTTCCGGGTAGATGCCGGTCTTCATGCCAAAGCCGCCACCCACATCACCCACCAGAACGCGCACCTTGTCTTTCGGAATGCCGATCGAATCGCACAGCGTATCGCGCATCGAAGAGGGCATCTGCGTGCTCATGCGGATGGTCAGGCGCTCACTGCTGGCGTCATAACCTGCGAGCACGCTGCGCGGTTCCATGGTTACCGCAGCAACGCGCTGGTTGATGATGTCCAGCGCCACCACATGCTTGGCGGCGGCGAATGCAGCCGCTGTCTTGGCCACATCACCGTGCTTCATCTCGGCCGCAATATTGGACGGTATCCCGTCAGCCAGCGAAGGTGCGCCGTCGGCCAGGGCGGCGGCTAGCGTCGTCACTGGCGTCAGCTCTTCCCACTCCACTTGAATTGCCTCCACCGCAGCACGCGCGGCCGCAATCGAGGTTGCCGCAACGGCAGCCACGGTCTCGCCGACAAAGCGCGCTATCGGATGCGCCAGCGGGCGGCGGCCCGGATTGGCGCCGGCCTCGCCATTCGGCCGCTTCGGTAGCGGGCAGCCCGGCAAGGGTTTGACGCCGGCGGCAAACATTTCTGCACCGTTCACGACCAGCAAGACGCCGGGCATCGCTTTTGCCGCAGAGGCATCAATCGACACTATCCTGGCATGCGGGTAGGGCGAGCGCAAAAAGGCCAGATGCGCCGCGTTGTTTCCCGCTGCGTCGTCGGTGAACAGGCCCGTGCCCGCGACCAGCGCCGCATCCTCCATCCGGTTGACGGCCTGGCCGCTGCCGAAACGGGTGAAACCGCGTGCAAAAGTGGTGTCGTTGCTCATGATTGAAATCAGTGTCAGTAAGGCTGAGAATGGCTCTGGGAGCGCTTCTTGGGTTGGTGTTGGCTGAGTGTTGGCGGATCAGGGGGGCGCACCGCGAACGCCGTGCGCAAAGCGAAGAGTGATATTACGCCATCACTGCAGGTTCAGTATTTCACCGTGCAGCCGTAAGGCGTGGTGCTCGCCGTGGAGACCGGCTTGCCGGCCAGCGCTTCGTTAAGGGCCACGCGGACGAAGTTTTTGGCGGTTTTCACGTCTTCCGGATTGGCCGAACGCTTGTCGTCGATCGCGCCGACATAGACAAACTTGCCTTCCGGGTTGACGATGTACATGTGCGGTGTGGTGCGGGCATCATAGGCGCGGCCGACCTTGCCGTCCTCATCCATCAGGGTGGCGCGTGGCGAGGCAGCTTTCTCCTTCATCCAGCCCTGCAACGCAGCGGGCTTCATGTAGTCGTGGTGCGAAGGCTTGGTCGAATTGACCGCCAGCCACACGACTTCCTTGCCGCCGTATTCCTTCTGCAATGCCTGCATGTTCTTGCTGTCATAGTGCTTCTGCACGTAGGGGCAGCCAGGGTTCACCCATTCGAGCACCACCCATTTGCCCTTGTGCTCGGAAAGCTTGACCGGCTTGCCGTCGGTGCCGGTAAGCGTGAAGTCGGGTGCGGCCTGGCCGGGGGTGGCGGCGTGGGCTGCCGTGGTGGCCAGCGCGGCACCCAGCGTCACACAGGCGGCGAGCGCCAAGGGGAGGAAACGAGGGGTTAGTTTCTGCAGCATGGGAGCCTCCTTTCGTGGGAAAAGAGTGCGAGGCGCGTGGGAAGAAAAAGGAAAAAAGCAGTGAAGCTTCGGATCAGGTTCAGAAGGACTCAGAAAGATTGCAGGGCATCGAGCACGATGCGTTCTGTCAGCAATTCGGGCAGCAGCACTGGTGCCTTGCCGGGTGCGTAGAGGGCATACACCGGCACCCCATTGCGGCCGAAGGCGGCCAGCGCGGCGGTGATTTCGGGGTCGCGCCGGGTCCAGTCGGCGCGCATCAAAGCGACCTTCTTGCCGGCAAATGCTTCCTGCACCGCGCGGGTTTCGAGCACCACCTTCTTGTTGACCTGGCAGGTCACGCACCATGCCGCGGTGAAATCGACAAACACCGGCGTGCCTTTGGCGCCCAGCTCCGCCAAGGCGGTGCGCGAATAGGGCTGCCACCCTGACGCGGCTTGGCCGGGCGCCTGGGCCATCGGGGATGCTGACGAGGTTGTGCCCGAAACCGTTGGTGGGAGCAGGTTTGCGGCAAACACACCAGCAAGAATGGCTACCAGGGCGGTCAAGCGGCCGGTGGCACCGGACGATCTGCCCAGCAGCCAGGCGCCGAAACCGATCACCACCAGGCCGGTGCCAAACCACACCATGCCGTCAGCCCCCACCTGCACCAGCAGCACCCAGGCAAGCCAGACCACGGTGGCGTACATCGGGAATGCCATCGCCTGCTTGAAGGTATCCAGCCACGGCCCCGGGCGCGGCAGACGTTTAAGCCACGCCGGAAAGAACGAGAGCAACACGTAAGGCAAGGCCATGCCCACACCCATGGCGGCGAATACCGTCAGGGCTGCCACGGTGCTTTGCGTCATCGCGAAGCCCAGCGCGGCCCCCATGAACGGCGCCGTGCAGGGCGACGCTACCAGTGCGGCCAGCACGCCCGAGAGGAGCGCGTCAGCAGTCGGGTGCTTCAGGGTGGCGGCTGCGAGGTTACCGGGCAGCAGGTTGCCGAACGCAAACACACCGGAAAGGTTCAGCCCGATCAGGAAGAACAGCAGCGCCAGCAGCGTCACCACCAGCGGGGACTGCAGCTGGAACCCCCAGCCGACTGCCTCACCCGCCGCACGCAGGCCGAGCAGGATTGCCGCCAGCACCACGAAACTCGCAATCACCCCAACCGCAAAGGCGACGCCCTGCACCCGCATGGCGGCACGGGACTGCGCCGCTTGTGTGGTGCTGGTGCCGTTGCTGCTGTTGTTGCTGACGCTGTTGCCAGCGCCGTTTTCGAGACTGGCAGCAGGCCCGCCGCGCGCAAAGCTCAGAATCTTGAGGGAGAGCACCGGAAACACGCACGGCATCAGGTTGAGGATCATCCCGCCCAACAGCGCAAACAGGATGGCGAGGCCGAGCGAGAGTTGGTCGGCCGCGGGTGCCACGGCCGGTACCGTCATGCCGGGCGCATCGGGAATACCCTTGCCGGCTATCAGCTTGCCCGACATCGGGGCTTCGAAGGCAAGTGGTGCGGCTAGTGCGGCGGTACCGGCGCCCACCACCACGCCGCTGATGCGCGGCTCGCTCGCGGCCAACTGCTTGCTCACCATCAGCGTGAACTTGATGCCATCGCCCACCACTTCCACGGTTTGGGCGGCCGCGGGTTCGACCAGGCTCTCGATGATGGGAAACACATACAACCCGCCCAGGTTGGCGGCCTTGATGCCGGGCAGCGTGAGCTCGATCAGGCCATCGGCCGTCGTCGCTGTGGCGCCGGCAATTTTCTGTGTCGGCAACTTAGCCAGCGCGGCGTCAAACAGGGCGGCCCACTTGCGTTCGGGCGCGGCGTTGCCCGTGACCACCGGCAACGAGACCTCGAGGTCAGCGCCGCCGGGCAGGCACACGTCCTTGCACACCAGCCAATCGGCGCGTGCAGCGATGCGGGCGACTTGCCCCGCCGGCCAATCCTTCGGCACCGAAAGCTCGACGGGGAGGACGATTTCGCCCTCGTAGCCGTAGTTCATCAGCGGCGGGATCGGCAGCTTTTGCGGAGCCGGCCACTGGATCTGGCCAGCCTTGAATCCAGGGGGCAATTTCCACTGGATCGTTGTCGGCATGCCCGAATCGCCCGGGTTCTGCCAGTAGGTGTGCCAGTGCGCATCCATCTTGAGCCGCAAGCCGGCCAGCACCTTGCCGCCCGGTTCGGCGGCGCCGTGGCGCAGCACCAGTTCGGATTCGACATAGTCAGTACGAACCGGCTTGGCCATACCGGAAAGCGGCGCTACCAGGAGGAGCGCCAGAGGCAAAAGCAGCAGGCGGGACAGGAGGTGTCGCATGGGAACGCAATTATGAACCTTGCAGGTTGGAGGCCAGATGACAGATTCGGTTCCCCGCTGCGGGAAGGATGCCTGCCCGAAGTGGCGAGCGAAATGGTGATAATGGCAAGGCGTGTGCCGCCTGGCACGACCGTTTGCGCACGACAACCCACGCAAGGGGGACCTTTCAGCCATGACGCAGGGCGCAGCCCAGGCGGCGCAGCACCCACCCTTTGACCTCATCGTTATCGGTGGCGGCATCAATGGCTGTGGCATTGCGCGCGATGCGGCCGGGCGCGGCCTGTCCGTCATGCTCGTCGAGCAGCCCAGCCGGATGCTGCGCTTTCTGCCGCGCCCTCAAGCTAGCTAGATGGCAGCGCCCCACCGAGTGCAGATTGGCTTCTTAGCCGGGGTAAACCTGCCTCTGCCGCGCCCCGCTTTG
>SXGS01675878.1_pt1 | contig 11940 bp, 12 predicted proteins | sample 3174681 | NCBI WGS metagenome assembly SXGS01 (sample SAMN11356861, study PRJNA531348) | freshwater metagenome | isolation source: freshwater sample F1-80 | place: China: Fuxian Lake, Yuxi | collected 2017-12-25 | reverse complement strand
TGCCGGCGTTGGAGCGTTCGGCCCCGTGGCAGAGCTCCCGGTGGGCGACCTCGACCGCGTGCTGGCTGTCAACGTGCGTGGCACCTTCCTCTGCTCAAGAGAGGCTCTGAAGCTCATGCGGCCCCGGCGCTCGGGCTACGTGGTCAACATGGCGAGCGTTGTTGGATTTCGGGGCTACGCCAACCAGGGCGCCTACTCGGCGAGCAAGCACGCAGTCATGGGGCTTACGAAGTCCCTCGCGATCGAGGCACAGGCGGATGGAATCCGCGTGAGCGCCGTCCTGCCAGGAGGAGTCGACACGGAGATGATTGGAGATGCCCGCCCCGACCTTGACCGGTCGCAGCTGCTCCAGCCCGTGGACATTGCACGCACGGTTCTGTTCCTCCTGACCCTGTCCGAGCAGGCCGCGATCGACGAGATTTACATCCGGCGCCGCGCGAACCAGCCGTTCTGAGAGCTTCTCCGGGTGCGCCAGGCGCCCGTAGGGTCAAAAAACTCATCCAGCCTCCTGCTGGTAGTGCTTGAGCGACCCACCCAGCCAATCGCAGCACGGGATGGGGCCGTCTCGAGCACCGTTCTCTTTCGTGGACGGGAACAGGAAAACACTGCCCTTCCCCTGGTGAGGTTGCTCCAGGTGATAGACCGCACGCGGGCAGTGATGAGACCTCTTGCAGCCTGCGAAAGGTTGCGACTGCTCGCGCCAGAGGCGCCGAGGAGGGGGTTTGCGGCGAGCTGGCGGAGCCGCAAACGGCTCGGAGGGAGCCGGAGACGTGAGCAAGGAGGCGTTTCCAGAGCATGACTCCATGGAACCCAATGTGCTCAGCGAAGCAAAGATGGTTGTAGGGAGCGCTGCTTGGTCAGTTTCTCAAGTCTTGACCTGACTTGCTTTTTGAGCGTTTTGACCTCACGACCTCAAGCAACTCCTCCTCATCTTGACGATGACCGTGGATGGAAACATTCCAGTCCAGTTTCACTCCGAGGACGGCAACACAAGTGATGCCACGACACACCTCGAAACCGGGTAGGCGCTCTGTCGGGCCGCGGGCGATGTGCGTTTCCTCTACGTCGCGGACTGGAAGCATTGCACCGAGGACGCCCTCGAAGCTCGACTCAAGCCCTGCGGGCCTGTTGGAGGTTGACAGCCTCCGCCGTGGCGATAGCTACCGGAGCGGATCGAGAGCTCCCCGAACATGACTTACACTTGCTGGACTGAAACAGCCTCATGACTCACGTCGTCCTCCCGCGCGAGTGAGTCTCTTCCATGTATGCGTTCTCCGGCATGACGCGGATGTGACTTCGCGTCGCCGCCCTGAAGCTCTATCATGGACGCCGCTTCCAGAACCTGCATTCTGCCCCGGAAAGGAGTCATGTCCTTGAAGACAGCTTCTCTGGCCCTCTGTCTCGTGGCCTACATTAGTTTTGCAAACAACCCACTCCTTGCCGAGGGCCCCTCGAAAGACGCCACGAAATACCAGAAACAAATCGAGCTCTTCGCCAGGAGCAACCGCGCAAGAGCAATCCAGGACATCATCAGCGAGATGGCCGGAAGTGAGGAACCCAGGATTGTCGCGCTTCTCCCAGTCGCCGGAACAGCCTTGCCCTCATCGGCCAACTTCGCGGCTGCCGTCGAGGCCATCGAAAAGCTGAAGTCAGATGCCGCCGTCGAGGTGCTCGTTGGTGCGCTCAGAAAGAAGGGGGACTACCGCCAGCGCGTGCTCATTCTTGAAGCTTTCGGCAAGCGAGGCGATAACGCTTCGCTTGCTGCGATCACCGAGCAACTCGAGGCCAGTGTCGACAACGTGCAGGTGGCCGCCATGCGGGCGGCAAGAGCCCGAAAGGAGCGCACGCCAATACCCGCGCTGATCCGTATCCTCGAGAAAGATTGGAAGGCGCACGACCGCGTCTGGAACGAGTGCCGTCTCGCACTTGTGGATCTCACTGGAAAGGACTTCGATTCCATCGCGGATTGGAAAAACTTCTGGGCCTCCGTCCAGGCGAGCTTCGATCCGAAGAAAGTTGGCCATGAGAAAGGCCCCACGAGAATCGCGGTGAAGCCGACGAAGGAGTCCGTTGAGTTCTTCGGCACAGAAATCTTCTCCAGAAGCCTCGTTTTTGTAATTGACGTCTCGGGAAGCATGCTCATGTATGACGAGCCAAGGGAGACGATTGGCACCGACGACCCGGAGGGAGATGGCGAGAAGGCTGGAGGCACCACAGTCACGGGCAGCAGCAAGGGGAGAGGCAGCGGAGCCGGCAAGGGCTCCGACCCGGAAGGACACGCCGGCGAGATTGAACAGGATCGCCAGCGGCTGCGGCGAGCCAAGGAGCAACTCACCCGGGCCTTGAGGAAGCTTTCAAGGGCCACTCAATTTAACATCATCACCTTCTCCGACAAGATTCTTCCGTGGCAGAAACGTCTCCAACCGGCCACTCCTGCCAATATCGCGGCTGCCGTCAAGTTCGTGAACGAGTTCCAGGCTCGGGGAGCAACTCACACCGACGAGGCGCTCGAGATCGCCTTTGGCGATCTCGCGGTCGACACGATTGTGCTCCTGTCCGACGGCGCCCCAGTTCACAGAAGTGGGTCGGACTCCAGAACCCTGATTCAACGGATTCTCGAGAAGATCCGCGACATCAACAGCGCCAGGAAGGTAATCATCCACACTTTCGGATTCGAGGGCGAGGGTCGGTGGCCCGAGAAAGGGCCGAAGGCCGGTGGGCAAAAGCTCCCGCCAGCGCCAACCCCCGAGGAAGTCAAGACCTTCCTTGAGTTTCTGAAGAGTCTCGCCAGGGAAAACGGCGGCGAGTTCCGGGCAATTCGCTGATCCTCAAGACCACGGGTGTTCCACACGCCGCGGGAGGCTTCGACCGCCCTCACCCCTTCGCTCGCCTCCGAAGCCCGGCTTCTATCGCCTGCGAGAGCTGCTCTGCACGTCGCTCCCAGCTGTTCTCCGCAGCGACGGCTTGCCGGGCAGACGCTCGCACCTCGTCACGGTCAAGGGCCGCCTCGTCCGCGAGTTGCAAGAAGTCTCCCTCACAGGACGCCACGCTCACAAAGTCTCTGAACGGCCGCAAGCCAGGAATATCAACCGCGACAACAGGCATTCCGAATGCAAGATACTCGTAAAGTTTGAGTGGATCGATCGCACGCGCCTGATCTCCCATCCTGTACGGGATGAGCCCAACGTTGAAGCCTCGTAGCCACATGGGCACCTCCTCGGCAGGCCTCTGCCCGGCAAAGATGACAGCTGCAGAACTTCGCAAGCGTCCAATCGCCTCGGCCGAAGCTCCCCCCGCAACCTTGACCGGACCGACCATTGCGAGGGTACCGCCCCGCTGCTCAAGGCGCTTTGCAAGTTTCTCAAGCAGCTCGAGGTCGAGCTTCTCCGTGATGCCGCCGATGTAGCCCCACACGGGGCGCTTCGCCGCCGCGAGCTCCGCGGGGATCGGGCCAGAGCTCAATTTGCCCTCCTCGAGCGTTCGGTCGTCCACTCCGTTTCGAATCTGTAGAAGCGCCGGGTGCAAGTGGCTCTTGGCCTCGAGCAGATGATCAGCAGTGACCACGACGAAGTCTGCCTTCGAGGCAATCAAGCGTTCCTCGCGGTCCAGTCGACTCCGTGCTCGATCAGTAACCCCTGGATAGCTCAGGTAGTCATCAACGACTTGATAGAAGAGCAGCTTTTCTCCAAGTTTGCCAGGCACATCCCACGTGTCTGGTCGCACCAGCCAGAGAATCGGTCGCTCAACTTCGAGCTTGCGCAATGCACGCCGCAGGGAGATATCACGCAACCAATCGATGGCTGTTCCAAGTCCGCGCCTCGTTGTCCTCGGGAGAAAACCCGGGTCGTGATAGACGAAGAGGTTTTCGCGGACCGCCTCAACTCGACGGCTGAACGGTGAAAGTAGCGAGAGGCCTCCCTCTCCTAGCTTGCGGCTCAGCCCACGCGCATGGGTTCGAGGCTCGACATAGACCACACGGTTAGTGCGGGCGAAGATGCTGAGCAGTCGGTGGCGGTTCCGCCAGATGTCTCCCCACAGGTCAGGGGCAAAGCATACAATGCTCTCACCGCTCAACATGCTGGATCGAGACGAGCCTCCTCGGCTCCGGGGAGATCACCTGCGGCTCATTTCCTTGGCCACGTCTTCTCGGCGCCACCGCCAGAGCGAGAGGCCATCGAGTTCTTTGAGTCCCTACTCTCTTCCCAGGGGTTCCGAACAGAGCTCCTCGGAGACTCGACCCGCTTCGCCGCGAGAGCCACAGACTCAACGGGCGCGATGATCGCCGGAACGGTCGCAGGTTGGAGTGGGGCGCTGGTGGGAGCCGAGCGGGCACAGGGAGGAAATGGCAAACCCACCGAGCTCAAAGCATCCGCCTCTGCTGCCTGGAGGATGGTCGACACGGTGTCGCCATCTGCCGGGTAACCAGCGACTCCGAGCCCAACTTGGAGGTCGGCCGACTCACCCTGGCGAATCGATTCGAACCGCCGCCAGATGCGCTCACACACTGCGGCGGCAAGCTCCTTGTCCGTCTCCACGAGCAGGAAGGCAAGCCGTTCGTTGGAAAAACGACACTTCACGTCCTCCCTGCGCAGCGAACAAAGCAAAGTTTCAAGAAATTTGGGGTTCTCCAGAGGACTCGCGCCAGGCGAGCTCGCCTTCCTTGACAGGGTGTTGACGATCAAGACAGTCAAGCCACCCCCATAGCGCTTGACCCTGGCGATCTCCTGCTCGAATCGTTCCTTGAAGCTCGCCGGGTTGTCGTATCCTTCGCTCACGTCCATGAAGTGAAGCAAACGGCGGTTGAGCGCCATCGTGACAAAGCTTCGAGCCCTGTACGAGGACTTGAGGAACCAGAGGAGCCCATAGATCAACAGCAGCATGATACCCATGAGGAGAAACGGGCTCTGGTTCGAGCGCACAAGAATGGCTGCGGCAAGCCCGAGGATCAATACTCCAAGGCTGACGATGAAAAGCATCTGGTTCGGCGACAAACCCGCGCGGTGGAGCAAGTGGTGCAGGTGTCGGTTGTCCGGGCGGAACGGGCTGGTGCCTCGAAGCACGCGGCCAAGTGCAACGCGGACTGAATCAGCGATGGGGACGGCGAGAATGAGCCAGGGGACGAGCAAGAAGCTATACGCGAAGGACCGCTCGGAGCCTTGAACCGCCGAGGACGGGTTGTACTGTGTGGTAAGGATGCCCAGGACCGCGAGCAAAAGCCCAAAGAACATACTGCCCGAGTCGCCGAGAAAGCACTTGGCTGGAGACAGGTTGAAAAGAAGGAAAGGGAGGGCACACGCGATGCCTGCGAGACCGAGCAGATTGACCGTGCGAGATATGGGCTCGGCGATTTTTGTTGCTTCAGCTGGAAGAATACGACTGATACCGACGAAGAGGATCATGCAGAGCGAGCTCAGCGTCGTCGCGAGACCATCGGAACCATCAATGAAGTTGATCGAATTGATAACGCCCACGATCCACAGGAGGGTGAAGCCTTGCTCAATCCAGCCCTGATACTGCCCCAAAAAGGGCGGGAGGGGTATGACGAAGCCAGCACTGATGAGGAGGACTGCGCTTGCGCACTGGGAGACCAGCTTCACCAAAGCGCTCACTCCCCTTGCGTCGTCGATGAATCCCACCGTAACGAGGATCCCGACCGCCCATAGAAGGCCTGATAACTTCCCTTCCTCCTCGAGGGGGACTTTGGGTACAAGCGCGCAGTATGCCGAGAGGATCGCGACAAAACTCGCAACGACTACGAGACCCATGCCGCGGGGGATCGCGGTGGTGTGGGAGCTTCGCGCATTGGGGCGGTCTACGATCCCCAGCCGCCTGAACAGAGGCAGGCAAATGGGAATAAGTGTCGACGAGAGAAGTATTCCTCCCAGGAACACTATGGACTCTTTGGGCATGTCCGGATTCATGGTGGGTGTCAGTGGGTAGCGTGCGTGATTGCGGACGTCGTGGGCCCCGGCTGTATTCACACCTACGTGGAAGTAGTCAAGGACGCAACTCGGAGCAGCGGCTGCGACAAGTTTCGATTCTCAAGTATTCCGGAGCAACTCTTGTTCCGGCCAGGTGCTGCTTCAATTTCTCCTCGGTTCCTTGGCTTGAGGGTAAGAGCGAATCTTGTACTCCAAGCGGCCCTGATTGGGACACCTTGACCAAAGCTCCCCCTCTTCTGCGCTCGACAAGAGCCCGGCGCGGGGAAAATACACCTCCCCTACCGAGAGTATAGTTTTCTTGATCGCTGGACTCAAAGAAATTCAGCATGCCAGGCCTCCAGGCCTAACATTCTGGTAAACTGTCACTTCAAGAAGCGCTCCACTTTTTGGGCGAGACCGTCCGATATCCGGAATACTGCACAGAAAGCCCCTGAAATTTCGGGCAGTTGCCGCACCAGAGGAGAGCACACGAGAACCATGATCCGAAGCAAGTGGCCCCTGATCTTGATCCTGGCGTCTTGCGCTGGCTGCTCGACGATTCCAAGCGACGAGTTTGACGCACTCCAGCGCATCCAGGCCGCCATCTCGGAGGCACGCAAGGACTACGTTGTTCAACCTGGCGACACGGTCAGTCTCACGGTTTACAGAGCCGCCAACGTCGCGGCTGAGTACAAGCAAGAAATCACCGTGAGGCCGGATGGAAAAATCTCGCTCATCAATCTCCCCGACTCGGTGGATACAACGGGTCTCTCTGTTGACCAGCTCCAGGCCAAGCTTCGAGAGCTTTATCGGCCCGTCTTCGTTGGACAGGGGACCCCCAACGAAAAGTTTGAGGTGACGGTCCAGTTCCTCACCAGCAACAAGACCGCATGGCTTCCGGACCAAGTTTTTATTGCGGGGCAAGTGAAACAACCGCGATCGGTACCCTACCGCAAGGGTCTCACCGTCATGAAAGCCATAGCAGACGCAGGCGGCTGGATTTATGCCGCCAACGAATCCAAGACGGTCATCCTGCGCCGCAACCTCGAAGGCCGCAACGTCGCGCGGGAGGTCGACCTTGCCTCCGTGGCGCTCCACGAAGCCGAAGACATTGATCTCATGCCCGGGGACGTGGTCTTTGTGCCTTTGAGCATCATCGCGCGGATCAACTTATTTGTAGAGTTCTACATCCGCGGAATTATCCCAGTCAACCCGAGCATCCTGCGGACCTTCACCGTGCTCTGATCCGCACTTCGCGTCAACGCCGATCGGAAATCGTCCAAATTCCGGACGTGATCGGCCAGGAGGGCGACCAAGTCGCCAACTTCCTCGGGCAGGCTTTCACGAGCCCCTTTCTTGCTGCTGTGGCCGTCCCCAGAGCCAACGCCAGGGCACCGTGCGCTGGAAGAGTCATACCGGCAAGGAAATTGCTTCGCACCTCAAGGGATCCCCACCATTTCCACCCCCCTCTATCACATCCCTGCCCCGCTGGAGTCCCTCGATGAATACTCGAAGACAGTTCTTGAAGAAAGGTCTCTACCTCACACCGGCAATTCTAACACTCACCATTCGCCCTTCATTCGCAAGCCGGTGCTACAAGCCTCCTGGCTGTGGCAACGGAGGAGGACACCCACCACCCACCTCAATCCCCATGCGGCGCTGGAGATCGATTCGCTCGGGCAAGTAGGCCTGAGCAACGCAAAAAACTCGTTTCAAGAAGGCAATCAACCATGCAGACACGACGCGATTTTCTGAGAAAGGGCCTTTATGCCGCGCCTCTTATTCACACCATTGCCATACGACCCAGCTTCGCAAGGAGCGGATACGGAACGCCCCAGGGCGGAGGCAACAGTGGCGGTCCCAACTATGACCTCGGCGGAGATGGAATCAGCGCTCCGGTAAACTCAAATCCAGGCGGTGGCTCCAACCTCGGAGGCTCGAGGAGTGGAGGCCACAAGAATCCACACGATTGGTGGATGTTCTGGCGAAAGCTGTAACTGCAGCAGAGCCAGGTGCCGTTTTGCAACCACCGTGATACTCTTCGCAGGAGGGGGGGGCCGCTTGAGATCCCCCTCATTCCTTTCCTGGGACTCTTGAGCCCCAGGAGAAGATACTGCGCTGAAAACAATGCCATGGGACAACAATCTGCTGAGTTGAGTGTCCGGGCGCCTCGCAAGCGGCAAGGCCTCGAAGTGCGAAGAATCGACGAGGAGACCGTCATTCTTGACACCCAAAGCGAGCGGATGCACAACCTGAACTCCACCGCGGCCTTCATCTTTAATTCCGTTGATGGCTCGCGCACCCTGGAGCAGATCTGGAAGGATCTCGCCGATGGCTTCGAAATCTCGCTAGAAGTCGCCGAGCAAGATACGCGAAATCTTGTCGCCCAGCTCCGCGAGCTCAAACTCCTCGAGTAGGCAGCTAGTGCCGTGAAAACTCAACCGGAGATAAGGGTGGCGAAACCATCGGCGACGAACCCAAAAACGGCTCAGGCCTCAACAGCCATTCGAGCCTTCTACAGCGCCCTCGGTTGCCCTTTCGAGGTGATCTCGCCGTCGGACGAGATCGCACAAGGTGTGGACTTCATTTACAGGGAGATGAGTGTCCAATCGCTGCCGCCGAACGCAATAGCCATCCAGATTCGGCCACCGATGACGGGCTCAAGTGCTCTCGAGGTCACCATCGCTGGCGAGACTCGTTTCGAGTCATCGAGGCTGGGCGATCTCCTGCACCAGCTCGACAACGAGCTGACGATAGCGATCGAGAAGAGTCGGCCAGACCTCTACTTCGTCCATTCGGCGGCACTGGTAGAAGACGGCACCGCGACGCTACTCGTCGGCGACTCCGGAGCGGGCAAGTCGACGACTTGCTATGCGCTTTGCGTATCCGGGATGGGCTACCTCTCGGACGAGCTGGCAGCCATTGAGCCAAGGAGCGGGCAAGTGCTCCCGTATCCACGCGCAATCTGCCTCAAGCAAGATCCACCGGCGCCTCTCCGACTTCCAACGAGCCTGCTGCGCACCGAGTGGACTCTGCACGCGCAAGCGAGCAGCCTCGGAAGCGAGGTCGTCAAGAGCGGAGCCAGTCTATCGCGGATCATCTTCGTCCGGTGGTCGGTGAGTCACGCGAGGCCCACGATGAAGCCAATCTCTCGCGGAGAGGCGGCTCTCCGCCTCTACCAAGGGGCGCTCAACCAGCTCGCACATCCTGCATTCGGCCTGGATGACACAGTACGCTTGATCGAGAGGTCGGCGTGCTTTGAGCTCTTGAGCGCTGGAATCGAGGAGACCGTCGCGCTCGTGCGCAGAGGTACACTTGAAGTCTCCTGAAGCGGTCACAACCCTACGGGGTGATAACGCACACAGAGCGGTGCCTCCAAAATCAAGAGGCTCGCCCGTGAGCGTGCGCCGCCTTCTGTTGGCAGCGGCCTGGATCAACCCGCCCGACGAGACGCTCGAGGCAGCGCGGAATGAGCTGGCCGCGCCAGGAACTCTTGCAGAGGCTGCCGCACTGGCACAACGAGTGAGCCAGGAGCCGGTCTTCCTTCAACTGCTGTGTCGCTTGGCGCCCGAGTTGTCGTCGGCGCCGGAGTTGCTGGCAAGTCTCCAGGGGCAGTCCCTCTTTCACGCATTTCGCTGGGAGGCGATCCGCGAAGCCATCGCTGAGTTGTTCACGGCATTTGAGCGACGCGGGATAATGCCCATCCTTCTGAAAGGCATGGCACAGGCGGGCATACAATATTCGCCTCCGCACACCAGGCCGATGAGAGACGTCGACCTGCTCGTGGCTGACGATCGGATTGCCGAGGCTCGAATAGCAGCCGGTGAAGCTGGCTTCACGGAAGACCCCATGGGCCCCCCCCGAGAGAGCTATGCGGAACACCATCATGGGCCTCCTCTCTTTCATCTCTCGAGCAACGTATGCCTCGAAATTCACCACGCAGTGATACGGCCAAGCCATCGACTCGAAGGGTTCCCCACGCCGTCCACTTTCCTTCGGGCCACACGGCCAAGCCGCGTCTTCCCCGGCCGCGCGCTCGTGCTCGATCCAACGCACGAAGTCCTCAACATCTGCGCGCACGTCACGCACGGCGACTCGATTGGCCGGCGGGCGCAAAACCTGATTGACCTCTCAAGAACCATCGAGACTGATGGGAATCACGTCGATTGGAAAAAACTCGAGAGCTACGCCGAGGCACCCGATGTGGCTCGAGCGCTGTTCGTTCCGCTGGGGTACCTGGAGCGGGAAGGGCTTCCATGCGCCCCTGCCGAGACACTTGAGCGGCTGAGAGGGTCGGCGAAGCTTCGGTCGTGGGAGGTCCGCCTTCTGGGGAGCTTGACCGACCGTTACCGAATTGGTTCACCCGGGGCCTGGCCGCTCGTTTCGGGCCGCGTCGCCAACATTCTCTGGCGCGCGGCACTCTGGCGGGCAAGCCCGTCGCGAAGGCTTCTCGGAGTCGCGTACGAGGTCCTGGCCGGGCATCGGAAAGGCAGAAATCTCGGATCTCCGAATCGCGCCGATCCGTCTACCGCATCGCGCTGAGCAAGGTCGCTCGTCGCCGAGCCCTCGAGCTTCTCTCCCGCCAAGCCAGCTCCCGGAACAAAGACTTGAGCGGTAGTCGTACCCGGCCTTGAAGACAAAAGCAGGCTCGGAGCGCATCAAGAATCCTCGCGAAGTTGATTGCGAAACCACTCAACCGCCTCATGGAAGGCCTGATCCAGCGGCGTCTGGGGAAACTGGAGCTGCGAGATCGTCCAGGTGGGGTCGCAGGCGAGCGACTTGGGCCCCGTGACGCCACCGGTACTCGGTGAAGGCCTTGGCGCTAGCCAGGAGAGGAAACCTCGTCGGCGTTGCATCCGGGGTACCGGAATTCCGGCTGCGCTCGACACAAGCCGCACAAACTCTTCTCGCGTCAAGTTTCCCTCCTTGTTCGCAAGTAAGTAGCTTTCGCAGGGTCGTCCCCTGGCAGCCGCCAGTACCATGCCCATCGCAACGTCAGCCACGTGGATGTGGTTAATCTTCCCCTGGATCCATCGGGGAAGCTTGCCGCTGAGGACCTCGACAATTCGCTTGCCGGACACTGTTGGCACACGATCCCACCGGCCCACCGGGGCCGAGGGGTGCACGATCCGAATCGGCGCCCCCGTCCGAGCAAGCTCGCGGGCAACTGTCTCCGCCTCAAATTTCGACTTCACATATTCGCTCGCGCCAGGTTCAAGGCGATGATCGTTCTCTCGAGCCGGGCTTCCATCCTGCCGCGAAAGCGTGCCCATCGTGCCCGTGTGCACGATTGCGGAGCACCCCGAGCGTATCGCGGCAGTCAACACCGCTCGCGTGCCTTCGACATTCGTCCGATAAAGCGCAGCGGACTCGCCCGAGATCGCCGCCGCCAAATGGAAACAGACGTCACAACCGTGGATCACTGATTCCAGGGCAGCAATGTCCAGCAGATCCGCTGTTCGAAGATCGATCTCGAGCCCGGCCAGGCCCGATCGATCAGAGTCATCGCGCACTATCGCCCGCACCTCTGTGCCGCCCGCCAGAAGCACCCGGACGAGGTTTGAGCCCACAAAGCCGGTGGCACCGGTGACGAAAGCACGTTTGGGAAAGTTTGGCTCCGGCATGATCCTTGCGCTTGCTCAGGTGAGATCACTGAACATAATAGGCGGACTCTTGAGGAATCAATCCGACAAACCCTGATCGGAAAACAGCGAACCTCGACGATCTGTCTTGACGACGACAGGAAGAGAAGCGCCAAGAATCTGGACGCCTGAACCATACCTTAACCGCAGCAAGCGAGGAGAAAACTCCGTGATCGTCCTCGGAATCACCGACACCTTCTGTCAGGACAACGCCGCAGCAATCCTGGTTGATGGCGAGCTCATCGCCATGATCGAAGAGGAGCGACTCAACCGAATCAAGCACGCGCCGCGCATGGTTCCCCAGAAGGCCATCCAGTGGTGCCTGGACCAAGCCGGGTGCACACTCAACGACGTCGACGTGATCGCGATCGGCTTCG
>SXGS01332456.1_pt1 | contig 11943 bp, 9 predicted proteins | sample 3174681 | NCBI WGS metagenome assembly SXGS01 (sample SAMN11356861, study PRJNA531348) | freshwater metagenome | isolation source: freshwater sample F1-80 | place: China: Fuxian Lake, Yuxi | collected 2017-12-25 | reverse complement strand
GCTTCATGCGACCTCTTCGGGAGGCAGGCTCAGGTAGTGATTCTTGAGCTGGTCCAGGTCGGCGATCAGCACGGCCCGTTCCCTGGCCAGTTGGTGCAAGAGATAGCGGCGCCTTCGGGGGGCCACCCCCTTCTGCCACAGGGGCCAGCGTTCCAGAAAGTGCTCCTTGTAGTACAGCGCGAAAAGCCCGCTAAGAGGAAGGGTGAAGCCGTATTGCAGGGCCAGCTGCCAGCCGAAGAGCCAGAAGGCCAGGCCTGCCAGCACTAGGTAAAAGACCGGAAAGGCTGCGGTGCCCACGGCCAGTTTTACCGTGGCCCACATCTCCGGCTCACGGGCGTATGAGCGGGTCCAGAAGCGCGGCACGATATAGGGAAGGGCGTTGTTGAGCAGGCCGTACATGGCCAGGGGCGCGAGCAGCAGGGTCAGGAGCAGGTGCCCCAGGCCGGGTGCCTGGCTGGCAAAGGAAAGGGCGTGAGGCTCCAGGTCCAGTTGGCGCAGGTTTTCCAGGTGGCGCCGCAGGCGAGTGGCCAGGACCTGCACCAGTTCCGGGTTGGTGCGGGCGAAATACTGGGCTGCCCGGATCATTTCCTGCCCGGCCAGCAACTGGCGGTGCAACTGGGCTGATTCGGGGAACTCGCCGAGGATCTCCGCGCTGTACACGGCGACCAGGTCGCGTAGGGCGCCTTCGAGGTCGGGGTTTTCCAGGTGCAGGGTCAGGGGCAGCAGGCGCTGGTAGAGCAAGGCGGTGAGTTGTTGGGCCCCCTGGTGGTGGCTGGCGCGATAGGCTTCGAGAAAATCGCCCACCTCCACCGGGGTGCCGAACTGGATGACTACCGCGCTGCGGAAGATCCCCGGCGCCGAATAAGTCAGGCCCACGGGTACGATGCAGATCCCGGCTCTGCCGCCGGCCTCGTCCTCGGCCCGGAGGGCGATGCGGGCCGCGCCGGGTTTGAAGGGGCGCAGGCGCAGCCCGGACTGGCTGAGGCCCTCGGGAAAAAGCGCCAGGGAACGGCCCTCCTTCAGGGTCTGGCAGGCTTCGCGCAGCATGTCCTGGTTGCGCCCCACCTGGCTGCCGGGGTCCTGGGTACGGGCCACGGGGATGCCGCCCAGCCGGCGCAGGACGAAGGTGTAAAAGGCGTTTTTGAACAGGGTGGTCTTGCCCAGGAAGCGCGGGAAGGGGCCTGGGGCCAAGGTGGCCAGCAACAACACGTCGAGCATGACGTTGGGGTGGTTGGCCACCAGCACCAGGGGACAGCCGACGGGCACAAGGTCGCGGCCCCTCACCTCAAGGCGCCGGAAGAAGAGCCAAAGGGCGAAGCGGACCACGGGGTAGAGCAGGTACTGCAGCATCAGAACACCTGCGAGAACTTGAGGTAGACGCCCAGCCGGCCTGCCGAATGGCCCAGGTCCAGGCGGGCGATGGTGCCGTGCCAGTGGCCGCGGGCCCCCAGGCCCAGGCCGCTGCGCCAGCCCCGCCACGAAGGGCCGGCACCGCGCGCGAAGCTCTGCCCGGCGTCGGCGAAAAAGAGCAAACCGCCCCGCATCGGCAAACCCCGGAAGGGCGCCCAGCCCGGCCAGCGCAGCTCGAGGTTGGCGAGCAGCCGGCCCCGCTCCCGCTCCCGCGCTTCGAGCAGGCCGCGCACCGTGTCGTCCCCGCCCAGTGCGGGGTACTCGTAGAAAGGCAAGGCGCCGAAAGCCAGGGTGGCACCGAGGCGTTGGGCCAGCACCAGGCCGCCGGGCAGGGGCAGAAAGTGCCGGTGGTCCAGGCCGAGGCGCCCGCCCCGGTAGCTGCCGCCCCGGCCGCCGCCGTATTCGAGCAGGATTTCGTCGAAGAGGCCGCGCCGGCTGTCGTTGTAGTCGTCGCGGGAGTCGCGGCGCAACCCGATATTGCCCATTACCAGCAGGCCCCCATCTCGGCCCAGCGGGTGCAGCTGCACCAGCAAGTTCCCCGCTTCGCCATTGGCGGTGATCTGGCAATGGCCGAGTTGAGCACCGGTCCGCCAGACCCAGGGCCCGGCCAGGGTGCGCAGCCACATCGCTGTCAGCCGCGGGTAGACCTGCCTGAAGGTGGTGCGGCCCCGGCGCGAGCCGACCGCTCCGCCCTGCAGCAGGTCCTCAACGGCCCGGTCGCTCAACCCGCCGTAGAAATTGGCGTAGTTGATGCGCTCGTACAGGATTTCTATTTCTAGCCGTTCCCCGCTCCGCCACCCGGGCAGGTCCAGGTAGAGCCTGTGGGCGGCTCTGCCGCCGCTGGTGGCAAAGGCCTGGGCACTGAGGGCTGCGGCGTAGGGCGCGGTGCTGCCGTTGTAGCGGAACAACGAGGCCCTGATCCCGTACCCCGTGCCTTCGTCCGAACTGAAACTCAACAGGGGCAGCACCGTGGGCCGCCACCCCAGGGCGGGTGCGGTCCCCAGGTCAGCGGCACCAGCCTTGGCCAGCAGGAGGACGACCAAAATCCAAACCATTTGAGCCTTTGGCCGCTGCCCCGACCCAGGTTGGAGTGGTGGTTCCCTCCGGGGCCCGGGTAAACGCGGGGCTTGGAGGCGGCCAGAATATAGCGAAGCGCCGGCTCTCCACCCAATCTAGCAAGGAGTGTGCCGCAACCGGGCCCGAGCGAAAAAGAAGGGGGCGACACGGGAGTGACCTGGGGACCTTGCGCGACCCTGCCCGATCTTGCGCATATTGGAGGTGGAGGGCACCCCCAACCAAGCGAGGAGCAGCCCATGGCCACGAGGAGCAAGGGACCCAATACCGACGCACTGGCCCGTCTGCGAGCCGTGATCAGGCAACAGGGTGTTGTAGCCCAGGTAGCCGAGATGGGGGAGCGCGCGCCCTCGCTCCTGGTTTCCAACCGGCTGGTGCAGACCACCCTTCGGTACCTGCGGGATGTGGATCCCAGTGCGGCCACCGCGCTGGCCGACGAGTTGCGCACGTTGGCCACTCCTGAGGTCTTTGACCTCTTGCTGCACGACCGCTGTTATACCTATTTCCACGTGGTCCAATTCCTCTATGAGTTTGTCGGCGCCCACTCCACCCGCAGCGATAGGCGGTACTTCGCCGCCGGGGTGGGGCGCGGGGGAGGCGGGCTGGAGGTGGCGCCGGATCGGGAGGTCCTTAGCCTGATCGAGTTAATGACCACCGCCCTGCCGGCCAAGGCGGCGAGTTCGACAGTGGCCGCCACGATGCAGATGCTGGGCCCGCTCTTCCTCGCCCGCATCTTTCCTGCCCCGCTCCTCGCCCTTAGGATGGAAGCAGGCCAGGATTGCCTGCGTATAGAACTGGGGTACGAGGACCAGGCCCGGGTCCTGTCCGAGCTGGCGCAGTTTGGCCTCCAAGGGGAGGTGGGCCGGTTCTTCTTCAACGCCGCCCTCCACGTGCAGGGCATATTGCAGCTGGGTTGGCGGACCCTGGTAGAGGGCGGCAGCCACCTGGTGGCGCTCTCGGGCCTGATCGAGGAACGGGGACCGGACCAGCAGCAGATCGAAGCGGAGTGCCGCTGCGCCTGGGTGGCCAGCTGGGCGTCGCCGCTGCCCCTGCGCCGCTTGCCCGCCGACGAAGCGGTCCTGGCGCAGACCCGGGTGATCTGCGAGGCCCTGCAGCACAAGGACGTGCAGTATTACCAGGAACGCATCAAGGGCCTTGAATTGCGGATACAGGCCCTCGAGCAGCAGGGCCAGTACCACGAGCTGATCGGCAGCAGCCCGCCGATGCAGCGCCTGTACCGGCAGATTCAGCAGGTGGCCGCCACCGACCTCACGGTACTGGTCAGGGGCGAATCGGGGACGGGCAAGGAACTGGTTGCCCGCGCCATCCACCACAGCAGCCCGCGGCACGACCGGCCCTTTGTGGCGGTCAACTGCGCCGCATTATCCGAAAACCTGCTGGAAAGCGAACATTTCGGCCACGAGAAGGGCGCCTTCACTGGAGCGTTGCAGGCCCGGCCCGGCCGCTTCGAGCTGGCAGACGGGGGCACCCTCTTCCTGGACGAGATCGGCGATCTGCCCCTCGCCACCCAGGTCAAACTCTTGCGGGTGCTGGAAACCCAGACCTTCGAGCGGGTGGGCGGGGTGCGCACCATACACACCGATGTGCGCTTCATCGGCGCCACCAACCGCGACCTCGAGGCGATGATCGGGGAAGGCCGCCTGCGCGAGGACTTCTATTTCCGCATCCAGGTATTGCCCATCCATCTGCCCCCCCTGCGCGAGCATCGCGAGGATATCCCGCACCTGGCGCAACACTTCCTCAAACGCATCAGCCAGCGCACGGGCCGGCGCCTGGAGGGGTTTACCCGTGGGGCTGTGCAGTGCCTGCTGCGCCACGACTGGCCAGGGAATATCCGCGAGTTGCACAATACCATCGAGCGGGCCGCGGTGCTCTACGGCGAGGGGTCGGTGCTGGCAGAGCACCAGCTGTCCCAGGCCCTGGGCGGCCCGTCGCCGTCCCGTCCGCAAAGCGCCGGGGAGGCGCTGCCCGCCTTTGAGCCGCTCAATCAGCGCCAGCTGGGGGTGCTGCGCTGCGTGGCCGGTGCCCGCGAGGGCATGGTCATCGCAGAGGTGCTCGCGGCGCTGCCGGGCTCGGAGCGCAGCGACGGCCGCTCGGCACGCACCCTGCAGAACGACCTGACCCGCCTGAGCGCCGCAGGTCTGCTCAGCTGGGTCAAGGTGGGCAATGCCCGCTGTTATCGCCTCACCGCCGAAGGCCAGCGACAGCTGGTCAGCTGACGCGCACGCCCTCTTGGAAGACGGCGACTACCCGGCTGAAAGCGGCCACGTCGCGGGTGGGATCTCCGTCGAATGCCGCCAGGTCCGCCACCTTGCCCACCTCGATGGTGCCCAGGTCCTTCTCGGCGCCGATGGCCGCTGCCGAGATGCGGGTGGCCGACTCCAGGACTTCGGCCGGGCTGAGGCCGGTCTGGTGCAGGAGCTGCAGGTCGTAGTCGAGGTGGCCGAAGGTAATGGCCCCGGCCCCCGAATCCGTGCCCGGTACCAACCGCTCCCTCATCCCCTTGTAGTCCAGCAGCCGGCGCAAGAGATCGAGCCGCAACTCGGCCCGCGCCTCCAGCTGGCGCAACTCCTCCTCCTCGCCGGGGGAAAGGGCGCCGCGCCTGACCCTCAACTCCGCCATCCGCCCGTAGCGGGTCCAGGCCTGCAGGGTGGGGCTGATCCAGATGCCGGATTCGGCCATCATCGCCGCCAGCTCCGGGTCGAAACGAAGCTCGCCGTCCGGGTCGAGGAACTCGGCGTGTTCCATCAGGTCAATACCCGCTTCCACGGCCCGGCGCATGGAGTCGGTGGCCCGGCAATGGGCGGCGGTGAGCCGGTGGAAGTAGTGGGCTTCGTGGACGGCGGACCGCAACTCACCGGTGCTGTAGGAGGCCAGACCGGGCAGGGTGCCGGCCGTGCCGCCGCCCGAGGCCATGATCTTGATGTAGTCGGCGCCCTCGTGTACCAGACGGCGCACCGAGCGGCGGATCTCCTCCTCGCCGTCGGCCACCTCGTTGCACATATGGAAATGGCCGCCGGTGCAGGTGAGGGGCCGGCCGCTGACCTGCATCCGGGGCCCGGGAATCAGGCCCCGGCGCACCCCTTCCCTGAGCACAAACCCCACCTGGTTGCGCGCCCCGTGTTCGCGCAGGGTGGTGATGCCGGCATCGCGGTGGAGCCGCAGGTTCCGGGCCCCGATGAGCACCATCATCTCGTCGCTCTCGGCGAACATCTCGGCGTAGGGTCGGCCGTCGCCGCTCAGGCCCAGGTGGGTATGGCCGTCGATGAGACCCGGGGTCAGGCAGGCCCGGCCCAGATCCACGACCTGGGCCGTGGGTGGGGATTCGAGCCGGGCGCCCACCGCGGCGATACGGCCATCGCGGACGAGGACCTCGATGCCAGGCCGGGCGAGGCCGCCCAGGCCGTCGGCGAGCAGGGCGGCGCGGATGAGGGTGCAGGTGGGGGTGGGCATCACTAACTCCAGTCAGGGCAGGGTCGGTAAAAGTCGTTCAGGGTTCGGTGGCCGGGGGTCGCTGGTCCCAAGTTCCCAGGTCAAAGGAGCGCGGGTCCACGGGGTCTGTCAGTTTGCGGTAGCGGGGACCTCGGGTCCAGTGTTCGCGGCCCTCAAAAAGGGGGCGCAACTGCGCGGGGATCTGGCGGCGGAAACCGGGGCTCAGTTGGCCGTCGTCCCAGTAGGGGAAGAGGGTGGGCCCGTAGCCGGTGATCAGGATCATGCGCTCGCGGTCCGAGCGCACCTGGCCGGTGGCGTGGATCAGCGTCTCGGCGAAGAGCAGGGTGGAGCCGGCGGGGGCCACCACCTGGTGGATGAGGGAGGGGTCCGTGTAGGCGATCTCGACCAGCGCTTCGGCCGGCAGGTCCATCCGGTGGCTGCCGGCCACCACCACGGTGCCGCCGTCCTCGGGGCCCAACTCGGTGAGGTTGGTGAGGGTTTTGACAAAGCTGCAGTGGAAAAGGCCCTCGTGGGTGTGGCAGAAGAAGGGCACGTCCGCGCCCCGGTGGAACCCGTACCTCGGCGGGGGATCGAGGGGCTGGTCAGGCACCCGCCGGTTGATATGGGCGTTCATCTCGGTGATCCGCGCCTCGCAGCCCATCACCTCCTCCGCCATGGCTACCAGGCGGGCATGGGTCGCATAGGCAGTGACCCCTGGGTCCGCCTCGAGGATATTGGCCATAAAACAGTGGTGTTCCAGGTCGGTCAGGTAATAGGCGCCCCGCACCCTGGGCCCTCGGGGGCCGCGCTCCGGCAGGGCGGCGATGTCGGCGCGCAACCCGCGCAGGGCATGCTGGAGGCGGGACACCTCCTCGGGGGTAAGGGTGTTCGCGACCACGGTGTACCCGTAGAGATCAAAATGATAGCGCTGGGCCGGGGTCAGCGCTGGGAAGGGCCGGGCAAAGGTAGGGGGGCCAGGGGGGTTGAGGGCCATGGGTACCTTTCGTCAGTGCGGGTCGGTAACTCCGGCATGATAATACGGCGGCCCCAGGCGGGGGACAAGGCGTTGACGCCCTGGTGCCCGTGGGGTAGATTCTGCGAAAAAAGGAGACCCTATGGACCTGCCCGCCCCGCTGGCCGCACACCTGCAACCCCTGTTCACGGCCCTGCCCCTCGAGAAGTCCATGGCCGCTCTGGTGGTCAAGGAAAGGGCCGCTGCCGATCTGTCTGCACTCGTCGAGGATCTGGAAAAGGCATCGCTGCCCCTTGCCCTCCAGGCCGCGCTCTGGCTCTATGTAGACGACCTGGACCGCAGCCACCGCCTTTCCCAACAGCTCGAGGACCAGACCGGATCCTACTGGCACGGCATCATGCACCGCCGGGAAGGGGATTTCTCCAACAGCCACTACTGGTTCAACAAGGTGGGCACCCACCCGGCCATGGCGCTGATCCCCGGCTACGATGCACACGCCTTTATCGACGCCGTGGCGGATGCCAAAGCGGATCTGGCGCCGCTGGTGGAGCTGCAGCGGCGGGAGTGGGCGACGCTCTTCGCCTGGAGCGCCGCGCAATAGCGGGCGATGCCCCCAGCAGGCACCGGCCCTGCCTTGCGGAAATTTGGGTGCGGACCCTAAATTTACCCGTCTCCATTCAGGGAAAATGAGCCATGGGCAACACCATCGGCGTTGGTTTGATCGGCTTGGGAACTGTGGGCGGCGGGGTGGTGCGCCTGCTGGAGGACGCCCCCTGCTCCATGCGCCGCCGCAAAGGTGCGGACATGGTATTGCGCCGAGTGGCGGTGCGGGACCTTACTAAGGACCGCGCGGTGCCGGTGGACCCGGCGCTGCTGACCCAGGACGCCATGGCCCTGGTCAAGGACCCCGCGGTGCAGATGGTGGTCGAGCTGACCGGGGCCCCGCAGGCTTACGAGTGGATCAGCGAGGCGCTGCGCGCCGGCAAGGACGTGGTCACCGCCAACAAGGCCCTGCTGGCCGAACGCGGGGAGGAGCTTTTCAGACTGGCCCTGGACCGGGGTGCGGATCTGATGTTCGAGGCCAGTGTGGCCGGCGGCATCCCCATCATCCGCTCGCTGCGCAACGGGCTGGTGGCCAACCGGGTGGAATCGCTCTACGGGATTCTCAACGGCACGACCAACTATATCCTCACCCAGATGAGCCGCGGCGCTGGCGGATACGCCGAGACCCTGCGCCAGGCACAGGAAAAGGGGTACGCCGAGCCGGATCCCACGCTCGACGTCAGCGGCATGGACGCGGCCCAGAAGCTGGCCATCCTCTGCCGCATCGCCTTCCACACCACCGGCACCGCCAAACAGATCTTCTGCGAGGGCATCGAGCGCATCGAGCCCCAGGACATCGAGTATGCCCGGGAGTTGGGGTACACCATCAAGCTCTTGGCCATCGCCAAACGGCGCGGCGGGCAGGTGGAGGCCAGGGTCCATCCGGTGATGGTGCCCTCCGAGGCGCTGATCGCCAACATCCACGACGTGTTCAACGCCATCGAGGTGGTCGGCAGTTCGGTGGGTACCCAGGTGTTCTACGGTCGGGGGGCCGGTCAGATGCCCACCGCCAGCGCCGTGGTCGCCGACATGGTGGACCTCGCCGAGCGCCGCAACTCCGGGGCGGGACCCGCCATCGGCGACATGATCATCGGCGAAGAGGCCACCGCCATCGCCGACATGCGCCAGGTCGAACTGCGCTACTATCTGCGGGCCCTGGCCTGCGATCGCCCTGGCGTGCTGGCCCAGATAGCCCGGGTGTTGGCCGAGGAGCAGATCAGCATCGCCTCGGTGATCCAGAAAGAACGCGACCTGCAGGGAGGGTCCGTGCCCTTGATCATCGTCACCCACGAGGCCCCGGAGGCCTCCATGCAGCGGGCCCTGGCGGTGCTCGACAGGCTCGATATCCTGCAGGGTCAGGCGCGGGTGATCCGCATCGAGGCGCTGTGAAATTCCTCGTGCTCGTCCCAGACGGCGCCGCCGATTATGCCATCGACGCCCTGGATGGCAAGACCCCTCTGGAAGCCGCACACACCCCCAACCTCGACCGCCTGGCCAGGGAAGGGCAGGGGGGCCTGGTGCAGATCATCCCGCCCTCGCGCCCGGCGGGCAGCGATATCGGCAATCTGGAGATCTTCGGCTACGACACCCGCCAGTACTATACCGGGCGCGCCCCCCTGGAGGCGGCGAGCATGGGCCTGCCCTTGGGCCCGGGAGACATCGCCTTCCGCTGCAACACTATCACCCGCGACGGCGACATTTTGGTGGATTACAGCGCCGATCATATCTCCACCCCCGAGGCCCGCGAACTGATCGAAGGGCTGCAGGTGGCCCTGGGCCGTCCGGGCCTGACCTTCTATCCCGGTGTCGGTTACCGCCACATTGTGGTCTGGCATCAGGGCCCCGAGGGGTTGAAGTCCTACCCGCCCCACGATATCATGGGCCAGGCCATCAGCACCCACCTTCCGGCCGGGGTGCGTCAGGAAGAGGTGCGCGAGTTGATGCAGCAGGCCAACCCGCTCCTGGAAAAAGCGGCGGTGAACCAGAAGCGAAAGGCGCAGGGGAAGGGCCAGGGCAATGCCATCTGGCTCTGGGGCGAGGGCCGGCCACTGCTGCTTCCGGGCATGCTGGAAAAATACGGGCTAAGGGGCGGGGTGATCTCGGCGGTGGACCTGGTGCGGGGCATCGGTCGGGCGGCGGGTATGGAAATCATCGAGGTGCCTGGCATCACGGGGTATTTGGACACCAACTATCTGGGCAAGGCCCAATACGCGCTCCGGGCGCTGGCAGACCTTGACCTGGTCTACGTACACGTCGAGGCACCGGACGAGGCCGGCCACAACGGGGACCCCCAGGCCAAGAAACAGGCCATTGAGGATTTCGACCGCCAGGTGGTGGGCACCCTCCTGGCGGGACTCGAGGACCTCGGCCCCTGCCGCATCCTGGTCAGCCCGGACCACCGCACCCCCATCGCCCTGCGCACCCACAGCCGCGAGCCGGTTCCTTTCCTATTGTGGGGCGAGGGCCTGGCGGCTGACCAGCTCAGCGCGTACGGGGAAGGCGCAGCAGCCGGGGGGTCCCTACACCTCGAACACGGCCATCAGATGTTGGATTTGTTGACCGGCAAGAAGGCGGACTAGTTATGGCACTGGTAGTGCAGAAATACGGCGGCACCTCGGTCGCGACCCCGGAGTTGGTTCGGCGGGTGGCCGAGCGCATCGTCGCCCGCCACAAGAAGGGAGATCGCATGGTAGTAGTGGTGTCGGCGATGGGCGACACCACCGACGATCTGCTGGCCCTGGCCAACAAGGTCAGCAATCGGCCGCCCGACCGCGAGGTGGACATGCTCCTGGCCTGCGGCGAGCGCATCTCCATGTCCCTGCTCGCCATGGCCGTCCAGGACCTGGGGGTAGCGGCGGTGTCGCTGACCGGCGGGCAGAGCGGCATCATCACCGACGCGGTACACCGCAAGGCCCGTATTCTCGATCTCAAGCCGGACCGCCTGCTCGAGGAACTCCACAAGGACCAGGTGCTGATTGTGGCCGGTTTTCAGGGGGTGACCACCGACGCGGAGGAGACCACCCTGGGCCGGGGGGGCTCCAATCTCACCGCCGTGGCCCTGGCCTATGCGCTGAAGGCAGACGTCTGCGAGATGAACACCGATGTCGATGGCATCTACACAGCCGATCCGCGGGTAGTGCCCGAAGCCCGCAAGCTCAAGGTCGTGACCCCGGACGAGATGCTGGAACTGGCCAGCGCCGGGGCCAGGGTGCTGCAGTCCCGGTCGGTGGAGTTCGCCAAGAAATACGGGGTTGTTATCCACGTCCGCTCCAGCTTCAACGAGAACCCCGGCACGCTCATCAAGGAGGTAGAGGAGATGGAAGAGGTAGTGGTGCGCGGCATTGCCCACGACCTTGGCGAAGCCAAGATTACCATGCGCCACGTGCCCGACCGCCCAGGGGTCGCCGCCAGGCTCTTTGGCCCGCTGGCCGACAAGAACATCAACGTGGACATGATCATCCAAAACACCAGCGAGGCGGGCACCACCGACCTGTCGTTCACGGTGCAGAAAACCGAACTCGAACGGGCGCTTGAGGTGTGCCAGGGCATCCGGGCAGAACTTGGCGCAGACGACGTGGTGGCCGACGCCCAGATCGCCAAGATCTCGGTGGTGGGGGTGGGCATGAAAAGCCACGCCGGGGTGGCGGCGGGTATGTTCAAGGCCCTCGCGGCGGCCAATATCAATATCCACATGATCAGCACCTCGGAGATCAAGATCTCCTGCGTGGTGGGCCAGCCAGATGCCGAAGCGGCAGTGCGGGCTTTACACGCGGCGTTTGAGCTGGGATAGGGGTGCTGCCGGTGGGGAAGGTGTCGGGGCGGGCCGTGTGGCCCGCCTTTTTTATACTCGCAGGTGTTTTTCCAGGAAGGTAAAGACCTTGGACCAACCGTCTACGGCCTGCTCCTGGCGGTAGGCGGGCCGTTCCTGGTAAAAGAAGCCGTGGCCGGCGCCGGGGTAGCGGTGGAACTCGAAGCTCTTGTGGTGTCCCCTGAGTTCCTGCTCGTGGCGGTCCACCTGCTCCGGGGAGGGGTGCTGGTCCTCCTCGCCAAAGAGGCCCAGGAGCGGGCAGCTCAGTTCCCCGGTGTAGTCGATAGGGGCCACGGGCTGCTTGGCGGTGAGTTCGCCCCCGGCCATCACCACCCTCCCGCCCCAGCAATCCACCACAGCGTCGAAGCCCCTGATCCGGCAGGCGGCCAGGTACGCGTGCCGGCCCCCGGAACAGGTGCCAAAGATCCCCACCCGGCCGTTGAGGTAGGAGAGGGCGCGCAGCAGCTGCAGGGCGCCCTGCAGATCGCCCAGGACCTGGTCGTCGGCCACCCCGCCCCCCGCCCGCACCCTGGCCCCCCCCTCCTGAGCGGTGCCATGCCCCTCGCGGAAATAGAGGTTGGGGGAGAAGGCCGCAAAGCCGCGGTGGGCGAACTTGCGGGTC
>SXGS01121630.1_pt1 | contig 11944 bp, 12 predicted proteins | sample 3174681 | NCBI WGS metagenome assembly SXGS01 (sample SAMN11356861, study PRJNA531348) | freshwater metagenome | isolation source: freshwater sample F1-80 | place: China: Fuxian Lake, Yuxi | collected 2017-12-25 | reverse complement strand
GTGCATCGAGTTTGTTTTTTTGAGAGGGAGGCTGAGACATAGAGCTTGTCTCTCCAGAAAGGGCGCACCCGTGCGGATGCGCCATCAAACTAAAAATTAAACCGAAGCCTTCACAGCCTTGATCACGTGGTTCACTTGATCATCCGACATGTCAGGGAACATCGGGAGGCTGATCACATGGCGAGCTGCTTTTTCAGCTTCGGGCGCATGCGTGCGCTCGCGAAGATTTGCGTAAACGGGCTGATGATGAAGCGGCGAAGGATAGTGAACCGATGTCGGCACTCCGCACTCTTTCATGCGAGTTGCGAACTGATCGCGGTCTTGAACGCGAACTGTGTACTGCGCCCAAACGGAGCCGCGATCGCCTTTAACCTGTGGCACGATGCACTTCTCACCGAGAGTCATAAGGGATTCTGAGTAGCGGGCCGCGATTTCGTTGCGACGTGCGACTTCCCAATCGTAGCGCTTGAGCTTCTCGATCAAGATCGCGCACTGGAGAGTATCGAGACGACCGTTAATGCCCATCGTAGTGTGATGGTAGCGCGAAGCTTGGCCGTGAACGCGAATCTGTTCCATCTTTTTGTGGAGAGCTTCGTCGTTTGTGAAGACGGCGCCGCCGTCTCCGTAGCAGCCAAGTGGTTTAGCCGGGAAGAAGCTCGTAGCCGAAACGTGAGTCAGGTTACAGCTCTTCTTGCCTTTGTAAGGTGCACCGAAACTTTGTGCGGCATCTTCGATGACCGGCACCGAGTAGCGAGCCGCGATCGCGTTGATCTCGGAGAAGTCAGCAGGCTGACCGTAGAGAGACACCGGCATGATCGCTTTTGTTTTTTGCGTGATCGCCTTTTCGAGTTTTGCGGGATCGAGGTTGAAAGCAACAGGCTCGATGTCGACAAATACCGGAGTGGCTCCAACGAGTGAGATCACTTCCGCCGTTGCGAAGAACGAGAACGGAGTCGTGATTACTTCGTCTCCTGGACCAACGCCCAGGGCCATCAACACCATCATCAATCCATCGGTTCCGCTCGCTGCCGTGAGGCAGTACTTCGAGCCGATGTAGGCCGAGAGAGCTTTTTCGCATTCAACAACTTCGGGCCCGAGAATGAACTGCCCGTGGTTGAGAACCGTTTGGATACGCTCGTTGATCGCTTTCTCAAGAGCTTTGTATTGAGGTTTCAGATCCAAAAATGGAACGCTCGTGACGGGCGTCATATCCGTCTCCTTTGCCGAATGCGGGTCTTATCGATGCGGTGAGTTGCCTGTCAGTTCTCCCAGGGGAGGCGCTTTCAGTCAATTCCATTTTCCCTCGCCAAGGCTCCTGTGCTCCTCGCTAGGTAAAGCCGATCGTTAGGCATTCGTGGAAGCGAGCGGTCAGACCTAGCAATTTCCTAATGTCACACCTAGTAAATCCCGCTACTTTTAGAATCACGGCTGCAATCGAAAGCTACCTTCGAAATCCAATTTGAGGACACCTGCATGACGTTTCTGCTCAAACAGATCTTTGCGTTTTTTCAACTGCTCAACTCCGACACGGGTACCAATCAAATCGCCGCCGGTATCGCCTGCGGTTTGATCCTAGGTTTCGCACCGGTCTTCTCCCTGCAAACTGTGCTCGTGATTATTTTGCTCTTCTTCTTCCGCATTCAAATCGGCGCCGCGACTTTGTCGGCGTTCTTTTTTAAGTTTGTCGCATTCTTGCTCGACCCGGTTTTCAACCGCGCGGGAATGGCAATTCTTGAAACTGAATCTCTCCGTCCGCTCTTCACTGATCTCTACAACATGCCGATCGTGCCGTTGACTCGGTTCTACAACAGCGTCGTCATGGGCTCCGGAGTCGTATCGATCATTCTCGCGATTCCGATGTTCTTCTTGGCTAAAAAACTCGTCATCAAATATCGAGCGACCGTCGTTGCGCGCTTCCAACAAACAAAAGTTTGGAAGGCACTACAAACAACGAAGTTCTACAAGTGGTACGCGAAATATCAAGAGCTCTACTAAGGAAACGGATCGCACATGACTCAACAAAACACATCAGCTCCTGCTCCGAAAAAAGCGAAAAAGAAAAAAGGCCCAATCCGCTGGGAAGCCATTGCGCCGTTTACAATCTTCGTTCTCCTCGTCTGGGCGTACTTCTTTTTCTTCTTCGATAACCATCTCCGTCGCGCACTCGAATACGTCGGAACACAAGCGAATGGTGCCGAAGTTAATATCGGCGACATCCGCACAAGCTTCTGGGGCGCTTCGCTCGAGATCGATAAGATTCAGCTCACGAACGCGGATGAGCCCGCGAAGAACAAAATTCAGATTGGCCAAATGCGCTGGAAGATGCTTTGGGACGCACTCCTCCGCGGCAAAATCGCGATCGAAGATGCTTCTATTCTAGAAGTTGCGATCGGAGTTCCGCGCGCACGTCCTGGCCGCGTTTTGCCGCCCCCGCCTCCAGGTGAAGGCCCTTCGGCTACCGACAAGCTTAAGGCTCAAGCGATGGAGAAAGTCCAAGAGGAGTTCTCGAAGAACGTACTTGGTGACGTTGCCGCAATTCTCGGCGGAGTTGATCCAAGCGAGCAGCTAAAAAACATCGAAGGACAGTTGAAGTCGAGCACCGAAATCAAGCGCCTTCAGGAAGAACTCACAAAGAAACAAGCTGAGTGGAAAGCTCGCCTCGAGCGCTTACCCAAACAACAAGACATTCAAGCGATCGATCAGCGAATTAAGTCGGTTAAGGTGGATCGCTTCAACAATCCGCTTGAAGTACAACAATCGATTCAGCAAATCGACGCCATCATCAAAGACGTCAATGCGAAGGTGAACGAAGTTCAAGACACCAGCAAAGCTTTGAACGGAGACGTGAACACGTACCAAAACACGTTCAAAGAACTCGATCAGATGGTGAAAAACGACATCAAGGATCTCGAGAATCGTCTGAAGATCCCGAAACTAGATGTCGCCTCAATGTCGAAATCTATCTTTGGCCCGATGGTCCTTGGCCGCGTTCGCGACGTTCAAAGTTACATGGACAAAGCGCGCGAATACATGCCGCCGAAAAAGTCGAAGGAAGAAAAAGCAGAATTCAAACCCCCGACTCCCCACGAACGCGCCGAAGGCCGCAATTACAAGTTCGGTCGTCCCAACTCCTACCCGCTCTTTTGGCTTAAACAAGCTAAGATTAGCTCGAAAGCAACGCCTGGAGCAGAATACTCCGGCAATCTTGAAGGCGCTCTGAAGGATGTCACCGATGATCCACCAATCATCGGCCGCCCCACGATCGCGAGCTTCAAAGGAGACTTCCCCGGCCAACACGTTTTCGGAGTGGACGGAAAGATCACGATCGATCACGTCACCGAGAAGCCGGTTGAAAGCCTCGACATCAAAGTTGCAAGCTTCCTCGTGGCGAACCGCTTGCTCGTCAACTCGCCTGACGTCAAACTCGGCATCGACGGCGCCGACGCTTCAACTGGCTTCGAAGCCGTATTAAGTGGTGGTGAGCTGAAGATCAAATCAAGCTCCACGTTCCAAAAACGCCGTGGCGCAAATGCAGCTCAAGTTCCCAACCCAGCGCCTGGTGCGGCACCTGTCCCCGCAGCAGGGCAACCGCCGCTGAAGGAAGCAACGCCGACTCCTGGCGCTCCGCCCTCAGGCGCGTTCTTAACGGCGCAGGCGCAGCAGCCGATCCTCGACGGCATTCTGAAATCAGCACTCGCGGACATTCCACGCGTGACATTGAACGCTGGCGTGCAAGGAAGCTGGACAAACTTACGCTTTGATCTCGACTCGAACCTTGGAGGCGAGCTCGCCCGCGCTTTCGATAAACAAATTCAGGTGAAGATCGCCGAAGCTCGCGCCAAGCTTGAGAACTTCGTGAATGAGCAGATCGGCAAAGAGAAAGCCAAACTCGAAGGCGAGTTCGCGAAAGTGAAAGGCCAAGTCGATCAAGTGCTGAAGGAAAAACAAGCCGAGATCGACAAGATCAAAAAGCAGGTCGAAGACCAGAAGAACCAAGCGATCAAGAATCAGAAGGGCAACCTCGAGAACGAAGCTAAGAAGGGCCTGGATGATTTGAAGAAGAAATTTAAGTTTTGATTCAAGAGATTGGTGCCGCCCCAATTGGGCGGCTCTAATCGTCTGGTGTTTACCCACTACGTCTCGACTCTATTGATTTAGTCGACAGCCACATCCACACCTGAAACAGATTCATATCCTTATTTCAATTTTCCAATGAAGCCCTCTTCAGCGCGAATAAGTTGATCCCGGGGAGGGCACATTAGTTGCTCTTTATGCCTAACTTCAAGTGGCCTCCACGGGAGTTATGGGCTTGGAACAAGCAAAACGGCACATTCTGCATTTCGATGATGTCGATTCTGAATATTGCCTTGTGCTCGTCCACGGCGGTCCAGGATTAAGTCATCACTACTTTTTTCCGCTTATCGACGCCGTAAGAGAAGATGTTAATGTAATCGCGTACGACCAGGGCTCGCAGCTTCGGGCATCAACTTGGTCAGTTTCCACTTTAGCTGCCGAATTGAACTCCATTATTGTGAACAGGTGCGCCGGAAAGACTGCCGTAGTCCTTGGGCACTCGTTTGGTGGTGCTGTAGCAATCGAGTACGCGAGTACATTCAGTAGTACAACTCCTCTTATATTGATGAACTGGGTTTTCGACAAAAGATGGATTCAAATATTTGAGGAGAACACTCCGAATAGCGCAAGCATCACGGAACAACTAAATGTTTCCTTAGATCGCGTATCGTCGCCTGAAGAGCAGTTCAAACTTCGGATGCTAGCTTATGCCGAATACTACTTTAGCCGACCTTATCAACTCGAAGGTGAAGCCCTCTTCGAAAGAATCGCCTACAACCCGCAAATCGAGGCATCAATTGGTGATTGGTACGCAGGGCAGAATTTCGAAGAGAAAATGAGAAACCTCAAAGGACCTGTTTTGAGTCTGAGCGGGACTGAGGATCGGGTGGTTTATCCATCGTATAACGTCGACGCCATTCGCCACATGAACCGCGCTAAACATATAACCGTTAAAGATGCAGGTCACTTCCCATTCGTTGAAAAACCAGATGACTGCCGCATCACAATCAAAAACTTTATTCAGTCGCTAGATCACAAGGGGGAATGATGTTCAAAAAGCTTTCAAAAATCACGTTGGTCCTTTTGGGGATTTCAGCAGCTATTCAGGTAACAACGCAAAGTTACGATGCTAGAGCGACAGAAACGATTGATCCTTCCGAGTTAATAAAACTGCCGGAGTCATCCGAAATTTTTCCCTACTTGGAAAGTGGTCAAGAGCCAATTCAAAAGATCCAAAATGAGTTTGGCATCAATTCTAATCCGATAGAAAAAAAATCCGGCCTGAGAGTTCCACTAGGAACCGACTTTTCTTCAGACGGGCCCACACCGTGAGTTTGTCTAGAGGGTTGCAGGAAATATTTAGAGCAATCTCTTTGATTCTCTATTACAGAGTTGGACTACGGGCTTTTTTTGCATTCGAAAAGTCCGGCGATCTTATTCATTTGCTTCAACTGGTGGCGATCGTCGTATTCGCAATCGCGTGCATAAGAATCAAATTTTCCTCCAAAAGCAATTCTACCCCTCGCTCCGTTGTTTTAGTTTTCCTGAGCCTTTTACTCCCTGCACAGCTTGAGATTGCAACCAGCTTGCGCATTTTCCCAGTTATTGCCGTGATATTGATGATCACTGGTTCTGTCATTTCACTGATTGCATTGATTGATTTAGGCGCCAGCTTCGACTTTCTACCATCAGACAAAGGCATTGTTACTTCTGGCGCTTACCAACTTGTCAGGCATCCAATTTACACTGGTTACGTCACCGCCCTGGCTGGGAACTTGCTCTATAATTTTTCAGCCCACAACCTTCTAGTAACGATATTGATTTGGATAACAATTTATCAGAGAGCCTCGCTTGAAGAAGAGATGCAACTAATCTCCAATTCCGAGTACGAACTTTATCGTTTGAAGGTTCGTTTTCGGTTGTTCCCAGGAGTGATCTAATGTCATCCAAGAAAATTTTTACTACAGCCGGATTATTGATTCTATCGATGGCAGCTGTCTCTTACGCAAAGTTGGCTAACTCCCAGAAGACGCGCCCCTATATAAAGGCAACTTACGCCATTCCAGATGCTTTAATACCGGCTGACGCTTTATCCACAGCAGAACAATCTCTTAGCCAACTGATTTATCAGGGACTCTTCAAGATTAATGGTCGGATGGAGGTTGTTACGGACTTAGCTGAATCGTGGAGGTATGATTCCGATCGCCGAATTTACCGGATTCGATTGAAATCAAAAGTATCTTTCCACGACAACTCTCAGCTTTTATTGTCGGACGTTGTCGAATCGCTGCAATACTTATTCACGCGAAGCAAACACTCGCACATCTATTCGAATGTACTCAGTGTTGCAGGCTCAGGGATTGACGAAATCCAGATCCAACTCAAGGAGGAGCAAAGCTATTTCCTCTCGCTACTCGCAGCCCCACACGCAAAAATCTGGAAGCATTCTGAATTAAGCAAATTCCCACTCGGAACTGGCCCTTTTATTCCGGAACCTCAGAAGGTCAATGGAACCCTAAAGCTAGAGCGATTCGAGGGTTTGGTAGGGAGCGATAAACCACTTTTGAAAGAAATCGTGCTCACTGAAATGTCGGAAGCCGAAATGAGATCTAAGCTAACTCGAGATCTCATCGATGACAGTGTCGATCTTCCGCTCTCGAGACCAATCGAGTCCGCGCCTGCCCTGAAAATGCTGGAGTCTCCCGCTGCGATAACTTGGCTCATTGCCTTTAATACTCAAAACAAGATTCTTTCGAGAGTTGAGAATCGCCGCTGTCTCGCGAATCTTTTTGATCGAAAATCTTTTATCAAAAGGTTTGTTCCTTCGCACACTGAAGCAATGGGTTATCTGCCTAAGAGTTTACCAGGATCCCGAGTTACCTCAAAGATTCCTGAATCCTCATGCGATGGACTAGTGAACAAATCCCTGAAGCTTCTAGTGCCTCGCGAACTTGAAGGAGCTCAGGAGATGTGTTCTTTCATTCCATCGCAATGGCATAGTTCAGGGCTTCGTGTGGACTGCGAAGTAGTTGATTTCGATCTACTCTTGAAATCGGTTGAGAATAAAGAACATGAGATGGTTCTAATTGGAATGTCTATGGACTTTCCAGATGTCGAATACTTCTTAAATACTTTCGAACGCGGCTCAAAGTTCAACCTATCGAACTTCAAAAATGACTTAGTTGAGGAGCTTCTCCGAAAAAGTAGACGAGCTAAAGACAAAACTGAACGCCACAAACTGTACTCGCACATCAACGATATTCTTTATCGGGACGCAGTTACCCTCAATATCTCGTACCCACGCTACATTGCATATGCTTCTAAATGTGTGGAGGGTTTAGATCTGAATGTCGCAGGTGTTGCATACACTGATTACTCTGCGGTTTATTTCGGACAACTATGCCATGAATGAGACACCAAGTATCAGACAGCGCCTGTCTCTTTTGCAAAAAAGGGCAGTTATTAAATCAGCTTTTTTTCTCGTTTTGATCGCTCTGCCATCGATTTTCTATCTTTTAAAGTATCGTTCTCAATCAGTTGCGCTTGCGATTTTTGAGAGTCAACAAAGGTATCTAGAACACTTAATTCTCTCGAACGATTTTGTCGAAATTGCGAGACAGCTAAACTCAATTGCACGTACAGAAGCCGTTCGGAAAATTGAATTAAGATTAGAAAGTGGCGAGCTGGTTGCGAAAACAGGCCTGTCCACCACTTCCGGTTTGACTCTAAGCTTTTATGATAATGCCGTTTTATCACCGAGCAGTGGATCTAAATACGTTTTATCGTGGCGCTACCAGATACCGTTATCGGATGTGACGACCATACTAGCTTCTTCTTTGACCTTCGTATCGATCATTTTACTGCTTCTGAGAAGCGAGCTCGGAAAATTAGGAAATACCCTCTCCAAGCCTCTACTTGAGGTGAGCGAACTTTTGGCATCTACAAATTTAATTTCGGGACCGCAAAACATGATCAACAAGCGTTTCGCTTATGAAGAACTCGATACGCTAGTTGTCCAATACAACAAAATGATTGCCCGTAACCAAGAAGCAGAAAATAGGATCAAATTGCTCGGCAAGTTTGAAGCTCTGTCCCAGGTAGCTGCGCAAGTTTCTCACGACATTAGATCACCATTGTCTGCATTAAAGATGTCTTTGACGCTTGATCATAATGATCAGGCTACCCGTGAGTTAATTCGCAATTCTATAGATCGCATAAATAGAATTGCTAACGACCTCCTAGAACGAGCGAAGAGATCCCCTACCCAACCGTCTTCGGATGAACGAGAAGCACAAGAAGGAGAGTTGGAGTTAACCGGTTTGGTAAATTCAATCGTGAGCGAAAAAGTAGCCACATTTAGAAACCGACCAGAAATTGAGATTATTGCTGACTTTAACGAAGCTCCTTTAAAAATTGCGGTGCCTGCAACCAAGTCGGACATAGAGAGAGTTCTCTCAAACCTCATTAACAATTCAGCTGAAGCAATCCATGTTAGCGGACAAGTGAAGGTGAGCGTTCGAAGGTATAAATCGAACGTGAGTCTATCAGTTAGCGATAATGGCCGAGGAATGGATGAAACCGCCCTTCAAAAAGCAGGTTCTGAGCAATTTTCGAAAGGTAAAACTGGCCACGGTAATGGCAATGGACTTGGCCTTTTGCATGCTAAACAAACTGTAGAGAAAGCAGGTGGTAGACTTCGAATCCAATCTAAACTGGGTTATGGAACAATTGTTGAGATCACTCTGCCAACTTCCAGCTAACCAAGGCTGAACATCAATCCATGTGCTCCATAGCGCCAAACTGACGATGGAACGACTCCGACCGGTCATTTCTAAGATGCTTCACCAACTTTACCAGTGGTCCCCAATTCTCGGTGAGTTCAAGTCCGACAATCACAAAATTGTTCTTAAGCATTGCAATTAAAACCCGCCGGTTAGTGACTTTGTGCTGGCTCGACACCCGCTCGTATCCAAGCTCCTCAAGATACTTTAGGAATCGGATGCCGAATTCTGCGTACGCACCCTTTGACTGGTGCTCTGGAAGCATTCCGCTGTTGCGCAAGTAGAAGGTTACGCCGTCTTCAGCTTCACCGGTGAACCAACCAACCGGATTGTTTTCTGAATCGAAAATCAGAAATTGTTCGTGATGGAGTACTGAATATCTGTCTCTGAGTCTCTTCATCTCTGCTCGATGCGCCTCTGAAATCTGGTACCTAAGCTCAGAAGCCGAAGTAAAGACTTTCCCGAACGCCTCTTTCATGAAGATATCCAACTGTTCCCGCGAAGCGATTTCAACTCGATAGCCTTGCTGTAGATTCATGGGAAAGTACTTGGTTCGCGCAGTTTCAATTTCGTTCATGGCCCTGTCTCACTGGATTTAATGATAGGAAATAACTGGAAGCAATTAGCGTGCGGACATAATAACCAACCTGGTTTCTCGCAGACTTCTTGAACCTGTTCACGTCTTAGACATGAATGCAAAAGAGTTAAGAAGCACCATTCCTGTTGAATCTCATCATTGCCACTCAAGGAAACAAACTGCATCCTTTAGGCTGAACCTCTGCGCCTGAAGGAGTCATCAGTGTCCAGCCTCACCGAACGCGAGCCAATAAAGTACAAAGGTTCACTCGACGTCCACTTCGCCGACCTCGATCCGTACGGGCACGTAAATTCGAAGCACTACCTAGACTACGTTTCAACAACTCGACTGAATTACATGGCGAACGAGATGCGCGTTCCATTGGATTCAGTTACTGCGCGCGGAATCGGATTCTATCTCGTCAAATCAACGATCAACTATCTTCGCCCCATCGTCGGCCTTCAACGAATTCAAGTCTCGTCGCACGTCGCGGAGATCAAAGGCTCAAAAGTTCTCGTTATTCCGTTCGAAGTTCAGAACCCAGATGGCTCGATCACTTACTCCGAAGGTACCTTGGAATACGCGATCGTAGACATGAAGACCGGCAAGCTTGTTCAAGCGCCCGAGTGGATTAAAGAACTGTTCTTTAAGTTCAAGTGAGCTCAGCTAAGCAGAACTTCACTCAAGCGTTGCACCTGAAGTCCTACAAGCATGTCGTTCCAAGGCTTGCTCTCAAACGGTTCAGGCTTTCCGTGATTTGTGAGCACGACGCAAAATTGGTCGCTTTCTGGAAGAATGCAGATGAATGTTCCCGCTCCGCCCGATTTTTCCAAAACACCCGGCTGCCACTTTTTCCCACAATAAGCCGCATCCGCGCTCGTAGGAACTTCCCACGCCCAGATCTTCTTGCCCTCGAAAAGCGAATCGTAGAAGTTAGTAAACTTTTTGGAGACGTTATTCCCCGTCGAGAGCCGATATTGATAGTTCGAACGGATTTGTCGAAGCGTGTGCTGGCAAAAAATCGATAAGCCTTTGAGTGTTCCAAACATTCCGTCGCTGCCCACGATCTCGCCTAGCGCGCGAACTTGTTCGTCATCAACCTCACGTGACGACTTTGTATCTTTCCCCGCCGCTTCGTCAAAATCAGTCAACGCGGGTGCATACTTCAAATCACCCTCGAGTCCGAGCGGCTTCCACACGAGATTCCGCGCAAGCTCATCTAACTTTTTTGACGTTCGTCGCTCGAGAGCCCATCCAAGCAAACGATATCCGACATCAGCGTACTCAGAGTTCTGTCCAGGATGACAGTTGAGCTTAGCGTTGAACATCGCTTTGCGGAGTTCCTCACCTTTAACCGGAACCTCGTCGAGCGAGCTGTCGGAATATCCCGCTGTATGCGTGAGCAAATGCCTGATCGTGATTGCTTCTTTCTCCCGACGATCGACCGCTTCGGGAAGAAGATCCTTCAACTTCGTTTCAAGTTTGATTTCGTTTTGTGCGATTAATGCCGCCACGACTTCGCCAGTAGAAAGAACCTTGGTGATGGATTGAAGATCGAAGAACGTCCGTTCCGTGACGGGAGAGCTCCCTTCGCGGAGTCTTGATCCCATAAATCGCATCTTCGAAATCTTCTGCGAGGTTCCAGAAGCTACAGCAAGTCCTCTCGTTGGTGTTTTGCTAAAAATCGCTTTCGCGAGTTCATCCAACTGATCCATCAAAATCTCCCCATGTCCGTCCGGCTTTCGAACAACGACACTCCAAGATAACAGCTCAGTCGTTTTTAATCGGTGTGCACGTTTTGCTAAGTCGATTGGCTTACGGAAACAATCGCGGCCAAGGGGCCCGCTGTAGGAGGAAAAATGTCAAATTTCGCTTCATGCCGTCGTTATCTCGCAATTTGCCTCGCGCTCTACACAGGGCTCTGCTCATTCAATCTTTTGGTGATGACCCTCAACCCAAGCCTCTCCATCGGGAACTTTGCTCTCTGGAATTCGACAATCGGCTTCGCTGCACTCATGCAAGGACTCACGTCTTATCTGCTCTGGAAAAACAGTCCGAAAGCTGTTTTCACGTCAATTATGTCCGACTTCATATTGTCAGCAGGCACAATAAGCCTTGGAGTTTTTGTTCCCGGTGCTTTGATTTGGCAACTCGCTCTGAGCGTTCTGATTTGGCTCGCCGTAGCGGCTGACGATTCGAATTGGCGAATGATTCAGACTCGCTTCGACGAACTCAAAACGAATGAGTGATCGCGACGAAAAATGGCTCCCGTCCAACTCTTAAACAACTGGGAACTCCTTACCTATCAATTAAACGCAAACCACGTAGGCTCGTCGTTTGCCTTCTACCCTAGCGTTGTTTGATTGACTCGTGAGGAGTTCGCTATGCGCCGATTCATTTTAGCCGTTGTCGCAACGACATTCGTAGTACAAGCAGGCCCTCAGCCTGAAGCGGAAGCGCGCTTGGGAACAGGTGCCATCGTCGGGATCGGCGTGGCAGCCGCCGCGCTGGG